>JAEEGK010029416.1_pt1 | contig 10956 bp, 10 predicted proteins | sample 8958771 | NCBI WGS metagenome assembly JAEEGK01 (sample SAMN16246547, study PRJNA631951) | gut metagenome | biome: gut microbiome; feature: rumen; material: SC-attached | host: Bos | place: Iran: Karaj | collected 2018-10 | reverse complement strand
CCCCGGTAAAAGGCCGCCATGTCCCGGATGCCCGCCTGGGCGACGTAGTAGACCTCGTCCGGGATGTAGGCGATCCGCTTCTTGGCCTCCGGGTTCTCGTACACCGGGGCCCCGTCCAGCAGCACCTGCCCTTCGTCGGGGCGGTAGATGCCGGTGATGTGCTTGATGGCGGTGGTCTTCCCCGCCCCGTTGGGCCCCACCAGGCCGTAGACGGCCCCGGTGGGCACGGTCAGGTCCAGCCCGTTCAGGGCGTCGAAGCTGCCGAAGCGCTTTTTCAGCCCTTTAACCTCGATCATGGTCCAATCCCTCCAATTCCCGGCGCAGCTCCTCCTCCGTCACGCCCAGGGCCCGTAGGGCCGAGGCCGTCTCCCGAAGGCTGTTCAGCAGCGCCGCTTTCTTCTCCTCCCGCAGGGATGCCGGGGAGGCGGCAAAGGTCCCCTTGGCGGTGACGGTGTAGACCACCCCCTCCGCCTCCAGCTCCCGGTAGGCCCGCTGGATGGTGTTGGGGTTTACGGCCAGCTGTGTGCTCAGCTCCCGCACCGAGGGCAGCCGGTCCCCCTCCTGAAGCACGCCGGAGAGGATCAGCCGCCGGAAGCCGTCCTTGATCTGCTCGTAGATGGGCCGGGCGTCCCGGTAGTTCAGCTCGATCAAGGGCTTCGCCTCCTTTCTGCAATAACTGTACTAGTGTGCGCTAGTACAGTTAAAATAGCACTTTCCTTCTTGCTTGTCAAGGGTGAATATGCTATACTTTTTTCAAATGAGTAAAATGATAAGGAGGACGTTTTATGGACCAGATGAAAATCGATTCTCCCTGGAAGCTCACCACCGTTCCCGGCAGCGGCCCCTTCCCCCAGCAGGAGGTGGACGTCTCCGGGATCAGCCGCAAGTGGCTGGACGTGGCCTACGCCTCCGGCTCTCCCAACCAGAAGCTGGACATCTTCCTTCCCGAGGAGGGAGAGGGTCCCTTCCCCGTCTACATCTTCATGCACGGCGGCGCCTACCTCTTCGGCGCGAAGCGGGACGCCCAGCTCTTCCACGCCATCGACGGCGTCACCAAGGGCTACGCGGTGGTGACCGTGGAGCAGCGCCTGGCGGGGGAGGCCCAGTACCCCTACGGCCTCTTCGACCTGAAGGCCGCCATCCGCTTCCTGCGGGCCAACGCCGCGGCGTATCGGCTGGATCCGGAGAAGTTCGCCCTGGCGGGCGACAGCGCCGGCGCCTACTACGCCATCATGTGCGCCGCCACCCAGGACATCCCCGGCTTCGAGGACGAGAGCATGGGCAACGCCGGCGTTTCCAGCAAGGTGCAGGCGGTCATCGGCTTCTACGGCTGCTATGACCTGATGCGCATGCTGCCCCCGGAGATGCCCGAGCCCCCCAAGGGCGCGGCTCCCGGCCCCGGCGCGGGCGGCCCTCCCATGCCGGACCTGTACCAGTCCCTGGTGGGCGCGAAGCCCCGGGCCATCCACGGCCTCATGTACTTCACCAATCCCCTGAACTTCATCACCAAGGACTTCCCGCCCATCCTCATCCAGGCGGGCACCAAGGACCAGATCGTGCCCCCCGAGCAGAGCCAGCTGCTCTACGACAAGGTGACGGAGAAGTGCGGCGAGGGCCGGGCCGAGCTGGAGTTCTTCGAGGGCTGGAACCACGGCGGCTTCAGCACCGACTGGTACGAGCCCAAGCACCAGGGACACGTATACGAGTTCCTGGACAGGCTCTTCAAATAATTCAAGTCATACTATACATTTATAATAATTTGAAAGGATGTGCAAAAAATGATCCCCTCTATCGTGAATATGCAGGACGCCTTCTCTCTGAAGGGCAAGAACGCCCTGGTCACCGGCGGCAACCGGGGCCTGGGTCTCGCCATCGCCTCCGCCTTCGCCCAGCAGGGCGCCAACGTGGCCATTTTCTGCCGGGACGCCAAGAAGGCGGCCGAGGCCATTGAGGAGTTGAAGCCCTACGGCGGCAAGTACCAGAGCTTCAGCTGCGACGTGACCAACCTCCCCAATGTGCGGGAAGTGGTCGCCAAGGCCTGGGACGAGTTCGGCGGCTTCGACATTCTGGTGAACAACGCCGGCGTCACCTGCGTCAGCGAGCTCCTGGACATGGACGAGGAGCTTTCTGACTGGTACCGCGTGCTGAATACCGACCTGAACGGCACCGTCCACATGACCTACGAGGTGGGCAAGAAGATGCGCGCGGCCGGCCGGGGCGGCAGCATCATCAACGTGGCCTCCAACGCCGCCTTCATCGTCAACAAGACCCAGGCCATGAGCCCCTACTCCTCCTCCAAGGCCGCCGTGGTCCACTTCACCCACTGCATGGCCGTGGAGCTGGGCAAGCACAACATCCGCGTGAACGCCATCTGCCCGGGCTTCACCAACACCGACCTGAGCCAGTTCATCCCCAAGGACCAGTTCGAGTACATCAACAACCAGATGCCCCTCGGCCGCTTCGGCGAGCCCATCGAGGTGGGCGCTCTGGCGGTGTACTTTGCCTCCCCCGCAGCGGCCCAGGTCACCGGCACCGCCCAGGTCATCGACGGCGGCTATATCCTCTCCTGCTGATGGGAAAATACACCGGCATTCTGCTGGTGAGCGACTGGGACCGCACCGTGACCGGACCGGACAGGACCATTCCTCCGGCCAACACGGAGGCGGTCCTCCGCTTTATGGCGGAGGGGGGCCTTCTTTCCATCGCCACCGGCCACACCAGGGTCAGCCACCGGAGCCGCTGGTCCCAGCTTCCCACCAACGCCCCCCACATTGTCTTCAACGGGGCGGAGATCTACGACTACCGGGAGGAAAAATGCCTCTGGCAGGGGGCCCTGCCGGAGGGGACGGCGGCCCTCTTCGCTTCCCTCCTGGCGCAGCACCCCCAGCTTCACTTTGAGATCCAGTGCCCCACGGAGACCTACGTTTTCGGGGAGGACATGGGGCTGGCGGAGATCATGCGGAAGATGGGGGTCCCCATCCGCCAGGCGCCCCTGGCGGAGGTCCCCCGGCCAAGGATCCAGTTCGCCGTGTCCGGCTCTCCGGAGCCGCCCAAGGGGGCCGCGGCGGAGCCGGACTGGTTCCGCTACTCCACCGGGGAGATCGACGCTCTGTTCGGCGGCATCCAGGCGGAGATCAACGCCCCGGGCACCGGCTGCCAGGCCTCCCGCAGTCTCCCCTTCCTCATTGAAGCCCAGGCGGCAGGCGCCTCCAAGGGAGAGGCAGCCCGGCGGCTGCTGGAGATGCTGGGCTGCCACACCCTCGTCTGCTGCGGGGACGCCATGAACGATCTGAGCCTGCTTAAAGCCGCCGACCGGGCCTTCGTGGCCGGGGACGGGGCCAAAGAGCTGCTGGCCATGGGCTATGAGATCACAGCCCCCAGCCACGTAGGCGTATTGGCCGACGCGATCTCCCGGCTGTAAAACGGCAAAAATCGGGCAGAGTCCGAAACCGGACTCTGCCCGATCTGTCTTTATCTCCCTCAATGGCAGCTTTTCAGAATGGGGTTCACGTACCGTTTCTTTCCCTTGGTGGATTCCCCGTATTGGACGGCGCCGCAGCGGATGCAGGCCATGCACAGGGCGCACTTCTCCTTCACCCATGTGGGCCGCCCCTCCTCCATGGCCATGGCCCCAACGGGACAGCGCTCCACGCATTTGCCGCAGCCCACACAGCTGTCGTCCACGGAAAAGTTCTTCGTGGCCCGGTCCTGCTCATAATAGGGGCAGGCCGCGCGGGTGATCTGTTTGCCCCGAGGCGGGATGTGAAGGCCCAGGCGCCGCTTTTCGGAAATGCTTCGGGCGATCACCTTCAGCTGTTCCTCCGCGTCGGACAGGATAGCGTCCCGCTCCTCCTCCGGGGAGATGGTGTAGTGGATGGAATCGTTCTCCGGCATGACGACCGTATAGGCGGCGCGAAGGACGATACCTCGCTTCCCCAGGGCCTCCCCCAGCATCCCCGCCGCGTCGGAGACGGAGGAGGCGCAGGTGAGGACGCAGAAGCAATAGTCCGGCGCGGGTGAGACCGACAGCTCCCGGACAAAATCCAGCACGACGCTGGGGACGCCGCCGTAGTACACAGGACAGACGAAGCCCAAGGTCTCGTCCGGGCAGAGGCGGAAGCTCCGTTCCCCTTCCCGCAGGCATTTTGCCAGGTCCACGGGCTCCTCCCCCGGCCCGCAGACGGCCCTGGCAGCCTGATAAGAATTTCCCGTTCCGCTGAAATAAAAGATCATGGTCTCGTCCTCCCTTGCTGAGTTACCATATTATAACCGTTTCGGCGGACCCCGTCAACGGCGCGGCGATCCTCCGGAGAGGCGTTTTTGCTCCGATGATCTCTCAAAAACCGGGAATTGCCCTCCGTTTTGGTTTTTGACTCTCCGCAGCGTTTCGTTTATGGTGGTATCACAAGGCGCCTTGAATCTCATTGAAAGGGGATCTCACCCCATGAATCGGGAAAAATTCATCGAAAACCTGAAATCTGCGCGGGAAAGCCTGGGCCTGACCCAGAAGCAGGTCGCGGAGGCCCTGGGGATCTCGGACCGGACCTGTTCCAAATGGGAGACCGGGGAAACTGAGCCGGGGATCGAGCTGATCTGCCGCCTGGCGGAGCTCTGCGGTCTCTCCCCCGCCGACTTTTTCAGGGAGGAAACGCCGCAGGAAGGCAGCCCCGTCCGCAGCGAATTCCGCACGCTGCCGGTATCGAGGGCCCTGCCGCGTCTGCGGGACATCATCGACGAAGCCTTTGACGGGCAGGCGGACTCCGCGCTGGAGCTGAACAAACGGATGATCGAAGGAGACGAGGAGGCAAAGCGCCTCTGGATGGAGCCCGTACCGCCGGAGAAGGCTCCGGAGGACTTTCCCTGCGCCCACATCGGCTCGCCGGACAACTGCAGCTTCCTGATCCGCTGCTGGGACAAAGAACTGAACCTGCGGCTGCTGATGCTGCCTGCGGAGGCCGGGATCGCCGGACTGCTGGAGGGCGCGGAGGAGCTGGGGGAGCTGTTCACTCTGCTTCGGAGCGCCAGGCTGCTGCTTCCCCTGATGGAAGCGGAGAAGGATCGGAGATGGTACGACTACTTCACGCCGGCGCACCTGGCGGAGGGCACGGGGCTGACCGCCGAAGAAGCGGACGAAACGCTGAAGGCCATGCAGCTCTGGGGCTTCTGCACCCGGCAGGAGGTGGAGACCGGCGCCGGGGATCATTGGCTCTATGCCTGCGGCAGCACCGAACTGCTCCGGGCCATCCTGGCTCTGGCCCGGCTCCTGGTGCGGGACATGCGGGAGCGGCGGGACGGCTGGGCAAAGCGAGGTGAAACGGTATGAGCCTGGGCGAAAACATCCGGGAAAAGCGAAAGGCCCTGGGGCTCACCCAGGAAGAACTGGGAGAAGCCCTGGGCATGGCCCCCCAGACCGTCAGCAAATGGGAGCGGGACGAGAGTCTGCCCGACGCGGCCCTGCTGCCGCAGCTGGCGGATGCCCTGGGCTGCTCCCTGGACCGGCTCTTTGGCCGACAGACGAGGGAATACATGGACGCGGCGACGGCGGCCAGGGACTGGCTGCTGGGCGTCCGGAGGGAAGACCGCTGGACGGAAGCGCTGCGCCTGGGACGGATCATGCAGACGGTGCTGGCCGGATTCTGGGAGCTTCCGGGCACCGTCAGCATCGAGGCGTATGACGATCCCCGGGGCGTCACGGGCCTGGTTCACAGCGACGAGGGCTATTCCCTCTCCGCCTGGGGCAAAAAGGCGCTGCCCTACCTGCTCCTGTTCCCGGAGCCCGGGGAGGGTTGGGGGCCTTACCTCCGGCAGGACGATCCCGGCTTCTGGCAGGCCCTGGCGAAGGAGCCGGTGCGGGAGGCCCTGCGGCACCTTTACGCCGGGGAATTTCCCCATTCCTTCGACCGGAGCTGGGCTGTGGAAAAGGGCGCTCTGACGGAAGAGACCCTGGCGGACCTCATCAAGCTGGGGGCCCTGAACGTGCACCCCATGCGCATCAATGGGGCCGACAGCGAGTTTTATTATTCCGACTACCCCCTCTGCCTGCTGACGGTCCTGCTCATGAGCACGGTGCGGAAGGACACGGCCCTCGGCTTCAGCAGCTACGGCAGGCGCGCCCCCTTCCTGCGGACGAGGGAGGAGGAATAGACCAAAGGCAGTCCTGCTCCCTTGTCTCTCGATTCTCCGTCGAATCGTTCCCATTTTTCGCTTTTGACTCTACCTCCAGTTTCGTCTATGCTGGGATCACAGAATGATTAGAGAGGTGGTCCCTGTGGACAAGACGTCTTTTCCCCGGCGGCTGACGGAGGAGCGGAACCGGCGGGGTTACACCCAAAGGCAGGTGGCGGAGGCCCTGGGCGTCTCCGACAAGACCTATTCCAAGTGGGAAACCGGCGTGAATGAGATGACCGTTGACACCCTCTGCCGCCTGGCGCAGATCTACGGCTGCTCCCCCGCCGCGTTTTTCTCGGAGGAGGAGCCGGAGATCAGCGCCCTCCGAAGGGAACTGAAAAGCCTGGGGCCGGAGGAGGCCTTCCTTCGCGTGCGGGAGATGATCGACGAAGCGTTTGAGGACCTCAGCGACGTGGGAGCCTGGCTGACGCGGCGCCGCCGGGGGGAGGCCGGGGACGGACCCCTGTCCGCCCTGACCCCGCCGGAGGCGGAACGGGACGGCCTGATCTGCATGGGCGGCGGCTTCCTCCTGAAGCACTGGGGCGCAGACGCCGACCTGCGGCTGCTGCTCATGCCCGCCGCCGCCGGAAACGCCTGGCTGAAGGAGGAGGCGGCGGCGCTTTCCGACCTCTTCCGAACTCTGAGCCGGGGAGAGCTGATGGCCCTGCTGCTCCTGTCCCCGCCGGACAGCCGCTTTACGCCGGAATATCTCAGCCGGGAGACCGGCCTGGACGCGGAGCAGGTGCGGGAGTCCATGGAGCTGTTCTGCAGGCTGAAGTTGTCGACCCGCTCCCGCATCCGGACCGCGGATGGGGATCCGGAGACCTATACCCGCCCGAACGCCCGGCTGCTCCTGGCCGTCATGACCCTGGCCCACCGGCTCCTGACCCGGGGAGAAGGGACGGTTTACAATGTTTAGCGACAAGCTCCGAAAAGCCCGGCTGGACCGGGGCTTTACCCAGGAGAGCCTGGGGGACGCGCTGAATATGTCTCCCCAGGCCGTGAGCAAATGGGAGCGGGGAGAGTGCATGCCCGACGCGGCCCTGCTGCCGAAGCTGGCGGATATCCTGGGATCCTCTCTGGACCGGCTCTTCGGGCGGAAAACGGAGAGCTTCGGGGACGCCGCCGCCGCGGCCCAGGACTGGCTGCTGAGCCTGGATGAGCAGACCCGCTGGCGGGAGGCCCTGCGCCTGGGCCAGGTCATTCTGCGAGCCGTGAGCGGCATGACGGACGACCCGGCGCTGCAGCACCTAACCGAGCTTCGGCAGGACGCCGCATCCGCGCTGCCGGGGGGCTTTGCCGCCTTTTCCCGTCGGGAGAAGCTCTCCTTCTTCTCCCTTTTCCCCACGCCGGAGGACGGCTGGGGCAAAGCCATAGAGGAGGACCGGCCCGCGCTCTGGGAAGCCCTGGCCGACCCGGACGTGCGAAAGGCCCTGCGGGTCGTCTACGGCATGATCGGTCAGTCGGAATACGCGGATCAGGCCTGGCTGGAGCGGCGGCTGGCCGCCCTGGAGATCCGGGACCCGGCGGGGACGCTGGAGGCGCTGGGGAAGCTGGGGGTCGTGCAGCGAAAAAAGGTCCTGCTGGACGGAAAGGAAACGGAGCTCTTCCGGCTTTACCTCCACGTGAACCTGCTGCAGCTCCTGCTGCTGGGCAACGCCGGACCCTGGGGCACCGCGGGCTACGGCGTCTCCCCGGGCATCTCGCCGGAGGCGGGGCGGGAGGAGGCCGGGGAATGAAAAAGCTCCGATCCCTTTGGGCGGACACGCTGTTCCTGATCCGCCCCGTCTGGAAGTATGGAAGGCTTGTGGTGATCCTGCGGCTGCTGGGCTGCGTGATTGCCTATCCCCTGGGCCTGCTGGCTACCGTGTCCGTGGCCCAGGCGGCGATCGACCGCATTCTGGCAGGCGGGACCATGTCGGCGGTGCTGGGGGTTGTGGGCGTCTACTTTCTGGTCTACGCCGTCTCCTGGCTGCTGCAGGACGGGGTCACTTTGTTCTACACGAACTGCAAAGAAGAAGAGATCCGGCGGAAGATCGAAAAGGAAGTGTTCCTCCGGGCACAGAACACGGACTACCGCTGGCTGGACGACCCCGCCTTTTTTCAGAAAATGACCCTGGCGCTGAGAAGCTATCCCTCCTGGTCTTATCTTACCCTCATACAAGCAGCTCAGTGGCTGAGCGGAGTCACGGGAAGCATCGCCATGATCGGCGTAATCTCCAAAACCGGACCGGTCCTGGCCCTGATCGTCGCCGGATTTCTCATAGTCTCCATGCTTTTTTCCATGCGGATCGCGAAAGTCAGCACCGCCCAGTCTCCGGTGATCGCAAAGATAGAGCAGCGAATCACCTACGTGACCCGTGTTTACCAGGACCCCGGCCGCGCCGCCGAGCTGAAAAGCACCCGTCTGGCGGATAAGCTGGGAAAACGCTATGACGGGAGCGTCGCGGAATACCTGATAGACATGGGCAGCCTCCTGCGCAGGGGCGGCTTCCTGAACATGGGCCGGGCGTGGACCCTTCGCCTGGCGGATTATGCGGTCATCCTCTACGCTGCCTTCGGCCTGCTGACGGGGCGAGTGGAGAGCGTGGGCGTCTTCGCCACCCTGATCGCCGCGGCTGCGGCCCTTTCCGGCTGTCTTACCAGCCTGACCGACATCGGTTCCATTTCCGTTCGGATTCGGGAAACAGCCGCCTATGCCCGTTCCTTTTTTGAGCTGGATTCCCCCATCGAGAACAGCACGGGGGCAAAGCCCGCTTTCGGAGCCCATTCTCTGGAATTCCGGCACGTGGACTTCTCCTATCCCAATTCCGATTTTGCCTTAAAGGACCTGGATTTCTCGGTGGCTCCCGGCGAACACGTAGCCATCGTGGGGGAAAACGGAGCAGGCAAGACCACCATGATGAAGCTGCTGCTGCGGCTCTACGACGTGAGCGGCGGGGAGATCTGCATCGACGGGCAGCCCCTGGGCCATTACGACGTGCGGGAACTTAGGAAGAGCATCGGCGTCGCCTTTCAGGAGAGCCACGACTATGCTCTGAGCCTGCGGGAGAATCTGGAGGTTTACGCCGACGCAGAGGATGAAAAGCTGCGCGCCGCCCTGCGCCGGGTGGGGCTGGAGCGGCTGACGGACAGCCTGGATGCGGACGTCACCAAGGAATATGACGAAGCCGGGATCGTCCTCTCCGGGGGTGAAAAGCAGAAGCTGGCTCTGGCGCGGCTCTTCTGCGCCGATTTGGGCCTCCTACTGCTGGATGAGCCCTCCGCCGCCTTGGATCCCCTTGCGGAATATGAGCTGATGCAGAGCCTCATGTTTTTGGCGGAGGGTAAGACCGTGGTGATGGTGGCCCACCGGCTCAGCACCGTCCGTCACATGGACCGCATTCTGGTGATCGACGGCGGCAGGCTGGCGGAGGAGGGCACCCACGAGGAACTCATGGCCCGGAACGGCATCTATGCGGAGATGTTCCGCAAGCAGGGGGAAAACTACGCGGCGTAAACGCTTCCGGCGCAGCGCCGCTGACGGAAACGAAGCCGGAAAAGAAAGGAGACAGAAATGAAGACGGCAAAGGCTTTGGCCGGGGCGCTGGCCCTGCTTGTCCTGTGCCTCGCGGCGGGGTGCGGAAAAACCCCGGCGCCGACGCCCGCTCCTTCGGAAGCACCTCCGACGGCGCCTGCGGCGGAGTTCACCCAGGCCCCGCCGGCGGAGGAAGAGCTCGTCTACGTGCCGACATACGAGGTCTATCCTCCCAGCATGAACCCCGGACTGGTGAATCTTCCCGTGGAACGCCCGGACGGCGTCTGGTTCATCCGCTACGTGGAGGAGGACGGGGAGATCCATTACCCCATCATGCACGGCGGCCCCGACGCCGCCGACCCGGTCACGGTGCTGGGCTTTGATCCGGACACCTTCCCCACCGGCATGTGTTTTCTGGAGGAAGGGCGGATCTGGCTGGGCCTGTGGATGGGGGACCAGGAGACCCAGATCTGGGAATATGCCCTGCGGGAGCTCTCTCTGGAGACCGGAGAAGTCCTGCGGGAGCTCTCCTTCCCGGAGGAAAACGGCACGCTGCTTGAGCTTTTTGACCTGCCGGACGGGAGCCTGGGCATCTGTTCGACGGACGGCGGAAAAATGCGCCTGTTCCGACTGGAAGCGGACGGGACCTTCACCGAGTTGCCGTTTCCCCAGGACGAGGAGAAGCCCTCCCAGGTCACGTTCCTGGGCTCGGCGGGCAGCGGCCTTGCGGAGGGCTGGTGCATGGCCTACGACCGGGAAGGGCTGTTCGCCTTTGTGCCCGAAACCGGGGAGCGGCGGGAGTTGGGGCGCTGGTACGAGCAGGGCATCCGTTTTGACCACCTTCAGTCCCTCGGCCTGCGGGACGGGGCCGTGCGATTGCTGGATCATATTTATGGGGAGTATATCACCCTGACGCCCACACCCCGGAGCCAGGTCCCGGTGCGGCAGGAGCTCACCCTCAGCTGCCTGGCGGCGGACGCCGAGGTGGAAAAGGCCGTGCGGGATTTCAACCGCCGCAGCGGGGAATGGTATATCACCATCCGGGATTATTCCGGCGGTCAGCCCTTCACACAGGACGTGCGGGACCGGGCGATCACCGCCATGAACCTGGACATCGTAAACGGCAATATGCCGGACCTCCTCTCCATCCAGGACGGGGTGCCCTTCAAAAGCTGGGCGGAAAAGGGCTTCCTGCGGGACCTGGGCCCCTGGCTGGCGGAGGAGGGCATCGAGCTGCTGCCCCAGCTCCGGCGGGCGGGCACCGTGGACGA
>JAEEGK010029415.1_pt1 | contig 10957 bp, 9 predicted proteins | sample 8958771 | NCBI WGS metagenome assembly JAEEGK01 (sample SAMN16246547, study PRJNA631951) | gut metagenome | biome: gut microbiome; feature: rumen; material: SC-attached | host: Bos | place: Iran: Karaj | collected 2018-10 | reverse complement strand
AACTTACATAAAACTCTGTGCTTCCGCTGCGCCATAAGCGAAACCGCTGGCTCTCCCTTTTTTGTGTAAGAATCCTGCGGTTTTTGCAAGCAAAAATCCTCGGATTCTTTTTATGGCTAAGCGCCAAAAAGCTCGAGATGCGGTTCGCTTCTGTCTCCGCTCACGCACAGAGTTTTATGTACTTGCCGATAATTTGTAACTTATATCAATCTCATTTTTTTGATAACTTGAAAGCCCTAAGAGTATAGTCTATAATATAATAATATGGACGGCAGAAAGATTATTGCAGAAAACAGAAAGGCCAGATTTGACTATTTTATTGAAGATACTTACGAGTGCGGAATTGTACTTGAGGGAACCGAGGTCAAATCTGTAAAGAATGGAAATATCTCATTTCCTGACGCTTTTGCTGAAATCAACAATGGCGAGGTATGGGTTAAGAACTTTCACATTTCTGAATATTCTTTCTCTTCTATTTTTAATCACGATCCTGACAGACCTAAAAAGCTTCTTCTGCATGCAGATGAAATTAAAAGGCTTACCAGGCGCGTAGAAGAAAAAGGCTGTACGCTTATTCCGCTTGATTTTTACCTTAAAGATGGCCGGGTAAAGGTTACTCTTGGAGTTTGTAAAGGTAAAAAAATGTACGACAAGCGTGCTGCAATTAAGGACAGAGATGTCCAGCGCGATATTCAGCGTGAATTCGCAGGAAAACTGAGAGGTTAATTTGAGGGATACAAGGATTTTACTGAAAAAATCAGTTGTTATATCCATCATTCTCTTTATTTCAACTATGTCTCTTGCGGCTCAAAGCTATAGCATTGACTATTACGGTATTGTTTCTACTGAAATTGATGCCAATATGTCAAAAATGACAAGCGACCTTTATTACACTCAGCTTTCCGAAATCAATAACTTTTCTGTTTCAGATAAACGCACTACTCCAAATCTTACAGAACGTCCTGATTCCTCTGTTTTTGCAGACGGAAAGCTTTCGTTCTTTACCTTTATTACAAAGGATCAGTCCTCTGATAAATGGATTACAACCTATTTCGTTGTAGATAAAACTAAAAACGAAGAGCATTCCAAGAAAAAAGTCTACGATTCCTTCTATAAAATACTTATGGAACCTAAGGATGTTCTTAAAGATACGATTAAACAGCTTATCGAAAACGACACCTCTTCTACAGCAATTACTGCTTCCATTCAAAAGCCTTCTGCTTCTGGAAGCTCAATTACTTCTACAGAAGAGCTTTCCGGAACCTGGGGTGGCGAGGAAACAATCAATAAAATTGTAATTATGAGAGGCGGAAGAGGCTTTGTTATCTTTAATAACGGAGCTTCTATGAATGTTACTGTTGAACTTTCCGTTTCTGACGGTAATAAAAAGGTAGTAATTACCCAAAAAGCAAACGCAAATGCTTCATTTTACCCGGAATTAAACCGTGCCGCGGCTCTTTCTGCAGCAGTATCAGCTAAACCAATTAAATGGACACTCGCATTAACAGATAATAATACTCTTAAAGGAATAAAAGACACACTTTTGCCGGATGGAGACAATTATAAAGAAGGCAGTGTTAACGTAACCTGGACAAGACTTAACTAAAAACTAATTAAATCTGTGGAATATCATAAACAGGAATACCTGTTACTATAGGCTTTTTATTTTTTCCAAGAACAATATTTCCAACACTAATATCATATAAAAAGAAAATCAGCATAAAAAGCAAGGTAATTCCAAAGCCTGCAATTTTACATATTCTTTCTGAAATAAATTCCGGATCCTCGTGGCGTAAAACTGTTCCTGTATCGTACAAGGTAGTCTGAGCAGGTCTTAAGCCTGTAATTTTAACAAGCTTTTCACCTTCGCTTACATAATCAAGCTTATGAGCATAAGAGGCGATTACTGCCCTGTCATTCTGCAGAGCGGCAAGCTCCAGAGAAAGTTCACTGTTAATATTCTGAATTTCAGAAGTCTGACGACTAATAATCCTTTTCTGCTCTTCCATTTTGTTATAACAATAAAGACTATTCTGTCCAAACGTCATAGAAAGAAGAACGTAGACAAAGGTTCCGAAAAATATGGCTGCAAGATACTTCGCACGATTCATAGATAATTTAAATATCGGTAATAATTTCTGTTTTCTGAAATGAAAAGATGTGTTATAATAAAAAAAGAATATAGTAAATACTTCTATTTTTTTTGGGGTTACATGCCGATATTTATAGAGTAAGAGTATATTACTATCCGAATGAGAGGAGCTATATGAGTAAATCTGATGACAATACAAATGAACTTGAGAGTTATGGTGTCTGGGTAAAGAATTCAACAGGGAACAGCGATAATACCGAGACCCCTGCAGACCCATCGGATGAACTGAATCTTGATGCTGGTGGCTTGGATTTACCAGATTTTGACGACTCCGATTTTTCTGACATGTTTAAAGAAGAACCACAGGGTGCCGATGCCGGTTCTCTGGATGACTTCGGAAGTGAAGACGATACAACGCTCAGTACTGATGAACTTGCAAATATAACAGATGGCTTTGAAGTAGAACAGGTTGATGCTCCTGGAGAGACTGATGACCTTGATTTGGGAGACTTTGATCTTCCTGATACTTCAGAAGCAGCTTCTGATGATATCAGCTTTGATACAGAAGAATCTGAAGCGCCTGTTTTTGAAGAAACAGAAGCTCCGGCTGTAGAAGAAACTACAGAAGAAACAAGCGTTGACGATTTTAATTTTGATATTGATGAACCTGAAGCTTCAACAGAAGAGACTGCAGTTGAAACAGAAGATGCAACTGAAGAATTCTCTGTAGACAGCGATGGTGATGAAGAAATCTCACTTGATGACTTTATGGACGGCGGTTTCTCAGATGAATCTGTAGCAGCCGGAAATAATGGTTATGAAGCAGGTGCTGAGCCTGTTGCTGCTTCATCAGATACAGAAGAGCTTTCTCTTGACGACTTTATGGATGGAGATTCCTTTGATTCTGCTCCTGCTGAAGCAAAAGAAGCAGAAGTTATTGAAGATGAAGCTCCACTTGATATGGACATCAGCTTTGACGATTCAGCTGATTCAGTAGAAACTGAAGACAATGTTTCACTCGACATTTCTGCTGATGACGATGATGCAGATTACGATACAGAAGAATCACAGGAAATTGAAACTGAAGAAGTTTCTATGGATGATTTTGGTTCAAGCTTTACAGCTGAAGAAACCTCTACCCCATCTGCTGCTGATGAAAACATTAATACAGAAGATGTAGATCTTTCTGACTTTGGTATTGATGCAGATGCTGAAGAAACTCCTATTGTTCAGGACGTAGAAGAAGCTAAGAATAAAGAAACAGTTGTGGATTATGACCTTTCTGTAGGTGATGAAAATACAGCTACTGCTCCTGTAGTTAATGAAATTAAAACTGATGCTGCAGACAGCAATGTAGAAGAAGCAATTCCTGTTGATGAACCAGTTGCAGAGCCTGCAGCTGCTACAGAAAATACAACTTCTGTAGACAATTCACTTTTACAGCAAATTGTTTCTGAGCTTTCAAGTCTTAAGGACGAAATGAACAAGCTCAAGACTAATCTTGCAGAAATCAAAACTCAGGATAATTCAGTTAGTCCGGCAGCCGCTGTTGCTGCCGGTGCCGCTGGTATTGCAGCAGCAGTAACAGATGATGCTGATGAGATTCCGGAAGCAAAGGACGAAGGCGGATTCTTCAGTGGTGATGATGAAGATGAAACAATCGCTCTTTCTTTTGACGAGCTTGATAACATTATGAATACTGCAGAGTTCAGTGATACAGTTGAAGCTGGTACAACCGAAGAAGAGGTTGCAGCAGAAGAGCCTGTTGTAGAAACTGAAGAACCTGCTATTGAACCGGAAGCAGAAGAACCGGTAATCGAAGAAACAGCTGTTGAAATTGAAGAAACTCCTTCATTTGAAGAGACTGCTGAAGAAACAGTAGAAGATACAGTAATTGACGAATCTATTATTTCTTCTGAAGTTGAATCAACTGATGAAATTGATTCCGTTGATACAGAAATTGAAAATGCAATTTCTGATGAAACAGACACTTCTCTTGATGACATCAACTTTGATGACAATCAGACAGATAACTTTGACTTCTCTTCTGAAGAAAAGCTTGAAGAACCAAAAATCGATGAGTTCATTCCAGATGGAAATGATGAACTTTTCGAAAACGAAGAGCTTCCTGATGAAATCTCAATTCCAAAAGAAGATGATTTGCTTGTAGAATCTACATCTTCAGACTTCATGGATTCTGTAAAAGAAACTACAGATGAAGAAGAACCTTCAACAGAATTTGTTGCAGAAGAAACTGATGAAGTAGATTCAATTGATCTTCCTTCTGAGCTTCCAGATACAATCGCTGATGCTGCTGAAGACACAGTTGATGCTGAGATTCAGGATGATGACATTCCAACAGTAGACAAGGTTCTTGGTGATGAACCGGTAATCGAAGAAACTGTTGATGAATCAGCTGATGAAACAATTGAAGAAACATCTGTAGAAGAACCAGTTGTTGAAGAACCAGTTGTTGAAGAGCCTTCAACTTCAGGCGCATCCTTTGCAGAAGTAGATAATCTTGATAATACACTTTCTGAGAGCAACCTTGCTTATCTTGATAAAACAGAAGGTGACAATGCATCTGATTCTATTGCAAATGCAGATCTTAAGCAGGACATTAAGTCTGTACTCCTTTACATGGATCAGCTGCTTGAAAATCTTCCAGAAGATAAGATTGTTGAATTTGCAAAATCAGATGAGTTTGTAACTTACAAGAAGTTGTTCTCAGAATTAGGACTTTCTTAATATGGGACTTCTTTCACGAGCCAATAACCTGGATGAAATAAAAAGTAATCCGGGTATGGCTTTTTCAGATTTCATTAATAAACATTCCATAAAAATCTGTGCCCTCCTCGAAAAGAAAGATACGAATTATTACGTAACTAACAGCATTGGTTTTGATGCCCTTTCAATTCTTTCTGCAACTTCAACTGCAGACTTTTGGCAAGGCATTTGTAATACTACCGGTCAAATTTTTACTTTTAAGGACTTCGAAAGAACAAAATTACTCCAGTTGTTTTCTTTTAATTTGAAAGACAATCTTCAGGAGCTTTCTGTTTATAAAAATAAGGCTTCTCAGATTTTATTGTGCTCTGGAATAATTGATGATGACACTGCAAAAGATTTCGAAAATATTGGCAGCCTTAATCATGAAACTAACATTTTTAATCTTAATCCTTTGATTAAAGAGAACTCGGTAGTTTTATTATTCCAGCTTGATTTTTCAGAAGCAATAAACAGCTTTTATGAAAGTCAGAAATATATAATTTCAGATTTCGAAAACTTTCATAAAACAATAATGAATGAATTATATAACCGCTTCAGCTGCAGATATAATATTTCTGATACAACAATAAAATATAATTCCAGTATTCTTAAAACAGTCTTTATTACTGACAAGGAATATTCAATTGAATTAATTACAATGCATATTATTTTGAACCTAAAAGAAGTACTTAATGATAGTGCAGAACTTATTGATATTGCATTTATGGGTACTGCTAATTCTTGTGATGAAGTTCAATTATTTTTGCAGGCGGAATAATTTTGAAGATAACAATTCAAAAAGCAAAAAATGGTGAAGAAACTGCTCTGGCAGACAATCATTTTCTTCATTCAAATTATGCACCACAAAAAGAAGCCGAACGTTTTGTAGAAAACATTTCCATTCCTTACACTCCATCTGCAATTATTATTTCTGAGCCTGCCCTTTCTTATATTACAGTTTTTCTTAGAAATAAATTTCCAGGTATTAAACTTGGAGCCATAAGATACACAGACAGCTTTAATGCTTATAATAAGGATTTTGATTTTGTATTGAATTATTATGAGCATGCTGATTTTGAAAATTATCTTGAAGGTCGATTTACAGAAGAAGAATTATTAAATTCTTTTTTTGTTCCCTGGACACCTTCGGCTCAAACTTTTATAGAAGAAGATAAGTTAGTCTGGAATTCCATAAAGGCCGCACTTGAACGTTCAAAAACCTTATTGATTACAAGACAGTATTTTGAAAAACGCTGGTTCTTAAACAGCTGCAGCTTTATTAAATATATAAATACAGCAATTGATTTTGAAGCTCCTGTAAATAAGCCTGCTTTAATAATATCTTCCGGTCCAAGCCTTATTTCTTTTATTGATATAATTAAAAAAAATCAAAATCGTTTTTTTATAATTGCACTTTCTTCTGCAATTACAGCCTGTATTAAAAATGAAATTAAACCAGACCTCTGTCTTAGTACCGATGGAGGATACTGGGCTGCAGAACACTTAAAACCTTTATATAAACATAATATTCCGCTTGCAATGCCTGCAGAAGCATATTGTAAAAAATCTTTGTTTTCTAAATTAAATATTTTACCTCTTGATTATGGAGATGGAATATCTCATGAGCTTTTAAATAACTCAAACATTAAAGCAAAAAAAGCTGTTAGAAATGGCACGGTAAGTGGAACAGCCCTTCTCTTTGCAGCACAATACTGCAGCAAAGACATTTTTTTTTGCGGACTTGATTTAGCAGAACAAAAAGGCTTTCAGCACACTCAGCCAAATCAGCTCGAAACAAATTCTTCAACAGCTGATTTTAGAATTAAAAATAAAATGACAAGACTAACTAGAGCGCAACTAACTACCGGTAGTTTGGAAATCTATAAAAACTGGTTTATAAATAATCCGCTTAAGCTTAATAACAGAAAGATATTCAGATTAATTGAAAACAAAGATCGAAAGAATAACCTGAACTGGATTGAAGATCTTGAATTAAACAGCTTTACCAGTTTTATCAAAAATCTTGAAGCTACTGATAAAATCAGTTTTAAAACCTTTGACATAAAAAAAGATTTTACAAATCTAACAAAAATACTTACAGACAAAGCAAATTCAGAAAAAATAAAAAGACAGATTTTTCCTTTAGATTATGTACAATTGTCTCATAATCCCGATAATAAAAGTATCCCGGATAAAATAAACAAAGAATGGGAAAAGCTCAAAATCAAAGCCAGTAAAATTTTAGATGCAGATTTATAAAGAATTCATTACAGCAAAAAACGGTTCTCAAATACCTGTATTTACAAGCGGTCGTACTATGGAATCGCGCTATAATCCGGAACGTGATGCAGAAAATTTATGTAACTCAATAAATGAAGAAGCAGGCTTTTTTTTGGTTTTAGGAATAGGAAGTGGAATATTCCTAAAGCTTCTTTCACAAAAATATCCGGATTCTAAAATACTTGCACTTGAATTATACAAAGACGACATTGATTTTTTATTACAGAATGAAAGCCTTAATCAGTTAAGTAAGAATCCATCAATAAGCATCTGTTGTCTTGAGGAGCTGGAAACCTTTCTTACACAAAACTATTTTCCAGCAAAATATGGCAGCTTTAAGATTATTGAACAGCGTTCCTGGGTAAATGAAAATCAGACTCATATAGAAAATATCAATTTAATATTAAATAAAACCTTTGGAATTATTTCTGCAGACTTTTCTGTACAGGCTCATTTTGGAAAAATCTGGAATACAAACATAATCAATAATTCAAAACTTGCAGAAAAAGTTAATTCACAGGAACTATATAAATCCATAAAAGATAATAATCACAAAACTGCAGTAATAGCCGGGGCAGGTCCGTCGCTTGATAAAACTTCTGAGCTTCTTAAAATCAACCGGGACACCTATTTTATTATAGCCACCGACACCGCGGGTAAAGCTTTAATAAAACAGAATATAATTCCAGATGTAATTGTATCAATTGATGCACAGTCTGTTTCTTATAATCATTTTATTAATAATGACATTTCTTCAAAGATTCTGTACGCCTTTGACTTATGCGGAAACTCCTCTGCAGCAAGATACCTTTTCTCTCAGGGAAACAATATTTTCTTTTTCTGTTCCGGACACCCCTTGTCTACTGCAATAAATGCAGGCAGCGGTTTTTCACTTCCTGTATTTTTCTCAGGTGCCGGTACTGTTACGATTACAGCACTCGACATTGCTGTACAGGCTGGCTTTACTGACATAATGATTTTAGGTGCAGATTTTTCTTATTCCGACGGTAAAGCTTACACTTCCGGAACATATCTTGATACTCTTTACAACAAAGGCTCTTCAAAGCTTGCAGAAACTGAGCAGACCTTTTCTAAGCTGATGTTCAGAACAGAGCTTTTAGAAATAACCAGAAATAAAAAGACAACCCAAATATTACAGGCTTACAAAGGTTCGCTTGAAAATTACCTTACACAAAAAGATATTTCATTTACTAAAAAAAATGAGGTTTATGAATTACACAGCCCGTCTCACCCCAAGCTTTATGCCACAACCCCTTCTGCACCAAAAGCTTTGCTTAAACCATTTTTTGAAAGGCTGCAGAATGCAAAACCTGAAGAAGTCGAAACAATTTTGCTTCCTTATGTGGCATGGCTCCGCAATAACGAACGCTCTAAAAACTTTACCTACAAAGAATTACTAAAACTTGCTTTAGACACTATTGTAAGTTATAATATATGATATGAAAAATCGATTTATTGTTATTTACACAATTTTTGCATCAGCCGTTTTTATTTTTGCAGTCAGCTTCTTCGGCTTTAATCTGTTCAGAGAGTATCAGACAAATCTTGAAAAATCAGATAAGAAATTTACAGAGCTTACCAGCGATATACGTACCTTAAGCTTTAATCAGGAAAATAATAATGCCGCTTATTCGAAGGGAATAAAAGATTCTATTGGAGATGCCGGTGCTTATTCTTATATTCAGGTTCGCCGTAATAATGAAACTGTAGTATTGTATCCAACAGGAAAAAGCAGAGAAGAAACAGTTTCTAAGCTTACAAAAGCTTTTACAACAAGTATAACAGTTAATAAACAGTCAGTTACAATTGATTGTAATCTTTATTTAATCCGCCCGGATTCAATTTTCTATTATGCCCGTGTTTCATTCTTAATGATTCTTATAATTACAATTATAACCATCATTATGATTATCTATCTTAATGTTTCTGAAAACACTTCTGATGTAATAAGTATTGAAGAAGATTCGGAAGAACTGGATGAAACAGAAATTGAAGAAGAGACAGACGAGGATGTTTTAGTTTCCGAAGAAAAAGAAAGCAATGAGCCTTCTTCAGATACAGAAGAAGAAGGCCCTCGAGATATCCCAGATTATTTTGATGAGACAGGTATTTCAGAAGAATCAGCTGATTCTAATGCTGCTGCAGAAGAAACTCCAGAAGTTCAGGATACGGAAGAGCCTTCAAGTGAAAATCATGCTGAGGTTACTCCGGAAGAAGTAAAAGCAATTCTTGCTGAACCACTTACAGATGAAGCAGTTGCTGCTTCGGCTTCTGCATCTGAGCCGGCAAAGCTTCCTGTAGATGAAGTAAAACCTGCAACTGTAACACAAGCTTCTGAAAATGCTGATTCTAATGAGCCTTCCGGTTTATATAATCCGGAAACTGGAATCGGCTGGGAATCATATCTTTCTACAAGACTTAACAACGAAATTGACAGAGCAACAGCATCAGAAATAGATCTGTCTCTTTTTATCATTAAACTTTCAGAAGTTCCAAAGACAAACGAAGCCTTTAAGAATGTATGCAATTATCTTGCAATTCAATTCCAGTTTAAGGATCTTCTTTTTGAGTTTAAGGATGACTGTATTGTTGCAATTAAAATCAGCATGAATGTTGATGAAGCTTTGAAGATGGCAGACAAGCTTTACAGTGACATCTGCAATATTATTGATGATAAGAGCTGCCGCATTGGTATTTCTTCAAGATCAATAAGAATTGTAACAGGTGACCGTCTTATTCTTGAAGCAGAACAGGCAATTGAACATTCAGATGCACAGTCTCCTGTAATCGCATTTAGAGTTGATTCTGAAAAGTATAGAAAGTTGATGGAACAGAGTCAGAATTAGTTAACTGTCATGCTGAACTTGGTTCAGCATCTTGTTTATAGATCCTGAAACAAGTTCAGGATGACGCTTCTGTTGATTCAGTTTCTTCCGAAGTTTCCGGTTCTTCATCTTTAATCTTCATAAGTTCTTTGTATTTGTCTTCGAAGGTCTTCAGATTTTTATTTTCCGGATATTCTTCTTTTAAAGTTTCGTAGGCCTGAGTAAATTTTTCTGCATGCTTTTTCTCAAACTTCTTATCATCTGCAGCCATTACAGCAAGATAATTTTCCAGATAATCCTGATTATGAGGCTGCTGTAAAAGAAGCTCTTCGTATATCTGAATTGAGTTTGTAAACTCACCTTTCATTGAATAGATGTAGGCAAGGCTTGCTTTAAGAGAAGCATTCTCAGGATCTCTTTCAAGTATTTTTTTATACATTGGAAGAGCGTTGTTCCAGTCAGAAGTGAAAACATAGCACTTTGCAAGCTTGTAATAAGCAGCCCAGTACTGTTCTTTTTTACGCATTGCAAGCTCGTAATATTCTGCTGCTTTTTTATAATCTTCGAGCTTAAAGTAAGATTCTCCAAGAGTATAATATTCTGCATAAATATTACGGGTTTTAATAGCCCCCTGTCCCGGAACCGGAACAGAGAGATTTGTTGAAGCACATGAGGTAAGTAAAACTGTTAAGGCTAAAGCTGAAAACTTAGCCCAGAACGATTTTTTCAATTTCATAAAGCTGTGATTTATAAAGACCAGAAATGTTGTGACCATAATCAGCAATAAGCTGAATCATGTTGCGAGGAGCGTCTTTAGTATCACAACCATTAAGACGGTCACCTGCATCACCAAGTCCTGGCATAATGTAAGCTTTTTCGTTCATTACTGGATCCATCCAAAGTGTATAGCAGGTACAATTTTCAAGAGCACGAGTTACACGGATTGAACCTTTAAGTGTAGAAATTGTAT
>JAEEGK010029414.1_pt1 | contig 10957 bp, 1 predicted proteins | sample 8958771 | NCBI WGS metagenome assembly JAEEGK01 (sample SAMN16246547, study PRJNA631951) | gut metagenome | biome: gut microbiome; feature: rumen; material: SC-attached | host: Bos | place: Iran: Karaj | collected 2018-10 | reverse complement strand
GGGCCCAATCCCCAATCCCCAATCCCCAATCCCCAATCCCCATCCCCCTTATCTTTTTTTAATTTATAAATGGTAAAAATTTAAATTTATTAAATAAAAAATTTTTTAAAATATTAATAATAAAATAAAATAAATAAATTATAATGATATACTGTTATTTAAATTATTAAATTACATAAATCAGTAATTTGAAATAATGCTTAAATAAAATATTATTTTTATAAATTAATCAATTATTAATACCAAATATTATTATTGCATTTATATTCCAAAACAAAATTTTTTGCGTTTTCTATACTTTCCTTTATTATGCTTTTGCGATAATATAAAAAGTATAAACTTGGATTTATCAAGTTATTTAAGTAAGCATAATAATGGAAAATTTTATTTTGATTTAATTATTATTTAAAGTGATTATATTTAATAATTAATCATTAAAAATAACATTCAAAAATTATATTTTATTTTAATCAGAAAATAAAAGTATTTTAAATATATAATTAAAAATATGATTAAAAGCAAAAAATAATCCAATACTGGAATATCCAAAAATTAATTTAGATAATAAAGGAATAATATTATTAAAAGATTTATTTAAATTTAATAATAATAAAAATATTCAAATTAAAATGATATATATTATTTTAAAAAATAAGTAATAATTATATAAAATTAATCCATAATTAATAAATAATAAAACATTAAATTATTTAATTAAAATAATTAAAAAAATTAATTCTTAATATTTATATCTTTTAATTAAAACATTTATAAATAAACTTAAAAATGTTTCAAAGAAATATGCTAATTTTAATGTTAGTGGGGATATTTTCCCTTTTTATTGGAATAAATTCAAATCTTTGCTATGATCCAAAAATGAAGGGTCCAAATTATTTGAATTATTATGTATTTGATCAGGATTCTTCTACATACTATGATCTATATTATGAAAATTTCTTCCTCTTAAAACCTAATAGATGGGATAATTATCAAAGATATTCAAGAGGAAACATTCACGATTATATTGATTTTAAAAGAGATTTTCATTTTCATTTAAAAGATAAATCTGAATTTGTAAATACATGGGATTCGTGGTTTTATTGTGAAAATAATTATGGAATAGCTGTTGTTTTAGGTCCTTATACATGGAAGGATTATATAATCAAAACTGGAGAAAATTTAATGATCACTGGATTGCAAAATTCAATTGTAATTGCATTTAGAGCTTCTAAAGATCAAATTGCTATTTATAATTGTAAATATAAATGTAATATTCATTCACCAGATAAAAAATATACATATTACTTTTATTATAATTCAATAAATATAGATTTTCATATTGTATATATAGCTTCTGAACATAAATTAAAAATATACCATAAAAATTTTTCAGCTGAAACAAATAAAATACTTGAATATAATATAGATTTGTCAACTTTTGGAAATAAAGCAGGTGAAGGTTACCTTGGTATAACTGCTACAGATTATAAATGTGGTTATTATAATCATCTCCTAACTTCATATATTTGTCTGAATGGTGGAAATCCAATTTCACCTATAGTTACTTTAAAATACCAAAATATAGAATATAATCGAGGAGATAGTTTTTCTGCTATTCAATTACAGCCTTTTGATGTAAAAATAGAATATAGTTCACTTGAGGAAAAAGAAATGATGGGTGAAGGATCATTATTTATTAATAAAGAAAAAGCAGGATGTATTGTTTCTAAATCATATAAAACATATACTTTTTCTTGTTATTTACCAAAGGATATAGGCAAATATACAATTAAGTATAAAACTATTTATGAAAGTTTTGATTTTTATGCTGATGTTCAAAATTCAGAAATTGAACAACTTGTTTATGAAGGTCCTGAAAAAAAATGTTGTGTAGTCAAAAATAATATAAGATATCTTAAATTTGGAACACTTAAAGGCTCTGAAGGATGTGGAGGAGATTTTGATTTATCCGAATTTAAAGATTATAATTATTTAGAGTTTAATGTTAAAGGAGCTGATAAATATGGATCTCCAGTTAAAATAAGAGACATTATAAAAATTCAAGATTCTTTACAATCAAGTTCTAATACTGAAATTCTTTTAAGTGAAACTGGGACAGAATTTATATATAAAGTAAAAGCTAAAGTGATTAAAAAAGGAAATTATTATATTAATTCTACCATTTTGGACAATTCTATTTCTTTCTCAGTTAAAAATTTAGTCCCAAGTATTACTTACTCTAAATGCAATATAGAAGATTATCAAGCAAAAGCTTATAATTCAGATATAGATATTAAATTTATTTGTGAATTTAATGATGAAGATGATAAGCCTATTGATATAAAAGAAGCAATAGATGAAAGAAACGTCATATTTAACAATAAAATTTACCGTTTAGCAGATAAAGTAGTTTCATTTGAACCAACCGATAAATATTATAATGGAAATAAATATACTTTTGTTTATAAAACAAATTATAATGGAAAATATAAATTTGAAACTCAAGTTGGTGTTGATAAAGATATGGAAACTGTTAATTCTAACCAAAACACTTTCTATGTATCTCCTACTCCTACAAGTTTAGAAGGTAGTTATTTCTATAATTTTGATATCGAAAAATGGATTCAATTTGATAACTTGAAAAATACAATTTTTAATTATTATGAAGATAATACAGATAATGATAATTTATTCTTAATTGATTTTGTAGATTTAAGAAATAAAGAAGAAATTAATAAATATTCAGATATGATACAACCTTTTGTAAATTTTGATCTAAAAGAATTAAATGGAGAAATAGAAGAAAAGCATAGTGGATTTAAAGCATTTCTTACTTTCGAAATATTTTTATATAATGAAAAATATTATATTTTAGCTAAATTAAAAGATTCAAAAACTAAGATGAGAAGAACTACATTAGAATATATTGTTCATGTAGAATATAAAGAAAATGTTGATTTAAGATTAAATTATGTATTATATAATCATGGTGACTATGTTGTATGCAGAAAGGATTTAAATATAAGCAATTCAATAATTAAAACAACGAAAGAAGACTCTATTAAAGCTGGTAGTCTAACAAAAGTAGGAGAATTGGTATTAAGAACCGATTTAGATCATTTATATAATTATTATTTAAAAGACCAAAGTGTTATTACTTTTACAGGAGAATGCATTTCAAAAAGTAATTGTGAAGTTGAAGTTAGTAAAAATAGTCAAATTGAAGGTATTTATGACTTAAAATTCAAATCAAATAATCAAGGAGTTTATACTATAACTTTTAAAATAAGTGGAGAAGATTTGCTAGTTGGTAGCAATTCTTTCACAGTAAATGTTGTGCCAAATGCCGAAGCTTATATTTTAGAAAAAGTAGAAGAAAAAGAAACTAATCATACAGTTGATGAAAAATCTGAATTTGGTTTTAGAATAAAAGATAGTTTTGGAAATATTATTAATTATGATTTACCTTCAGATAGCTTTGGTTTAAGCTATAGTATATTTATAAATAATAAAGAGGAGGATAATAAAAATATAAAACTTGTCAAAGGAAATGATTATTATTATATCAAAGAAAGTTACACAACTTCTGGTGATTATAAATTAATTTTAAAAACAAAATATTCACAATCTCAATTAGACTTCGAATATTATAAAAGTCCTGGAAAAGCATTTTATTATAATTCAAAATTAAAAGTAATTAATAATAATAAATTAAACTTAGGTGATATATCCATTGTTGAGCTTTCTTTATATGATAATTATAATAATTTAATCAACGATGATCCAGTCATATATGATAGAGAATTAGAATTTGTCGAAATTTATGCAACAAATGAAAAGGGTGATAGAATAGATTACTATAAATTTGATACATTGACTTTAAAATCTAATTATATAGAAAAGACAGGATCATTCCATGTCTCTGCAAATGTTCATAATATTCCTATATCTTCATGTTTATCTTGTAATTTCGATGTTATTGATTCTGGATTTGATTTCTCTTTATCTCAACTTAAAATGGTTGGAGATAAAATAATATTAATGATAGAAAGAAGTTATTATACTTTATATGAAGGACTTCAAAGACCAGCTTTTGAATTCGACTTTATGACTCATCAAGGTTTACCTTCTAATGAAGTTGATCGAAATTCTGATATAAAAGCTAAAATTGGTAGTACTCTATTAGACAAAGTGTGGATAAGTTCAAATAAACTACTTTGGATTTTACCAGAAGATTATAAGCTAACAAAAAATAATATTTATACTATTGAAATTGAAAATAATAATAATACTAAAAGAGAATATTATCTTTCTGTAGTAGAATACGGAAATGATAAAAGTAATGATAATAAAATTGAAATAGCAAAGACCTTTGTTTCTCCAAATATTTTATATTTAAAACCTGGAAAATTAGATTCATTTATTGTTGAATTTAGAGGAAATGATAATTTAAGATATAATAGTCAATTAGATATTACAAAGTTTGAATATAAAAATAGTTCAGATTTTGAAGTAAAGGCAAAATTAGGAAGTAAAAATGGACAAATTATTGTTGATGTTTTATCAAACAAAGCCTGTGATTTTTCTCAAAATTGTCAAATTTCAATGTCCTATGATGGAGAAACTATAGATACCAAAGTTCAAATAGTTGTTAATGCAGAAGAATTAGCTTATTTTGAACTAGATCCTTCTTGTATTGATAAAGATTCTACTAATTTATTAGCAGGTATAGCAGGTACTGCTACAAAAATTAAATTATATCCTAAAGATTCTTATGGAAATTTAATTAAAGATAGTATTTTTGACGACAAAATTTATTCTGAAGAATCCTTTTCTTATTTATTCAACGTAAAACATAATTCAGAATATAAACCAACTTTAGAAACAACAATAAATCCTGCATCTCATTATATAGAATTAAGTATTACTTCAACAAAAGTTGGAAAACTTACTTTATCTTCAAAATATTTACTATTATCATATCAAATGGAAATTAAAGCTGGTGAACCAAGTAAATATAGTACAGGTCATTTAGAAGAAAAAGATGGGGATACTACATCTGGAACAAATAGAATCTTTATTATAGAGCCAAAAGATGAAAATGGAAATAAAATAACAAACGAGGATACAATAAAAAAAATAATTAATAATTATAGTATTAAAATATTTGATGTTGATGGAAATCTAATAATTGATACTATTAAACCCAACTATAATGAAAAAGAGGGAGTAATAGAATATGTTATTGATAATACAAAAACTGGAACTAAAATTGTTGAAGCTTATTATAATAATGAAGAAATTATTATAGGAGATAATGTAATAAATGTAGTTAGTGGTGAACCTAATTTAAGTAAATCCAAATTAATTTATAATGAAAAAGAATATTCTTTAGATGAAACTATTAAAATATCTTTGGCTACCTTACCTACTATTGATTTACAATTATATGATGATAATGAAAATAAAATAACTGAATTATCAAGTGACCTTGAAAAGAATTTCGCATTATTTGTTAATGATACTGAATTATCCAATTATATAACATTTAATTCCTATTTAAGATTATTAATTGAAGAATCAAAAGTTGCTCAATACTTCAAAATAGATAGAACAAAGAATAATAATTATTTATTTATTAAAATAGGAGATAAAAGTATAAAAGTTGATATTAATTTTGTTGAAGAAGCTCCAGAAGAGGTTACAACAGATGAACCAGCTTCATTAGTAATGAGTGCAGACAATTTAGTTTTAAAAGCTGGAGAAAAAGGATTAATTTCTTTATCATTCTATACAGAAAAAGGTAAGCCAATGGAAAAATATTTTGGTATTTCTGAATTAATTGTCTCTTGTCCTGAAGATGCAAAAATTCAAAAACAAGTATTAAATGGAAAATATTTTGGTACATATAATTTGATTCTTTCCTCTGAAAGTGAGACTAATTCTCAAATTTCTTGTTCTGTAAATGTTAAAAATTTAAGTAAAGAATTTAAATTAAGAATTATTCCTAATAAAGTATCAAAATGCCATATTGCTGGTGATATACCTAAAGCTAAAGCTGGAGAGAAATATCAATTGATATTTGAATGTTCTGATAAATATGGTAATAAAGCGTATTTAGAAGAAAACCAATTTAGTGTAAAAATAACTAATAAAAATAATGAAATTCTAGAATATAATATTAATCCAAATAATGATTATACCTTTAATTTGAATTTTGAGCCTACTATAATAGGAGAATATACTATAAAATCAATTTATTTAGAAAATGCTATTAAATTTGATACATTACCAGGTGAAATTTCTCCTGCAAATACATATGTAGAAATCAATGATGAAGCTGCTATACATGCTGGAGATGATTTAAATATTGATATTCATGTTTTAGATAAATATAATAATGAAGTAGTTTTAGATAATAGTCATAAACAATTATTTGATTTATATTATAGATATATAGAAAATTCAAATTATGGAGATTATAAAAAAGTTGTAAATGAGCCAGAAATTAAAGATAAAAATATAATTAGATATAAGCATCAAGTTACTAAAAAAAGTGAATTTAGAGGAATATATCCAAAAACCTCAACTATAATAAAATGCTCTAATTGTGAGACAGTAGTATATCCTAGTAATTTAAATATATCTAATAGTGATATTTATAAATTTAATTCTTTTTCTCAAACATTTACAAAATTAGAAAAATACAATGATGTTTTATATAATTTAGATGAGGGATTATTTATAAGAATACATCCAAAAGATTCATATGGAAATAATCTTTTAAATAGTTCTTTAGAAATTACTGCAAAAATTAATGATATTAATTTAGAAAAAACTGACTCAAATGATGAATTTATAGAATTCAAAGATAAAAATGGAGAATTCTCTAACTTGCAAGAAGGTAAATATGAATTAATTATTGAATATAAAGATCAAAAAATAATATATAATATTGATGTTTCAGGAAAAAAAGGAATTGAAGAAGATACTCTTGATATATCTAAAACAAAATTATTAGAAGTTAATTTAGATTTTACTGCTGGAGAATATGGCTATTTTAATTTTGAATTAAGAAATTCTAATAATGCAAGATTTAATAAAGAATTTGAAGGAAAAATTACTATTCTACCAACTGATGATAGTGTTAAATATACTATTTATAATAAAAAATCATCAACAATATTAGTTTTAGTTACAACAAATAATTCAAATACATTCCCAAATAGTGGAGAGTCAAAATTGGGAGTATCAATAAATGAAGATAGAGTTTTTGATCTTGAATTATTTGTTAATCCTGGTGATTTATCTTCAGCTAAAATTAATGTAAAAGATGATGAATTAGAAGGAATATCGACTGATGATGAATTAAAATTCTCTTTAATTGGATATGATTCATTAGGTAATAAAGCTTTAATTAATGCAAATGAAGCTAAATTAATTGTAAAATGTATAAACGAAATTTCTTATAAACTTAGTTTTGTAGATTTATCAACAGGTGAACTAAAATATATATATGAATTAACTTTATCTGGATCATATAAAATATCTTCAGGAAATAATAACAAAGGTGAAAATTTATTCAATAATAAAACTTATTCTGTTAATGTTACTCCTGGAAAAATTTGTCCAGAAAAAACTGTTGTAAAATTGGCTGAAAATCCAATTATAGCTGGAAAAACTGCTTCTGTGATAATTTCTGTTAAAGATAAAAAAAATAATAATGTAGAATTAAATGATGATATATTGAAAGATTTCTCAGGATATATATTATCAGATGATTATGAAATTAAAAAACTTGATCCAATATTCATTTCTGGTTCAACCTTTAAATATGAAAAGAAATTAGATAAAAAAGGTAATTATCAATTTAATATTCAATATAATAATAGAAAAATAAAATGTAATAAATTAGTTGTAGATCCATCCGTATGCAAACCTCAAAATACTTTAATTTATTCAAGAGACAAAAATGGTCAATATATTCCATTTGATAAAAAAATGAATATTTATTCTTCATATACTTCTCCTTTAAGTTTATATTTAGTTTTCAGAGATGAATTTGAAAATATAGTTGAAGAAAATGATGAAATAAAAATAGAAGATGGATACTTATATGGTAATAATATGGAAAATTTATATTGGACTTATCTAAAAGGTAAATTAGATCTTGATTTAAATGATATTCAAAAGAAAAATATTATAAATCATTTAGTCACAAGAATAGGGGAGAAATCTTATAAATTCATTTTTACTGTTGTATATAAAAAAGAAAAAGAAACATTTTATTTAAATGTTAATCATTTTGGTAAAAGAGAAGATGAAGATGAATATGGTAATGGAGATTATGATTTAGAATTCTGTAAAGTGGAGCCAATGGAGGCTATATTTAAAGCTGGAACATCATTTAATCTTTTATTAACTTTAAGAACTAAAGAAAATCTTATCTTTAATGGCGATTTTGATCCAAATTATATTCAATGTGATAAAATATATCCAGAAGGTGCTGACGATACTTTTAAATGTAAAGAGATAAATAAAAAGGATACAGGAATTTATATTATTACTATTTATACTACTAAAATGAAAAAAGAAGATGAAATAGTATATAATTATATAGAATTATTTGATTCAGATCATCTTAACAATAAAATATTCCCAGTAAGATTAATTAATACTAATGGTATTCCAAGTAAAGAAAAAACTGTTATCACTAAAAAACTACCAGAAAAAATTACTTCTGATACAGAGGCAATCATAGAATTTATATTAAAAGATGTATATGATAATGAATTTGTTGATGATAAAATTATAAGTGATTTAGTTTTCGAAAATAATGGTATTGAAATAGGAGCAAGTATCAATTATAAAAATGGGGCTTTTTGGGCAAGATTAGAACCTAAATACCCTCCTAAAAACATAAATATTCAATTATATTATAGAGATAATGATGGTAATAATATAGAATTGTTTAATGAGATTCAAGTTTCTGAATTTGAATTTAGCGTTGATTATACAAAAACTGCGGTAAATTCCAAAAATATTAAAGGAATGAAAGCTGGAGAATTATTAGATTTAAATATTATTTTATATGATCAAAAAATGTTATGTTATGATGATGAAAAATTCAATACAGATTTATTATATGCTACAGTACAAGGTCCATTAGAAAAAACTACAGAAATTAGAACATTTAACTTTAAACAATATGAAGATGGATCAATTTGTAAATATGTATACAAAATTGATATTGATGAATCAACAAGATATGTAGAAACAGGAACTTACTCAATAGGTGTTTATGCTGGAGAAAGTAAATATCATGTTGCATCATATACTCAAACTGTAATTTCTGGAGATATTGATTATGATAATTTTGTAATATATTATACGGAAATGGATGATAAATCATATACTGATGAAAATATACCAGCTGGTGAAACTATTCATTTTACAGTTCAAGCTTATGATCACTTTAATAATAAAATTGATCATGATCCATTGTCATCAGATATATTCCATATAAAAGTAACTCCTGAATATAAAGAAAATAATTTAAATTCTTTCAATGGAGGAAGTGGTTCTCTAAATTATCAATTTAATACCACAAAAGTAGGAAGATATAATTTTGAATATTATTATAATGGAACTAAAATCGATCCAAATACTAAGGATGGTCCTGATTCTATTTTATATATTCCTGGAGCTTGTAGTCCTGAAAATCCAGGTACTGAATATCCAAATCCAAAAGATGTGGAGATTTCTTCTACTTATACATATTATATTCATTGTTTAGATAAATATAATAATAGTCTTAATGAAGGAGGAGCGAAATTTACATCTGAAGTAACATTATTTATTAATGATTCTAAAACTACTCAGGAAATAGTACCTAAAATAAAAGATAATGAAGATGGTTCATATGAAGTATATTTTATACCACCTCTTGCTGGAGAATATTCAATTTTCACTTATTTAGATGGAAAAAAATATGAAGAACAAGTTTTTAATTTAGAAGGAAAAACATGTGATAAACCTTATGTATGTCCTAATGGAACATGTGTAGATGATTTAAGAGATTGTATTCCCAATGATAGAAAGTGTCTAGATCCAAGCCAAAGTCAAGAAAAGCCTTTTAAATGTAAAGATGGTAGATGTGTTAAATCACAAACTGAATGTGAAACTGAAGGTGCATTAAAATGCCCTTATATGAATGTTTCATATCCTCCAGATAAAGAATATCTATGCTCTTATTATCTTCCATTGGATTGTAAAAGAAAATATCCATCTTATAGAATACTTTGTAAAGATGGTATTTGTAGAAAAAGTAAATCTTTACAACCAAATCAAAGAGTTTGTCCAATTGGAAAAATATTATGTGCAGATTTAACTTGTGCTGATAGTATTGATGAATGTTACAATGGCTGGCCTGAATGTGGAGTTACTCAAATAAGATGCCCAGATCAATCTTGTGTTGATGATCAAAAAAATTGTCCTACATCTATAACATGTCCAAATGTTGATGATTATGTTTGTCCTGATGGAACTTGTGTTGAAAATGAAATTTATTGCACCAAACTTAAAACTTGTCCAGATGAAACTCCTTATTTATGCTCTGATTACTCTTGTGCTAAAAATCCTGAAAGTTGTACTCATACAGTTGCTTGTGGACATGGTAAATCATTATGCATTGACTTAATATGCAGAGAAACTTGTTAAAAACATATTATTATTAAATAAATATATTTTAGGTTAATTTTTATATAAATGTTATAAATGATTAATCAGGACTAGATAATATTATTATTTGTTGATAAAATAGAAAAATAAATTCTTAATTTATTAAAAAATAATTATTTTTATAAATTCTTATAAAATAGAATTAATAATTATTAAAAATATAATTATTAATTAATTATTTTTATAAATAATATTAAAAAATAATTAAAAATAAATA
>JAEEGK010029413.1_pt1 | contig 10958 bp, 8 predicted proteins | sample 8958771 | NCBI WGS metagenome assembly JAEEGK01 (sample SAMN16246547, study PRJNA631951) | gut metagenome | biome: gut microbiome; feature: rumen; material: SC-attached | host: Bos | place: Iran: Karaj | collected 2018-10 | reverse complement strand
GCGCCGTTCGACGTATCTCTGCTGGAAAAGCTGCCTCCCGACCTGCGTTTTCCGCTGTGTCACATAGCCGCCCGGCACGCCGAGGACCGTGAAACGCGCAGGACGGCGACACAGAAGGAACTGGAAATCTGTCTGGCCTCACCTGACGAGGACCGCGCCACGGTCGCCGCGCACATGCTCTGCCGGACGGGTGCGTTCGAGGACGCTCTGCGCCTTCGGGAATACCTGCCCAAGACCGAACAAAACTGGCTTGCCGCCGTTGACGCGCTGACGCGGGGGAAACAGGCCGAGGCGAAAACATATTTTGAACGTCTTGCCCGCACTCCCCGCGAGAGCGTCGCCTCCGGGCTCATCGCCGCCGATCCGTGGGAATTGTTTTACGTGCCGCTTCTGGCTTCGCTCGGCGAAACACCGGCAAAGATCGAGAGCGCCTGCCGCCGCGCCGCCAAACGCCCGGATAACGGCAACGACGGGCTGCTGTACGACCTGCAAACGATCCTCGCGGAAACGACGAGCGACACGGAAGCGCTCTTCCGACAGCAGCCGCTCGTGCGCAAAACCGACAGTCTTGTCGAGACGGCGCGCCAGGAAGCGGGTAAACTGGACGGCGCGGCAAGCGCCTCGGTCCTGCAACACACCGGTTTGCTGCTGACACCGCCGGCGATCGCGCATCTGCTGTTTCTGGCATACTGGCTCGCGCCGGAGCTGGCAAAAAAGTGGCTGCCGCTTTACGAAGAGCTGGCGTCACAGCTTGACGACGCAGGCATGACGTTCTTCGCCAGCGAACTGCTCGCCGCGGCACGGACGATCTCAGGCAACGCGAAGGAAGGCGAATGGCACCCGCTGCGCGACCTGCTGCGCCGCAAGCCCGCCTGGGAGAAATCCCTCGACGCGATCGAACACCTGGCCGGTCTTGCTCCAGGTTCGCGCGGGAAAAAAGGCGCGCGCCGCCTGCTCTGGCTGGTGGACTGGAAGCCCGACGAGAGCGCCGGCGACGGCCGCGTCGTTCCCGGCGTGACCGCGCTGGAACAGTCGTTCCAGGCCGGCGGCACGTGGTCGAAAGGGCGCAAAGTCGCCCTCAGCACGATCGCAAGCGGCTTCGCACGCATCCCCGATCTGCCCGACGCCGACCGGCGCGTTCGCGACGCCGTGATCGAACACGCCGATTACAGCGGTTACGGCTATTACGACTCGAAAAGCTACGAGATGGACGACGCCAGGGCGCTGTTGCTCCTCTTCGGCAATCCGAACGTCGTGCGCGCTGCCGACTTCGCGCCGCTGGAGATCGTGCGCGCCGAGCCGCGGCTGGAACTGACCGAAAAGGACGGTGTCTGCGAGCTGCGGCTGCTGCCCCGGCGCATCGGAGAGGAAGACATCGTCGTCGAGGAGGAAACGCCGACGCGGTTGCGCGTGACGCCGTTCGACGATTCGCAGGCGCAGCTGGCCGCGCTGCTGGCGCAAGGCATGACGGTCCCTGTTCAGGGACGCGCGCGTCTGCTGAAAGCCGTCTCCGCGCTGTCCGGCCTCGTCTCCGTGCAGTCCGACGCGGCCGAACTGGCCGAAACCGTTCCCGAGGTGAAGTGCGACGACACGCTGCGAGCCCGTCTTTCGCCCGCCGGTGACGGTCTGACCGTCGAGTTCGTGACGCGGCCGTTCGGTCCCGACGGCATGTCGTGCCGTCCCGGCGGCGGCGCGGCAGTGCTCTTCGGCACGGTCAGGAACGGCGACGGAACGGTCGAACGGGCCCGCGTCAGCCGTGATCTGGCAGGCGAAGCGGAAAAGCTGAAAGCGTGCGCCTCCGCCTGCCCCGTCCTCGAAAACTGCGAGAACGAAGGCGGCGCCGTCTGGACCGTGCCCGATCCCGAAGACTGTCTTGAGCTGCTGCTCCAGCTCAAATCCGTCCCCGGCCTCGTGCTGGAATGGCCGCGCGGCGGCGCGATCACCGTGCGAGCCGAACTGGACGGCGCCACGCTGGCAGGCGCGGCGCAGGCGTCCGGCACCGACTGGTTCGCACTGTCCGGAACGCTGAAAGTCGACGACGAACTGACGCTTTCGCTGAAGCAGCTTTTTGGCCTGCTGAAGTCGCGCAAAAGCCGCTTCATCGAGCTGGGCGAAGGCCAGTACGTCGCCCTGACACGCGAGTTCGAGCGGCGGATCGAGCAGCTGGCCTCGCTCGCCGACGAAAAAAGCGGAGCCCTGCGTGTCTCGCCGCTGGCTGCGCCCACCGTGGACGAACTGTTCGGCGAAGGGGCACTTGCCGCCGACGCGAACTGGCGCGCGATGTGCGACCGCTTCCGCGAGGCCGCGCGCATGGAACCCGAGATCCCGCGCACGCTGCACGCGACGCTGCGCGCGTATCAGACGGAAGGGTACCGCTGGCTGATGCGCCTCGCATACTGCAGTGCCGGCGCGTGTCTGGCCGACGAGATGGGGCTGGGCAAAACGGTGCAGACGCTGGCGCTCCTGCTGGCACGAGCGCCCGACGGCCCCGCGCTGATCGTTTCCCCTACGTCCGTCTGCGGCAACTGGCGCGACGAAGCCGCCCGCTTCGCCCCGACGCTGAACGTCATCGACTACCGCACGTCGGGCCGAGAAAAAACGCTCGAACAGCTCGGTCCGTTCGATGCCGTGCTCGTCTCCTACGGCCTGCTGCAGAGCGACGCCGAAGCCTTTTCGCGCGTGCACTGGCACACCGCCGTCCTCGACGAGGCGCAGGCGGTCAAGAACATGGCCACCAAACGGTCGGCCGCCGTCATGGACCTGAAAAGCGATTTCCGCATGATCATGACCGGTACGCCGGTCGAAAACCGTCTGTCGGAACTGTGGAACCTGTTCCGCTTCCTCAATCCCGGCCTGCTCGGTTCGCTGGAACGCTTCAACCGCGTTTTCGCGTCACCGATCGCCGACGGCGACGAGCGCGCCCGCGCACGGCTGCGCCGCGTCGTCTCGCCCTTTTTGCTGCGGCGCACGAAGGAACAGGTCCTCGACGATCTGCCGCCGCGGACCGAGATCACGCTGAAAGTGGACCTCAGCGAACAGGAACGCGCGTTTTACGAAGCGCTGCGCGCCTCGGCCGCCGAAGCGGTACACAGCGCCGGCGAAATGCAAACGCAGGACAAGCGCTTCGTCATCTTCGCCCAGCTGATGAGACTGCGCCGCTGCTGCTGCGCAGTCTCGCTCGTGAGCGAAGCCGCGCAGATCGGCGCGAACATCCCTTCGTCCAAGCAGGCCGCGCTCCTGGAACTGGCCGCCCGCCTGCACGAAAATGGTCACCGTGCCCTGGTTTTCAGCCAGTTCACTGACCATCTGGCGCTCATCCGGAAGACGCTGGAAGGGGCCGGCTTCGAGTGTCTCTATCTCGACGGTGCCACGCCCGCGGCAAAGCGTACCGAGCTGGTGGCGCAGTTCCAGTCCGGCCGGGGAGACTTCTTCCTGATCAGTCTGCGCGCCGGCGGCACGGGACTGAATCTGACCGGCGCCGACTACGTGATCCACATGGATCCGTGGTGGAACCCCGCCGTCGAGGATCAGGCCAGCGACCGCGCCCACCGTATCGGCCAGAAGCGTCCCGTCACCGTCTACCGCCTCGTGGCGCGGGACACGGTGGAGGAAAAGATCGTCGAACTGCACCGGACCAAACGCGAGCTGGCCAGCGACGTGCTCGACGGAGCGGCGTCCCCTGCCTCGCTCGACCTGGCCGCGCTCTCGGCCCTGCTCCGCGATGACGATTAGGACAAAGGAATAAAATAGCGCGGGGACGCGAAGGCCTGCAAAAGGTCTTCGCGTCCCCGCGCCGTCGTATCAGAGCCGGGAACAAAGCAGTTCGAGCAGATGGACGACCTTTGCGCCGCCTCTTTTCAGGCCCGCTTCGCAGCCGTTGCAGTAGGCAGCGACGCGCATATCAGGGAGGGACGCCGCGTGGGCTTTCATGCGCGCGGTCTGCTCGTCGGGCGGCAGGACTTCGACGAAGCGCGACAAGCCCGTGAAGGCCTTCGGCGCAGCGTTCATCGTGACGGGAGAGATCGGGTTCATCAGGAACGTGCCGTCGAAACAGCTTGTCTCACCGCGGGCGGGAAGTTCGACGACCTCCGCGCCGCTCCTGCGCAGGCACTCGCGCACGGCCGCCCGGAGACAGGGACGGTCGCGGGCGCGCAGGCAGTCCTGCACGGCGATCCGTTCTCCGTTCAGCTCCGGCCAGGGGAAATCGGGCTGTTCGAGCAGATACTCCCAGACGGAACGCACGTTCGCGGAGGGAGAGTTCTCTTCGGTGATGAGCATACAGCTCAGGCATGCGAAAAGCACCGTGTCGCCGGCGGCAAAGCGTCCGAGGCTGGCTTTGCAGCAGCCGAGGACGTTCACGCCGCGGTCGGAGAGCCAGGCGCTCAGGCGCTCGCTCGTCTGCGGATGATTTTCGGTGAACTTGCAGCTTGGCAGAGAGTAGATCATGAATGGACCTCCTTTACGATTCCTGCTGTGATTGTAAAAAATCGCCCGCCGTTTGTAAATCTTTTTAGGCGATAAAAATCTTTTTGGGCGTAAAAGTTCTCAAAAGCCTTTGTCATTTTTGAAAAACGCGTTATAATACAGCCAGACGGATTTTAAAATTATCCGTGAAGGATAAAAATATTTGAGGAGGTCGTTTTATCATGAAAAAGTTTTTCGCGCTGTGCGTTCTTCTTTCGCTGTGCCTGTGCTCCGCGGCGTTCGCCGAGGAAAAGCTGGTGATCTATACGACCGTGTCCAAGGGCGTCGTCAGCGAGCTTGTGCCGATGTTTGAAAAAGAGACCGGCATCAAGGTCGAGATCGTGCGCGCCGGCGTGGGCGAGCTGATCAAGCGCATCCAGTCGGAGAAGGACAATCCTCTGGCCGACGTGCTCTGGGGCAGCGCACTGGCGTCGCTTCAGGCAGCCGGCGAGCCTTATTTCGAGCACTATGTGTCGGCCAACAACGACGCGATCGTGGACCGTTACAAGAACGTCGAGGGCTGGGTGACGCGCCACTCGCTGGCCGTGCGCTGCCTGCTGGTCAACAAGAACCTGGTCGGCGACATCCCCGTCACCGGCTATGCCGACCTGCTCAACCCCGCGCTCAAGGGCAAGATCTCGCACGTCGATCCTTCGGCCTCGTCGTCCGGCTACGGTCACCTCTGCAACATGCTCTTCGCCATGGGCGGCAACGACCTCGACAAGGGCTGGGAGTACGTCGACAAGTTCTGCGCCAACCTCGGCAACAAGCTGCTCAACAGCAGCTCGGCCGTGTGGAAGGGCGTCAACGACGGCGAGTACACCGTCGGCCTGACCTATGAGGAAGTCGCGCTCCAGTCGGTCAAGAGCGGCGCGCCCGTGAAGATCGTCTACATGAAGGAAGGCTGCTTCGTCGAGGCCAACTGCACCGCGATCGTCAAGAACGCCAAGAACCTCGAGAACGCCAAGAAGTTCATCGACTTCCTGACCGGCAAGGAAGCGCAGTCGATGCTGATCAACAAGCTCAACCTGCGCAGCGTCCGCAAGGACGTGGAGATGGGCTCCGACTTCACCGCCACGGAAGACATCCCTCTGTTCAACGCCGACACATCCATGTCCGGCAAGATGAAGAAGGCCTGGCTGGCCAAGTTCAAGGATCTCTTCATCCAGTACGAATAAACCGTTTCCACGCGGCGTTTCGTAGCCATTTACACAGGCTCACTCCGGCTCCCGCCGCGGGTGAGCCTTTTTATTTACGGCAGGAAGGGCAGCTTTTAATTCAAAGCCGACACAAAGACTCTAAGACACAAAGACACGAAGAGAACCAACAGGGAAAAACACCAGTTATAAAAGATTCGACACCGTATTTAAAAATAGGATAGCCACATGTTTTATGATTTTCTTTGTGTCTTCGCGTTATGGTTTTGAACTGAAAGACCCCTTTGCCTGGGAAACATGAAAGGAAGATCAGAGACAGCATGAGCGAAGAGATCATCATCAGGGACGCGGTCAAGCGCTACGGCGACAACACGGTCATCCCCGCCCTGTCGGCGGATATCCGCAACGGCGAGTTCTTCACGCTGCTGGGGCCGTCCGGCTGCGGCAAGACCACGCTGCTACGCATGATCGCCGGCTTCAACACGATCGAGGGCGGCACGATCAGCTTCGGCGAGCAGGTCATCAACGACGTGCCCGCGCACCAGCGCAACATTGGCATGGTGTTCCAGGATTACGCGCTGTTCCCGCACATGACCGTGGAGGCCAACGTGCGCTACGGCCTCAAGTTCCGCGACGTGCCGCGGGCCGAGGCCGACAAGCGCGTGAACGACATCCTGAAAGTAACGAGAATCGACCAGTACCGCGACCGCCTGCCCGAGCAGCTTTCCGGCGGGCAGCAGCAGCGCGTGGCGCTGGCGCGCGCGATCGTCATCCATCCCACGGTGCTGCTGATGGACGAGCCGCTGAGCAACCTTGACGCCAAACTGCGCATCGAGATGCGCACGGTCATCCGCGACATCCAGCGCGACATCGGCATCACTACGGTCTACGTCACGCACGATCAGGAAGAAGCGCTGGCCATCTCCGACCGCATCGCTGTCATGAACGCCGGCGTCATCCAGCAGATCGCCACGCCGCGCGAGATCTACTCGCGCCCGGCGAACACGTTCGTCGCCGGCTTCATCGGTCATTCCGACTTCTTCCGCGTCAGGTGCGACAACGGACGTGCGTGGTTCAACGATCATTATTCGGTCGAGATCCCGACGCTGGCCGACGGCGTCAGCGGCACGGCGGTCGCCGGCGTGCGCCCGGAAGACTTCTGCATCATGCCGCCGACGGACGACGCAAGCGCCGGCCTGAAGGCGAAGGTCCTGAAAAAGGTCTTCCTCGGCCGCTACATCAACTACCAGATCGCCGTGGACGGCTGCGAGGCGCTTGAATCGCTCGAACCGATCGAGCTGTCGCAGGATATCAGCACAGCCCGGCACGAGTTCGCCGAGGGCGACACCATGTCCGTGACGCTGCGCGGTGACCTCATCAACATCTACGCGGCCGATACGGGCGTGAGCCTGATGAAAGGGGTGGCGGCGCGGTGAAAGTGCGCTGGAACTTCTGGAAGACGGTCACGGTGATCATCTTCGCGCTGTTCGCCGTGTTCCTCGTCGCGCCGCTGCTGTCGCTGTTCGTCAGCGCTTTTAAAGACGCCGACACGGGAACGTGGACGATCGCCAACTTCGCCTCGTTCTTCACGAAGAAATACTATTACCGCACGCTGTTCCGCTCGCTGGCCGTCAGCAGCTGCGTGACGCTCGCGGCCGTGGCGCTGGGCGCGCCGGTGGCGTACTTCATGGCCTGCTACAACATCCGCGCCAAACGGTTCGTGCAGATCCTGATCATCATTTCGATGTTGTCGCCGTCGTTCATCGGCGCCTATTCATGGGTGCTGCTGCTCGGGCGCAGCGGCGTGGTGACGCAGTTTTTCGCCTCGCTGAGCATCACGACACCGTCGATCTACGGATTTTTCGGCATCGTCCTGGTGCTGGCGCTCAAGCTGTACCCGTTCATCTTCATGTACGTTTCGGGGGCGATGAAAAAGCTCGACCCGTCGCTGCTTGAGGCGTCGCAGAGCCTCGGCTGCGGACCGGCGCGCAACGTCGCCTGCATGGTCATCCCGCTGATCCTGCCCACAGTGCTGGCCGGCTCGCTGCTCGTGTTCATGAGCTCACTGGCCGACTTCGGCACGCCGATGCTGATCGGCGAGGGCTTCCGCGTCATGCCCGTGCTGGTCTACCGTGAGTTCATGGGCGAGATGGGCGGCAACGCCAACTTCGCCGCGGCCATCGCCGTGGTCATGGTGTCGGTGACGACGAGCATCTACCTGACGCAGCGCTGGATCGTCAACCGCCTCTCCTTCAAGAGCCGCTCGGTGCGCCGCATCATCCCGAAGGACATCGGCAGCGGCGCGAAGTCGCTGCTCATCCACAGCTGGATCTATCTGGTGGCTTTTCTGGGCATCCTGCCGCAGGCCACGGTGGTGTACACGTCGTTCCTGAAAACGAACGGCCCCACGTTCGTGCGCGGTTTCTCGCTCGACAGCTACCGCGCCATCTTCTCCGACATGGGCGCGTCGATCATCAACACGTACTGCTACGGCGGCCTCGGCATCTGCGGCATCGTCGTGCTGGCGTTTTTGATGGCCTACCTGTCAGTGCGGCGCCGCAACGCGCTCACGTCGCTGCTCGACTTGTGCAGCATCTTCCCTTACGTCATCTCGGGCTCCGTGCTCGGCATCATGCTGCTGATGGCGTTCAACAAGCCGCCGCTGGCGCTTTCGGGCACGGCCGCGATCATCGTCATCTCGTTCATCATCCGCCGTCTGCCGCACACGCTGCGCTCGAGCGTCGCCATCCTGCATCAGATCAGCAAGAGCAGCGAGGAGGCCGCCGTCAGTCTCGGCGCTTCGCCGCTGCGGTCGTTCCTCGACGTGACGGCGCGGCTCATGCTTCCCGGCGTGATGACCGGCGCTACGCTGAGCTGGGTGGCCGTCATCAACGAGCTGAGCGCGTCGATCATCCTCTACACCGGCGCGACGAAAACCATGTCGGTCGCCATCTACTCGGAAGTGCAGAGCGCCAGTTACGGCACAGCCGCAGCGCTGGCCACGGTGCTGACGGGAACGACCGTTCTGTCGCTGCTGCTTCTCTTCAGCCTGTCCGGCAAGCGAGAAGTGAGCTTCTGATACCCAAAACAAAAGCCAACGCGGAGACGCAACGGGAAATGCACTGCGCAATGCCGTCGCAACCGGGAAAATGTTTTTTCATGCTCCTTTCTTCGGGGCTTCGCGTTGGGTCCGGTTATGATTCTGCCTATAAGGAGGAAAATACAATGACTGAAATCGTCAAAAACGCGATCGAAAAAGAGGGCGTCATCGCCATCGTGCGCAAGCTCTACGGCAACAACCTCATGAAACTGGCCGAGGCGCTCTATGCCGGCGGCGTCACGCTGATGGAAGTGACCTTCGATCAGGCCGCTCCCGACGTGCTGCCCAAGACGGCCGCCGCCATCAGCGAGCTTGCCACGCGCATGGAAGGCCGCATGCACGTCGGCGCTGGCACCGTGCTCACGCCCGAGCAGGTCCGTACCGCGGCCGACGCGGGAGCGAAGTTCATCATCTCGCCCAACACCGATCCGGCCGTCATCGCCGAGACGAAGAGACTGGGCCTCGTCTCCGTGCCCGGCGCGATGACGCCGAGCGAAATGGTCACGGCCAACCAGGCCGGCGCGGATTTCGTCAAGGTCTTCCCGTCGATCGACCTCGGCACCCGCTTCCTCAAAAACGTGATGGCCCCGCTCAACCACATCAAGTTCGTCGTCACCGGCGGCGTCACGCTGATGAACTTTGAGGAATGGCTGCGCGCCGGCGCCGTCGGAGCAGGCATCGGCAGCTATCTCAGCGATAAGGCACTGATCGAAGCCGGCGACTGGGCCGAGTTCTCACGCCGCGCCAGCGCCTTCTGCGCCGTCGTCAAAAAAGTGCGCGGATAATATCTGATACGCAAAAAACTCCATTTCCGCCGCGTCACGGGCCGGAAATGGAGTTTTTTGCGTCTTCTTGGTACAATACGGGTTGAGAATCATCATCGACAGGAGGCTTCGCGCATGTTCGCCGGGAAAAAAGTGATCATCTTCGATATGGACGGAACGCTCATCAACTCTGTCGGCGTGTGGAACATGGTGGACGAGGAGCTGATCGCGCGCATCCGCACCGACGGCAAAACAGGCACGCCGGGCCTGCAGCAGATGCGCGACGCCAAGATGCGCGAACTTTCCGCACATCCCGATCCCTACGTCGCCTACTGCGGCTTTTTAGGGGAAACGTACGGCTCGACGCTGACACCGGAGCAGATCCACACGCTGCGCTACGACATCTCGAACGACTTCCTCGAACGCATCGTCGATTACAAGCCGCACGCCGACGAGCTCGTCAAGCTCCTTCATGCGCGCGGCCTGAAGCTGGCGATCGCCACCACCACGCGGCGGCGCAACATCGACATCTATCGCACGCGCAACAGGAACATCATGACCAAGGCGCCGCTTGACGATTATTTCGCTCCCATTTATTCCAAGGAAGACGCCTCGCGACTCAAGCCCGATCCCGAGGTCTTTCTGCGGGTGATGAACGACTTCGGCGCAAAGCCAGAGGAGTGCCTGATCTTCGAGGACTCCCTCACGGGCATGATGGCCGCCCGCAACGCCGGCATCGAAGCCGTGGCCGTGTACGACGAGTTTGCCGACGCCGACCGCGAGCAGATCAACGCACTGGCGACGTGGAGGATCGATAGCTATGCAGAGGCGATTGCCGAGCTGGAGCGCGAACTCGGGTAAACCGTTCGCAATCAGTCAAAAGGAGAAAACATGATGAGAAAACTTTCAATCTACGAATCCCTGCGCACCTGGTTCGCGGACGATCCGGCGCTGGAGGACCTGGCAAAATCGCTTGACGTGCTGCGCGATCAGAACATCGAGGTCGAGCGCTTCGACATCGAAGCCGCGCCGGATGCGTTCGAGCGCAACGAGTACGTGTCCCGTTATCTGAAGACGTTCGGCGAGGAACGGCTGCCGCTCGTGCTGGTGGACGGATTTCCCGTCATCGCCGGACACTATCCGGAGGATTCGGAACTGATCGACTGGCTCGAACTGCCGCCGGAAGTGCTTGGCTACGAATGGGCCGACGAGGGCGACGGGGACAACGGCGCGTCCGACGCTGACATCCCCTGCCCCTGCGGCTGCGGAAAGCCGAAATCGAAGCACGGATTTTTCTGGATGTAAGGCAAACAAGAGAACAGCGGGCTTCCCCAATTTTCGTTTTGGGGAAGCCCGCTGTTTTTGTTTGCACGTTTTCCGTCAGGACGCGGCTCGTCTCAGCCACCGTCCCAGAAATTCCATCTGCTCCAGCGTGTGGAACCAGTGTTCGCCGCCGGGCATGACGGTGAGGCT
>JAEEGK010029410.1_pt1 | contig 10958 bp, 9 predicted proteins | sample 8958771 | NCBI WGS metagenome assembly JAEEGK01 (sample SAMN16246547, study PRJNA631951) | gut metagenome | biome: gut microbiome; feature: rumen; material: SC-attached | host: Bos | place: Iran: Karaj | collected 2018-10 | reverse complement strand
GTACCCGTGCCGTGAGCGTTGATGTACAGTTTCTCGCCCTCTTTGTAGCCTGCCTCTTCCAGTGCCCATTTAATGCAGTTGGTAGCGCATTTGGCGTCGGCACGCGGAGCGGTGTAGTGGAAAGCATCGCAGCTGTTGCCGTAGCCTACAACTTCGGCATAGATGTGAGCACCGCGTTTGCGGGCAATCTCATAGTCTTCAAGTATCATAATACCAGAGCCTTCGCCCATAACGAATCCTTTGCGGCGAATGTCGAACGGCAGTGATGCTGCCATCGGGTCTTCGCTGGTCGACAGAGCTTTGCTGTTTGCAAATCCGGCAATGGCAATCTCGCAAATAGCGGCCTCGGTACCACCGGTGATCATTGCATCAGCACGTCCTTCGCGAATCATACGGTAGGCTTCTCCAATCGAGTGTGTTCCTGTTGCGCAGGCTGTTACGACAGGCAGGTTGGGGCCTTCTGCGTGAAATACTATGGCAGTGTTGCCCGATGCTATATTGGCTATCATTTCTGGAATGAACAGCGGCGACACGCGGCGCGGACCATTCTCCATCAGTGAGGCGTGCTCGCGGCAGAATGTCTGGATGCCGCCAATGCCGGAGCCAATGGCGCAGCCAAAACGCGACGAATCAACGTCTTTGCCTACTTCAAGACCGCTGTCCTGCATAGCTTGCGTTGCTGCGGCTATGGCATAGAGCGCATAGCGGTCATTGTGGCGAATCATAGCCTTGTCTATTGCAAAGTCTTCAGGTTTGAAGTCCTTGACCTCGGCAGCCACTTTGACGGGTAGGTTTTCGGGATTCAGCGATTTTATCGTATCAATGGCACACGTGCCTTTCAGCAGTTCGCTCCACATTGTGTCTACGTTGTTGCCTAATGGGGAAATGCATCCCAGTCCGGTAATAACTACTCTTTTAATATATTTAATGCTTTGATTTCTTGGTAAGTATTGTTGTTTTTATTCTTCTTTCTTTTCGGGATAATTGATGGCGCTCCATTTCAGGATGGTGGCACCTGTAACAAATCCGCCGCCAAAAGCACTCAGCAGCAGCGTTGCTCCATCTTTCAGCTCGCCTGCTCTCGACAACTCGTCAATCAGTATGCCTATACTGGCCGACGATGTGTTGCCGTACTTCTGCAGGTTGGTCGGAAATTTCTCCTTGGGCTGGCCCAAATGCTCTCTGATCGAATCAATTATTCGCAGGTTGGCTTGATGCAGAAGGTAGAGGTCTATGTCCTCGCCTGTCATACCGTTATTCTCAAGAATTATGTCTACGTCTTTGATGCAGGCCCTTACAGCCAGTTTGAAAACCTCGCGACCGTTCATAACGAGCGGCATAGTCTTCTCTTCAACGCGGTCGTAGGGTGTCGTTTCGAGCGAACGTTTATAGTAGAGTACATCGGTGTGTGTGTCACCAGTAAGACGGAAGTTCTTAAAGCCTTCTCCCTCAGTGACTACTAATGCCGATGCACCGTCTCCGAACAGCACTGATGTCTCTCTTTCGTGCCAGTTGCAGAAGCGTGAAGGTTCCTCGGCTGCTACGATGAGAATCTTTTTTGCTTTGCCGGTCTTGATGAAGGCATCGGCAATGTCGAGTGAATAGATCAGTCCTGCGCAGGCTCCGTTCAGGTCGAAGCAAGGGCAGCAAAGTCCAAGCGGAGCCAGTATTATGCTACCCATCGATGGTGAAACATAGCTGTTGGCGACATTTGAACATATCAGATAATCAATCTCTTCCGGCTGAAGGCCTGATGATTCTATTGCTGATTGTGCTGCGGTAATGGCAAGTTCACCCAGAGTCTCAGTGCTTAATAGGTGTCGAGTGTGGATGCCGGTGCGTGACGTAATCCAACTGTCACTTGTGTCCAGAAAACCGGCAAGCATTTCGTTAGTTACTACTTTTTCGGGAAGTGCACTACCTGTTCCAATTATTTTCATATTAATGTATTCTTTTAATTAATATAAATGTCAAATATGCATTCGCACGTTCTTTTAATTATTTTTGCAAAATAAGAATAATTTTCAAAAATATTTTTGTTAAAAACGACATTAGACGCAATATCGAGGGTAAAAATGCGTTTTTATGGGTAAAATTATGACTCTTTTGGTGAATAACGTGAAAATCTTTTAACATTATGGCGAAAAATACCATTCATATACCGAAATTCCTTACTGAGATGAGAAGCATTTGGCTTTTTCTTGCCACCATTTTTGTGGTTACAATTGTCTTTTCTCTTGTATATAGACCGGCGTATTTTATGAAATCAGTCCAGCCGGTATCATCATTGAATATATATATATATTCTCTCATTATGATTTCTAGCGGAGCCGCCATCATAGCATTGAGTCGTATGTTGCTGCATTTTGCCCAGCGCAAGATGACAATGGAGTTCTTCCATTTTGTGCTTTGGCTTGTCCTTGAGCTTGTCTTTATGGACGCAATTCTCACAGTAATAGCCTTTTTCCTCGGCAATAAGGCTGGACTGCCTTTCTCTGACAAGCTGTGGCACGTAACGCTCGATATGCTTCTGGTTATTGGCGTGCCTTATATTATAACGGTCCTGATGTTCTATCTTGACGACCGGCGCCGGCAGATCGCTGTTCTGCAGCGCGTTGTCAATTCTATGACGGAAAGCGGATTGAATGAAAACGATAATATCAACTTCCACGATCGCGGCGGCAAGCTTGCGTTCTCAACACGTCGTGGCAACGTGCTCTATATAGAGGCGGCTGATAATTACAGCAACATTCACTATATCAATGAAGACAAGGAAGATACGTTCATCCTGCACAACTCTATGAAGCAGCTCGACTCGTCTGACGAATACAAAAGTCTACTGCGCTGTCACAGAGGCTATATGGTTAATATCGATAATGTTAAGCTTCTGAAGAAAGAAAAGGGCATCCTCGTCCTTGAATTGACGCAGGGCGCGCGTTCCATTCCGGTCTCGAAGACCTATACCGACCGCGTCGTCCGCTTTTTCGCGGGCGAAAATGAGGCTTGAAATCCTTATTTGTCGTTTCCTGAACCAATTTCCTTGCCGTTTGCCTTGCTCGTTATGGGATTTGATTAGTCTTTGATTAGTGGGATTACAATAATATCCCGTCGTTGTCGTTAATTGATTGTTATGAAGAAATGTATTATATATTTAGTCTCTTTGGCGATTTGCCTTGTGTCGTGCCGGCAGGCTGTAGATGAGCAAGATACACAACTGCAGACTGGCGATTTGATTTTTGTCGGCATTCCGATTGATTATAGTCTCTCTGATTCGTCCGCAATCGAACAGGCTATTGTTGATGCCACAGGCGACGCAGACTCAGTGAATTACATACACGTGGCCATAGTTGAAGTAGATGCTGACACAACTTTTGTCATTGATGCCACCATCAAGCGTGGCGTGGCACGCTATCCTATTGACAGTTTCTTTGTCGACTTCCGTCTGAAGGACGGGACCTTCCCTCGTTTCGATGTTATGCGTCTGAAAGACAATTCGGAAGTCTCCACTTATGTACAACACGCCAAGGATTATGTCGGACGCAAGTATGATATGTGTTTCTTGCCAGACAATGACGAGCAGTATTGTAGCGAACTGGTTAGAAATGCGTATGTTACCTCTGGTAACATACATCTATTCGCTGAGGCCCCGATGAATTTCAAGAATGCCGACGGCGAATACCCTGTTTATTGGACTGAGTTGTTTGGCATATTGGGAATGCCTATTCCTCAGGATATTATGGGTACAAACCCTAACGATATGTCGCGCGATGCAGGACTGCGTTATGTTACTTCATTAAAATTCTAAAGCTATGAAAAGACTTGCCTTTTTATTGACATTTGTTGCCGTTATGCTTGGGCAAACAGCTGTCGCTCAATTGGATCAGGATTGCGACACCCTTGTCTGGAGCGGACGGAAATACGCGGTCATTGTCGAACGCTATGTCCCGACAGTTGTTATGAATTATTATCAGCGCACGAAATTTGTTCCGCCTTTCCAGTCGTGGAGCAATAACAATAATAGAGGGCATATAGCAGAGTATGAAGTGATTAATAATGACGTATACTTGAGTTGGATTGAGGCCAAGCGTTATCGTACAAGGGGCAGTAACCTATGGGCTGCCACTGGTATCGACACCGTAGTAAAGCCTGAGTATTTTGACATTATGTCGTTGGATTCCAGCCAATCGGACGTTGATGGCGCCGTGCTTGCCGACTGGTATTCGGGTGTGTTGGAACTGCGCCTTGTGCCCAAGGACAAGAAGGAGCAGAAGAGCGACGAGGCTCAAGGAACACGATATTTGAATGTCGTCAATGGTCATATCGTTGACAATGTGTTTATTTTGGATAAGCATCTTGCTGATTTCAAGGCTGGCAAGTTGGTTTTGGCTAAGGAGCAGGGCGCTATGTATTATCGTAATGAGAGGTTCAAGGAGTTCTATCTGTATTGTGCGATGGACCGCGAGGAGGTTGTTTACAATGGCCATAAAGGCCTTTTCCAGATCGAGTCCAATGGATTGCCGCTTGTAATGGAATTCTTTGGTAACGACCCCTTGAAATGCAGTACCAACTGGCTTGGAAATGCGCGTGACGACAGTGGCGCCCCGTTTGGTTCGTGGGTGCTTCGTAACGATTCGCTCTTTCTGTCAGAAATCACCACTCGCAACGACAGCGGTCGGCACGGACAAGGTCTGTTTGACTATCTGGCTGACAGCATTGTAGACGGTTTGGTCTATTGCCACCGCAGTTTTATTGACAACCAATTCTTCTTTGCGGATTGGATTACCGGCGAATATGTGATTCACTATGGCAACTGGCAGACAAACAATTTCGGAGTGGCCGATTATGTGGTGTATAAGACTCAGAAAATCAGGGTTAAGGAAGGCATTGTTATGTCGTCTGTTTTCTCTCCGAGCAGTTTCGATGATGACGAAAAGGCACTGGCATTGAACGAGTTCAAGATTTGCAATGAAGGCAACGTCTGGTCGGTCGACGACAAGCAACTGGCTGAGACCGTGGGCAATTACAAGTCTCCCAAGAATACTCCAGCCTACAAAGGCGACAAGACGGCATTGCGCAACTGGTTTTTGAATAAACCTATAACCGACGAGCGTGCCAAGGACCGTCTGTTCCGTGTGCGCATAGCATTTATGGTCAACTGCAATGGTGAGGCGGGACGTTGGCAGCTGATTAGCAAGAACAAAGGTGAATTGTTTGAGTTCGCCAATATGGTGCTGGAAACGGTTAAGACGATGCCGCAGAACTGGATTCCCGCCACCGACAAGAAGGGTAACGCTGTGGATTGCTGGCAGATACTCGAATTCACTGTCAGCAATGGAGTGTTGACCAATGCCAATTATAAATGAAGCCGCTGTTTGTCCATACACGCCGTTTCCCGCCACGCAGATATCACGCTATCACGCTGTTCCCTTTTGTATTCTACAATGGTCAGCCAATGGATGAAATCGAAGTCAGGCACGAAACGGTGCATTTGTGGCAACAGGCAGCTTTGCTGATAGTTGGATTTTACGTTCTTTATTTTGTCTTCTGGTTTGTCGGCGTTGTCGTCTATCGCGACCTTGACAAGGCCTATCGTGGAATTCCATTCGAGAAGTCCGCTTATTTTCTTGAAAAACAATCGGTAGTGTCGCCGCTGAAGCAGTCGTTTCATTGGCTCCGCTGCTTTAAAAACATATGATGATATGATTTTATATTTCTCCGGCTGTGGCAACAGCAAGTTTGTGGCTGAAGAGCTTGCACGTTTGACAAATGACACTCTTGTGCAGATAAAGCCTTTGGAATCAAAGTCTTCTATTGCTCTTGGACCGAATGAGGCGCTTGGTGTGGTGTGTCCGGTATATGCTTGGGCGGTGCCCCGCGTGGTGTCTGACTATATAAGTAGGCTGACAATCAATTCCAAACCCTCCTATTGCTACCTTGCCTGCACCTGTGGCGACAATGTGGGTCGCACACCGGAACGGTTCGCTAAAACGATGAAAGCAAAAGGTATTAACCTTGATGCCGCCTTCTCGTTCGTGATGCCCGAGACGTATGTCAACCTCGCGGGATTCAGTCTTGACACTCCGGAGAATGAGCGTCGCAAAATCGATGCCGTCCGCGAGCGTTTGCCGCTGGTGGCAGAGCGTATCCAGCAGCGCGAGAAGGTTGTTGATGTGGTCCGTGGCAAGGTGCCGCGCCTCAACACCTACGTTACCAATGCGTTGTTCTATGGCTTGCTGATTACCGACAAGAAGTTTACGGTAAACGACCGTTGCATCTCGTGCGGCTTGTGCGCTAAGGTCTGTCCGTTGGGCAATATAACGATGACTGGCGACTATGCTGATCCGCAGGATAGTGTAAAACAAGGTCTTCGCCCGCTTTGGCACGGCAACTGTACCAACTGTATGGCCTGCTACCATCACTGCCCGAACAACGCCATCCATTTCGGCAAGGCTACCCGTGGCAAGGGGCAATACTTCTTTGGTCACTAATTTATGCTTCAAAGTCTGGGACTCTTCGGGCTTTTCCTTGGTTGCCTCCTTTCAGCGACCATAGTGCCCTTCTCGTCAGAGGCTATGCTGACTGCGGCATTGCTGCTGTACGACAACAAATGGCTTGTCGTGCTTGTGGCTTCGCTTGGCAATACAGCTGGTGGAATGATAAGTTTTCTCCTTGGGTGGCTCTGCAAGTGGGAGTGGCTGGAACGGTATCTGAAGGTGAATCGCGAGAAGTTGGAGCGAATCCGTCAAAAGGTCGCACACTATGGCTATCTTGCGGCACTCCTTGCGTGGCTGCCCGTCGTGGGCGATCTCATCGCCATCGTTATGGGTCTGCTACATTTGCGGCCATTACCCACTGCAATCCTGATGTTTGCTGGTAAGTTGGCTCGCTACATAGTCGTTGCTGGTATTGTCAATCTGTTTTGATCTCGTCAATCATCAGCCAGGCCTTCTCGCCTTTGTAGGCGTGCCAGTCGGGCAGGGTGGAGGAATGGATGATGCGGATTTTCTGCTTCTTGGAATCGCGTTTTGAGGAACCGAACCATTTGTAGAACACAACCCGTTGCCTTCCGTGTTGCTCATCCCGAATCTTCGATTCCATTTTCATATCAACCCATTCTTTTTGATAGTCCACCCAAATTTGTACCTTCGTCGGTGCCAACACCCATTCGTCTGGAGCGTGAGCAAAACTGATATAACAAGACCCCATCTTCCTTTTCTTCAGCACAACTTCTAGCTGAAGAGTATCTGTACCGGTCCAACCGATCCAATCTCTCTCCCAGTCACCTGCAACGCCACGCTTGCCGTTATAAAGAATAATAGGGAAATCTTTGTTGTAAGGGGCGTTTGGCTGTGGGGATATCTTAACCATTTTGACCCAGTTCTCTTGTCTTTCATACTCCAAGGGATTATTGACACACTCATTAATTCCAAAAAGGTCTTCTTCATTAAATTCTGTAAGGGGCTGTCTATGTTCGGAGGGCCTAAAGGTGAAGCGGAAGGTATACGTGCTGTCACCGCTGAGACGGTATTTCTCACGCACTCCCGGACCGCAGGTGGCGGTGCCGAGACCTGCAATGCGACTGTCAATGTTGAGAATGCTGTATATACTGTCGGGTTCAGGCATCTTCCACCAGCGATTGTATGCGGCAACAACGGTGTCTTCATAGTCGTGCTGGCTGAAGTTGAAGATGGTGCTGCCGTCGATGGTTACCTGCAAGATGTTGCCGCTGTTGTGGTCTAATAGTCCCAGATGATAGGCTTCTCGGTTTCCTTCTTCTTGTGGCACTGCGTGATATTTCGTTTGGTCACCCTCGCTGTGCCAGATTCCTAGTTGGCCTGCGGTGCGGCGATCGGGATAGCGTTCGGCGTCGTATCCCCACCAGACCGTATTGCTAAATGTACGTGGCAGTTTGGCCTGCAAGCCCACTCTTGCAAAGGTTCTAAAAGCCCCTTCACCTTGCAGCCTGACACTTATCTGAATACTACCGTCGCTACCCACCTCCACAATCTCCCTTACAGGCATAGTTTCCCCATTACCAGTCGTCAAATAATATTCCGTAACAATCTCCTCAACTGCAAAGCGCGACGAATCGTGCACTGTGGAGAAGTGGCTTGAAACACCTCTTTTCTCGTAGCGCTGCAGACCGTCCCAGGCAATGGCCCCATTGCGGTCGGCACGGTCGTTTTGAGTTGGTGGTCGCCACAGGTTGAGGTGGATGTCGCGCAGTACCTCCTGGCCGTGCCAGATATATTGCATAATGCCGCCATTCCAGCTGTTGAAGGTGATTGAAAAATCTTCCCCTTCAACAGTCCTATTTCCCAAGTCTACTTTCACATTTTTTTTGGGGAATGTACACCTCCTTACGTTAACTGTTTTTCGTTCTCCGTTCTCCGTTTTCCGTTCCCCATACACCGCTTTGACCTCTTCCATACAGGCGTAAGGGTTGCCGTAGGCATCGCAGATGCCGTTGGCGCAGAAATCGTTGTCGTCCTCAATGCCGGGCAGTTCTCCAAGGTCGCCGCCGAGCGATATTTGCGGATAGCGATAGAAAACATCCACAATACCTTTGCCCATCGGCAGGGCAGAGGTGCGGTCGAGGCCCTGGTCTTGCCAGTCCCAGATAAAGCCGCCTTGCAGCGATGGATATTTGCGGATGGTATCCCAATAGTCACTCAAACCGCCCAGGCTGTTGCCCATCGCGTGGCAGTATTCCACCATAATGTATGGCCGGAGGGGATTTTGAATGTTGAATGTTGAATTATAAATTGTGAGGCCGTTGCGGATGGAGTCCATAGTCCTTCCATACCAAGCAATATAGTCCACGCTGGGATACATAATGCCGACGATGTCGGTATTCCAATCCAGCTCGGCGCGCTCATAGCTGACTGGACGGGTCTTGTCGTTCTCCTTCAGCCGTTTATAGACTTTTTCGAAACAGATGCCGTTGCCGCACTCGTTGCCTAATGACCAGACTATCACCGAAGGATGGTTACGGTCGCGTTGAACCATATTGTTGACGCGATACCATATCGGCTTGGTCCATTCGTCTTTCTTGGCAAGGCTGTGCTCGCCGTAGCCCTGCGCGTGGCTCTCGTTGTTGGCTTCGTCCCACACGTACAGGCCGTAGCGGTCGCAGAGGTCGTACCAGTATTCGTCGTCAGGGTAGTGGCAGGTGCGCACAGCATTGATGTTGTTCTCCTTCATAAGGCGAATATCGTGTTCCATCTGCTCACGACTCACAACGTGACCTGTAAAAGCATTGTGCTCGTGACGGTTCACTCCTTTGATGGTTACAGGCTTGCCGTTGACGCACAGAAGGCCGTTCTTGATTTCAACAGTACGGAAACCAATCTGTTTCTCAATTGTTTGCAGCACCTTCCCATTCTTATCTATCAGCCTCATACGCAGTGTGTAAAGGTTAGGTGTCTCTGCTGTCCACGGCTTCACGCTGTCAATTTTTGCATCGAAAAAGAATACAGGGAGTTCGATGTCGAATAAAACCGAGTCAATCAGAGCTTTTTGCGGCTCGGACAAGGATATTTCAACCTGTCCTTTGAAGGTATTCTCTGTGCCTGTGCAAGAGAAATTGGGCGTGACGCTGACGGTAGTGTGCAGCCGCCCAGTGCTATAGTCAGCCGTGTCTAGCAGTGCATCAATGCGGTAATTGTCAATATGATGTGCAGGCAGGCTGTACATTGCAACATCCCTTGTTATGCCGCTCATACGCCACATATCCTGACATTCCAGGTAGCTGCCGTTGCTCCAGCGGTGCAGGATGATGCAGATTCGATTTTTGCCAGTATGCAGTTGGCTGCCAATCTCCCATTCTGCCGGTGTCTTCGAGCCCTCGCTGTATCCCACAAACTCGCCGTTCACATACAGTTCCACAGCCGACGAGGCGGCACCGATGCGGAAATATATGCTGCGACCCTCCCACGACTCGGGCACAATGACATCCTTTGCGTAGACGCCTGTAGGATTATAGTCGCGCGGTGCGTCGGGCGGATTGCTCGGGAACTCGTTCTTCATATTCACGTAGACGGGAATGCCATAACCTTGCAGTTCCAGATTGCTTGGCACAACGATGCTGTCCCAGCGACCTAGGTCGTTGTCCGGCGAGAACACTGACGTATGGCTGCCTCCGCGTTCCTGTCCCATAGGCACATCGCCTGGACGCTCGAAATACTGGAACGACCACATTCCGTTGAGGTCCATCACCCACTGGCTGTCGGCAGGAATGATGTCGCTATGTGGCGCCACCTTGCCGACCTCGTACACCTTCAGGTCGTCCCAGAAGTCGCGTTGGGCTATGGCGCAGCCCGTAATCAACAGAAAAGCAATGAGCAATGATATCCTTTTGGGCATAATGGTCGGACGGTTTTTAAATGCAAAAATACAACTTTTTTTTCTCTCTGTTGTGATTAGGAGAAAATCTTTTTACATTTTACTGAGCTTGTCGCGACTAATATGACAGGACAACCGCAGCGGTTTGCGCCGCTCCATCAAGCACCCAACGCCGTCATTTCGACTATTGATAAACCATACTTCAACCATATTTCGACCATTATATATGGTTAAACGATGGTTGATATGATGGAGCAGGTCCCTGCCTGCCCTGTAGTTGAGGCTATGCTGGTGGCTGGTACAAGGTGTGAGATTCGCGGATTAAGGGTGCTTGCTGTTGCGGAGCGCAGATCCGCCACAACGGGGGCGCGAAAGGCCTTTTTTTATTTGACAAAACTGGAGAAACACTCCTTTTGGGCATTGCTCATTGAATTGAATATTCTGATAAATTCCGTGTAATTTGCATCTATTGCAAAATCCACTCCATAGAATAAGTTTTCCATATACACTTCATCAGAATTGTCAATATCTGAAATGTAATACATATTTAAATAACGAATAAAGAAATCTCCACTATCACGGAATGCATAAAGCGCAATTAAGGAGTCAGCGAT
>JAEEGK010029409.1_pt1 | contig 10958 bp, 8 predicted proteins | sample 8958771 | NCBI WGS metagenome assembly JAEEGK01 (sample SAMN16246547, study PRJNA631951) | gut metagenome | biome: gut microbiome; feature: rumen; material: SC-attached | host: Bos | place: Iran: Karaj | collected 2018-10 | reverse complement strand
ATTTGATTTTAAAACAAAAATTATAAATTTTTTTTAATAAATTATCAATTTTTTTTATAAAAAGAATTATAAAAATTAAATTAAATTAGGAAATAAAGAAATTAAAGTTGTATTTATAAAAATAATGTTTTAATTATGAATTGATCAAATAATAATTATTGTTATTTAATAATTTTTAATTATATAATGATATTATTCATTTAAATGAAAATTTGTTATTAAAGAAGATGGTAATTCAATTATTTATTTTATCACATTATCAAATATTAATTTTACTTCAAATTTAATGCTTTTCTTATAATTCGTAGAAATAAATGATAATAAAATATTTTTTTTTAATATACAACTTATTTGTTACAATAGATGCTAATAGTGATTCATATGAATAATTATTAAAAAATTCTCAAAAAGAAAAACAATTATTTTATTAAGATTTCAATAATTGATAATAACATTTGTATTATTTATCATTAAAATCATTAATATTTTAACTAATTTTTTTCTCCTTTTTACTCATAATATATAGTTAAATTAATAATAGTATTTAATTTGTAATAATTGCATATTTTCTTTTTTTTCTAAAATAATAAATATGAATAATTTTAATTTAATTTCTTCATTTAATAAAAAAAGAAAATTAAAAAAAAGAAAAAAAAAATGATATATATTATAAATAAAATTATTATAAAAAAAAATTGTACAGTTATCTAATAAATAAATAAAAAAAAACAATGTCAGAAGCTGGAGTTCAAACAGGAAAAGAAAAAGAAGAATTAGAGAAACAAACTCGTTTATTAAAGCAAATAAAAGAAGCCGAGGATTTATTAAAATTTACTCAAGAAGAAAGAAAGACAGTAACAAATCAAAAAAAAAAAGAAATAGAAAAAAAAGAAAAAGTAATAACACAAATGGAAGAAACAAATAAAACTTTGCAATCAGAATTAGAAATTTTACAAGTTCAAGTTCAAGAAAAATTAAGTAAAGTTGAATATAAAGAAAAAAGTAAACAATTTGAAAATGAAAGAGATGAAAAATTAAAACCTTTATTAAATAGATTAGAAATTAAAAAAAATGATATAAAAGATTCTTTAGGAAAAATAAATAAATATAAGAAAGAAATAAGTGATTTAAAAAAAATAATTGAAGAAAGAGTTGATTTAAAAGAATTAAATGATTTAAATGATCAAATTGAAATGTCATCATTAAAAAATGAAGCTTTAAAGGATGAAATAAATTATTTAAAAAAAATTCAAAAAGAACATAAGATTTGTATTATTCAACAAAAGAAAATAAGAAATGAAATAAGAAAATTAGAAGAAGAGTTAAAAAATTTAAAAAATGACAATTTATACAAATCTAAAATATTAAGAAAAGAAAATTCTTCATTATTAAAAAGTACTATTGTTGGAAAAGATAAAGAAGAAATTGAGAAAGAAAGGAAAGAACAATTAATTAATTTTTGGAATGATGGTAATCAAAATTTACTTGAGTCAGTTAAAGGAAAAAATGATGAAGAATTACAAAAATCAAAAGAAGAACAATTAAAAGATATGAAAAAAGAATTAAAAGAAATGAAATATGAATTAAATGATGAAGATGAAAATTATCAAGACATATTAAAAAGAAAAAAATATAAAGTTAAAAAAGAAGAATATAAAAAAATGAAAGATATGGAAGATGAAAAAAAAGAAAAAAGAAAAAAATTAAAAGAAATAGAAGAAAAATATAAAGATAAATATAAAAAAGAATCAGAAGAATTACCAAAAATAAAATTATTTAATTCCCAAGAAAAAAAAATATTATTAAATGTTCTTCCAGAAAAAGAATTAGAAAAATATGAAAAAAGATTTGAATGTTTAGATAATGCGAAAAATATTTTAAAAAGAAAATATAATTATGAAGTTAAAGAAATAAAAAAAAAAGAAAATGATTTCAATAAAAGATTAGAATATTCACAATTACAAATAAAACAAAATGAACAAACACATAAATTATTATTATCTCAAAATAATGATCAAAAAAAAGAAATAATTGAATTAAAAAATAAAGTTTTAAATTGTATTCAAAGATTAGAAGAGCAAAAAAAGAATTTAGAAGATAAAGAAAATGAAAATAAAGAAATTTCTAAAAGATTACAAGAAATTCAAATGAAATATGAAAAAGCTCCTCCTAAAATTGAAGACAATGAAGAAGAAGAAGGAGAAGAAGAATACGATGAAAATAATAACAATGAGAATGAAGAAGAATATTAAAAAATTATTATTTTATTATTATTGAATTATTGTATTAAATTTTTTATTTTTTTATTATTTTTTTTATATTAAAAATTAAAACGGATTTTTAAAAAAAAATAATAAGAAATTCAAAACTTTATTAATTTTTAAATTAAAATTTAAATCAAAAAACAAAAGAATAAAAATATAAAAAATCCAAAAAAAAAAATGTATTCTCATTATAAGGATAATGCCTTTACAGAAAAGCCAATAGAAAATAATGGTAAATTTGGAATATATGGAATGAGTGCTCAAGGATTAGAAGAATATTTATCTCCTAATTCATATAATTATCACTTTTTAAGTAAATTTAGAGATCCTAACTTAATGAAAGAAATTGAAGAAGAAATGAAAAAAGAAAGAGAAGAAAAAAATGAAAAGAAAGTAAATTATGAAGAAATTAATCAACAAAATAATATTAATAATGTTAATTTGAATAATAATAATTCTAATCAAAATAATAATCAATATGATTTTATTAATAAAAATATTCCTTATCAACAACAGCAAATTTATCAAGAAGAAAAAAGGATAAATCCAATTAATCAAAATGTTAATTATTCTAATAATGTTAAAAGTCAAAATAAATATTTAAATAAAAAACCAATTAATCAAGTAAAAAAAAATAATGTGCCTAATTATAATAATAAGTTAATTAATAATCAAAAAAAAATTTCTGGTAATGTAATGCCTAAAATTGCGAATATTAAATCTGAACATGGAAATTTAAAAAATTATCCTTCACCTCATTTTAATTAAATAAAAAATATTTTTTTTTATTTTAAAAAGAAATAATACTATTTTTTTAAAAGAAAAAAATAAAAAAAAATTTCTTTGAACTTTCTAATTACTAATTTAAATTATCTTTGAGATTTTTTTTTATAAATATTTATTTATTTATTTAAAAAAATTTATTATTATTTTATTTATTTTTTAATTTTAATTCTTTCAAAAACTAATTGATTTTGTTTTTTCTTTTGAAGCATTTTTAAATCTAATAAATTTTTTTCTTCTTCTCTTTTATAAGCAATAGGATTAACTTTTTTAAGTAAATTAATATCATTAATATATATATCTTTTGAATTTTTTAATTCATTTTTATATTTAATAAAAATAGGAGGTTCCTGATATTCAGGATATTGAAATCCTTTTAACAATTTACTTTCTTTATCATTTTTTTTATTAAGTTCTCTATAAGTTCTACAAGTAATATATTTATTTTTATTTAAAATATCATCATCTTCAATAGATAAAATAGATAAATTTTCTTGATCTTCATTTAAATTAGGATTAAAATTTAAAGAAGTTTGACTTGGATAAAATTTAGTTCTTGAAGTAGAAAATTTTAAATCAAAATTTGTGCTTTTTGTTTGATTTTGATCTGAGATAATTGTATTTAAAGAATAAGAAGTTTTATTTGGATTTGTTTCATTAAATTTTCTTAATGATAAAATTTCATTTATTTTTTCATTTGATATATTTCCTAAAGAATTTAATACTTTAGGTTTAAATATATAATTTTCTTCACCTACGTTTTTTATTGAATATAAGTCTTTATAAACTTCAAAATTTACATTTTCTGTTTGTAAATGTTTATTTTTAATTCCTTGTTTTTTTATTATTTTATTCATCAAATTATATTTTTCTTTAAATTCTTTTTTAGGAATTGATATTTTTTTTCCATTAATTTCATTATAATTTAAATTAGATTTTAAAATATTTTTAAATCTTCTTAAAGCTATCATAGAATGATTTTTATAAATGAAATTTTCAATAAAAGGATTTTCCTTTTTTTTTTCTTGAATATAATTATCAATTAATTGAATTAAATGTAATTTAATCTTTTTATCATCAATTGACATTGAAGAAGATAAATAAGATAATAAACATTGATTATCTTTAGAAGGTATTTTTAATTCTAAAATTTTATTTAATTTACTATTATTTTTAAATCTTTCTTCTTTTTTAACTTCTTCAATTAAATACTTTGGATCATTTATTTCATTTACAAAAGGCAAAGATAAAGGATTAGGAAAAGAAAAATAACCTTCAAACTTTTTAGTTATTGGTAAATAAAAATTTGGTTCTTTGATAATTTGTTTATCTATTAAATTTTTTTCTTCTCGCTTTTTATAATTTACTATTCCTGAAATGTTTAAATTAAATTTTGGAGTTTTTTCTCCGTAAATATTACATTCGAATATATCATTATTATAATCTATTAAATTTAATTTTCCTGTTTCTTCATTAAATTCTATTTGTTTAAAATTTTTGGGTTGTGGTGGAAGAGGAAATTCTTTTTTTTTTCTTTTTTCTTCTTTTTTTATATTTTTTTTCTGTTCTTCCTTTTTATTTTCTTTTTTATTTTTTTCTACATTTTTTTTTGATGACATTATTAAAAATTTAAAATTAGAAAATAACTGAAAAATAAAATATAATAATTGTATTGAATAAATAAAATTTATTTTTTTTTGAAGAAAAAATTATAAAATCAAATAAAATTTATATTTAATAAATAAAAAATATTATTGTTTATTATTTTTTTTTAATATTTATATGAATTTTCCAAAAGAGGATTTTCATTAGATTTAAATAATTTAACATTATCATTATCATTAATATTATTTCCACTATTTCTACTTAAATTTTTACTACTTAAATTTTTACTACTTAAATTATTATTACTTAAATAATTACTACTAAAAAGATTTGATTTAAGTATTTTACTTTCAATATTATCATTACTATCATTGTTGTTACGGTAACTTTTATAAATAGTTTCATTTCCAAATTCTTCATTAATATCTTTATCCATAATCATTTTTCCATTATCCATAAAAACTTTATGTAATATTTTATTTTTACTTCCACTTAATTCTCTTTTATATTCTAAATTAAATAAATTTTTTCCTTGAATATATAATTGATCAACACCTTCAATTTTTTTAATAATATTATTATTATAATTTAAAAATGGATTTTTTCTAAAATTAATATAATCAATATTATCATAATCAAAATTAGGTTTTAAACTTATATTTCTTTCAATAGGATATTTTTCTTTAATTAAAGCCCATAAAGGTAAATTTTCATTTCTTAAATTAATATAAGTTTCTCTTTCTCCTTTAAAATGTTCTGGTCTTCTTAAACTTATTAACCAATTATTTTTACCATATTTTTGATTTAAATTTTTTTGGTTTTCAAAATCGTTAAAAATTTCTTTTTTATATTTAAAGATATCTATTCTATTCATTAATAAATCTTTTTCTAATTTATGGGTTTTTTTAGATAAATATTTTGAGAGTTTTTCTCTTTTTTTTTCTGATTTTTTTCTTATCATTAAATTCCTATTTTGTTCACTTAATGATTTAGAAATATTTAAAGGAAGTGTTTCTTCTGTTTTATTATTTAAAGAAAATGATTGTTTTATTGAATTATCTTTATATGTATTAAATATATTTTTTAATTTTTCAATATCTATTCTTTCAAATTTTATATTCATTAACTCTTTATTATTATGTATATTTGTATTGTAATTTTTATGACTTTCACTTCTCATTGTTGAAGTTAAGTTATTTTTTTTAATTTTTTTTTTTAAATCTTTTGATCCTGGACTTAGTATATCTTTCATTGGTTCAATTTCTATTTTTTTATTTATTATTACAGGATTTAAAGGAGAAAAAAAGTTTGTTATACTAAATAAATTATCATTTATTTCTTTACGAATTTCTTCTATATTTTCATCTCTTTCTGTTAATTGATGAATTATATATGTTTTCTTTTTTGATAAATTGGGAGTTTTTATTTCAGGAATTGAAGATATTAAGTCTTTAGACATTTTTATTTTAGTTATGTATTAATTTTTTATTTTGTTATTTTTATATTTTTTTTAATATGATTATATTTATTTATAATAATTTTAAAATTTATTATCTTAATTTATTAAAAATTAAATTAAGGAATTAAACAAATAAAAAAAAGTAAAAAAATTAAATGTCAAATATAATAAACAATATATTAGATTTTTCAAATGAATCATCAAAGAAAAAAATATCAAATATGTCAATTAAACAAGAAGGAAAAGTAAATTTTGTTTATGAAGAAGAAGACGAAGAAGAAAATGAAATAAATGACTTAGATAATATAAAATCTTTTGAATATTCAGAAGAAGAAGAAAATAATTTTGAAGTTTCACATATAATTTATCAAAAAAATACTATTGTTGATATTGAATCAATGCCTTATGTTCCTTTTACAAAAATAAAGAAAGTTTCAACTTTTTTAAATTTTTTTGGAAAAAAAAAAAAAGAATATTATTAAAGAAATTAAATATTTAGTTTTATTCGATGAAAATTTTTTATATATGATTAAAATGACTTTAAAAGAAAATAATCAAAATAATTTTTATAAAAGAATAGGAAATCATTATGATTTATATAATTTTAAAAGTATTAAAATTATAGATGATGATATCATAAAAGGCTTTAAAAAAATAATTTTAATTTTTAGAAAAAGAAAAGATAATAATCATAAAGAAAAAATAAAAGAATTGCACATGGATTATTTTAACGCAGGAAAATTTATGAAAATATTAAAATATTATTTAAGGAAATTAAACATTGATTTAAATTTTTCTAATGAAGATATTGAAAAAATTTTTGGTAAAAATAATAAAAAAATTAATAGTTTAATAAATAATGAAAATTAAATTTTTTATTTTAAATTAAATTATTAATTATAAATTTATTTAGGAAATAAAATTTCATTTTTTTCATTAAGAATATTTTTAAATTTAGTTTTTCCTTTACATATATTTTCAATTATTTTTTTATTTGTTATTTTAATTTGATTTAATATTTGAATACAATATAAAATTTTTTCTAATTGAATTTTAAAAATATTTATTTCATTAACATTATCATATTTAACAATATCATTAATTTCTTTTTCTATTTCTTTTTCAATATTAATATATTTATTCTTAATAGAATTAATTTCATAATCATTACTTATTAAATTTTGAAGAGCTTTAGGAATTTTTTCTTTTTGATTTTCAGTTTCTAACAAATTAATGTGAAAATAAGGAATTTTTTTTGGAAAATCAAAACCAAATTCAATAAAAGATTCTAAAATAAAATTTTCAGATTTAACTTTTAACTTAAAATATCTTGCTTCATTACTTTTATATTTTTTCATATTTTCTTTTTTTATTATTTTAACTAAATTTCCATTATCATCAATATCAAAAAAAGTATAATTTAATGTTTTTATTTTATTATTCATTTTCTCATAAAAAATTTTTTGAGAAATTTCTTCGAAAACATCGATTTTATTTGAATAAGAACTTTCAAAAATATTTATTCCTTTAATTAAATTTTGGATTTGTTCATAAATAATAGGAATAAAAATAGTAATTCTTTTATAAATAATATTTATAAATTCACTAATTGTTATTTTTTGAATGTTTTCTTTATTATCAAAATTATTTTGATATATTATTTTATAATCTTCTTTATTTTTTAGGTTAATTATATTTGTTATATTATAAGAAGAATTGTTTGAAAGTATTTGAATGTATTCATAAAATAATTCATTTTTATTAAAATTTTTACATAAAGTTTTTAAGATATTATTTATATCTTCTTCTTTTTTATTTTTATTATTTGATATAATATAATTTTCTTTATAATCAAAAAGATTAGAAAGAATATTTTCAGTGTTAAAATTATTAGAATTACTCTTTAATTCAACAGAAACTATTTTAACAATAGGATAAAATTTAAATATTATTTTAATAGTAAAATTAATTTCTAATTCTAAGAAAAGAGGAAAAGAAGAAATATTTTCTTTTTTATCATTAATAATATTATTATTATTATCTATTAAGAGATTTTGTAAATTTTCACCATCATCACTTTGTTCTCCATCTTCTTTAGATTCGTTAATATTTAAAATAAATTTATTTTCATTAGGATATTCTCTATAAAAATTAAATATTTCATTTTCATTTCCTTTAATATTAATTTTTATATTTTCATTACCAGAATAATTATTAAACATATTAAAAAGAACAAAAAGTGATTGAGGTAATTTTTGACTTAAATGATTATGAAATATTTTTTCTGTAATATTTATATTTAATAATTTCTGAGCTTTTAAAGTAGAAACTTCAATATTACTTAAATATTGTGGTATGGATTTAATATAATTTTCTTGTTCTCTATAAGTAATTAAATTATTTTCTTTTTCTTCATTAAATTTAATGTATTTATCATATAATCTTTTTCTTTGTAATAATTCATTGTTTAATTTTTCGAAAGTTATTTTTTCTTTTTTATCAGGATAAATTTTATCTATTTCTGGAGTTTGAAAAGAATCACATAAATTTATTTGATTTATTGTGTTTTCTTTTTGATATAAAAAATTTTGATAATTTAAGTTTTGTTCTTCTGCTTTGTGTTGTTGGATTAAACATTCTTCTTTTGATATTTCTGTGTCGTTTTGAATTATATAATTCATCTTTTTTATATCTATTATATCTATTAATCCATCTTCTAATATTTCCATTGCTTGATTCTGGTTTAAATTTGGACTTTCACACATTTTACGAAGTTTTAAGATTTTTTCACGGAATTTGTGAAGAGATTCTTTTATTGATTTTATTGATAATAAGGGATTTGATGACATTGAATTTTTTTTTTAAATATATTTTATTTTTTTTTTAAAGGATAATTATTTAAAATTTTAATTATAATTTAATTTTTAATGGAATATGTTTAATAGTGTTTAAAGGTTATGTTTGAAAGAAAGTTATAATAATTATGTTTATTTTGTTTATTTATTTTTTTTGAATTATATGAAGAGAAATTTATATGTGAATATCCTACAAAAAGGAAAATATGAAAAATTTTTTTTTTTTTCTTTATGGGATAATATATGGAAAATGAATATTTTTCATTTTTTTAATTTTTTAAATATAACTTTAATTCTTTAAATATAACTCTTTCTTTATTTTCTAACTTCCCTTCTTTTCTTTTTATTTTTTTACCATGAATATTTACTTTTTTTATGTATTCTTTTATTATATTATATTTATTTCTTTTTATTATAAATGTTTTTCCTGAATATTTGGAATCAAAATAATTTTACATAACTATACCCATATTTTTATATTAATATATTATCTTACTATTTAAATTGTTTTTTTTTTCATTAATTCTTTCTTTTTAGTGTTTAATCATCCCTCAAAAAAAATTAAAAAAAAATCTAAATTTCAAATCCCATAAAATAAATAATATTAAAAAAATAAAAATTTTAAACAAATATTTATTAAAATAAAAAAAATAACATATTAATTTAAATATAATTTATAAAATAACAAAAATGAAATTGCTTTTTTTATTGATTTATTTATTCAAACATGATTAATATTTAATTATAGCATTAATATATTTTATAATTTTCTTAATTTTTCTAATATATAAAAATGGGTTGTGAATTAATTTGCAATCAATTATCTTTAGAAAATCATAATCAGCTTTCTTTATTGGATAATAAAACTAAAGATAGAAACAGAAGAAAAATCTTTGAAACTTATAAAAGTGAATCTGACAACAACACAAATAAATTTTTTTCAGATTCAGATATTCCAAATAATAATTATAAAACAGAAAAAAGTGAATTAAACAAAGAAGAAAAAGAAAAAAAAGATAATTTAAAATTAGCAAAAATTAAAAATGAAGACTCAATATTTTTAGGATATATAAATGAAAAAAACAATAAAAAAAATGGATTCGGAGTTTTAAAATGGAATGATGGAGATTATTATAAAGGAAACTTTAAAGATGATAATTTTTACGGTTGGGGAATTTATTATTCAAATTCAACACAGTCCTTATTTAAAGGTGCATTTAAAAATAATCAAATTTATGGTTTTGGAATTGAAGAATGGAAAAATAAGAATAATTCTAAATTTACAGGTAATTACATTAATCAAAAAAGAGAAATTGGAATATTAAAATTTAATGATAATTTAAAATACGAAGGAAAATTTAATGAAAATAATTTTAATGGTAATGGAACTTTAATGATAGGAAACAGTGAGAATGAATTAATTAAAATTCATGGTTTTTTTAATAATAATATTATTGATAAAATAGTTTTTTATGAAAACTTAAAAGAAAATAAAAAGTATTATGGTGAAATTTCTGATATTTTTGAATTTGAAGGTTTTGGTATTTTAAAAGATAATAAAAATAATAATATTTATATTGGCTTTTGGAATAATAATGAATTAAACGGAGAAGGAATTATTTTTAATAATAAAAAAATTATTCAACAAGGAATTTTTAATAATGGAAATTGTTATAAAAGGGAAAATACTAGATTTGAGAAGATTAATATTGAAGAAATTGATAATTTTTTTCAATAATATAAATATTTTATTTATGTAGAATTATATATTCTTTATTTGTTTTAATACACATTTTTTTTTTTATTTTATTTTTTTTATTAAATAAATAATGGATTCAATAGGAGAAAAAGGTTATTTAATGAGGAGAAATTATATTAATAATGAATGTTTAAAAAGATTATCTAAAATAAAGAAGAAAAAATTAAATATTAATGTTTCAAGTAATAATAATTCAAATAATAATATTTCAAATAATAAATATGAAACAATAG
>JAEEGK010029408.1_pt1 | contig 10959 bp, 10 predicted proteins | sample 8958771 | NCBI WGS metagenome assembly JAEEGK01 (sample SAMN16246547, study PRJNA631951) | gut metagenome | biome: gut microbiome; feature: rumen; material: SC-attached | host: Bos | place: Iran: Karaj | collected 2018-10 | reverse complement strand
GGCAACATCGGCGAGATATCGCAGTCCGTCGTCGCGGAGAAGCTGCTCGGCGTCAAGAAGGACTATGCGACTCTTGACGAGACGATACCCGTGCGCCCGCCCGTGATGTGCGCGGGGTGTCCGCACCGCGGACTCTTCTACTGCCTGAAGAAGCTCGGCGTGACGGTTCTTGGCGACATCGGCTGCTACACGCTCGGCGCGGCCGCGCCGCTGCAGGCGATGGACACGACGATCTGCATGGGAGCGTCGATTTCGGGGCTCCACGGCTTCAACAAGGCGCGCGGCGCAGAGGCGGAGCGCAAGAGCGTGGCGGTGATCGGCGATTCGACGTTCATGCACAGCGGCATGACGGGTCTCGTCAACGTCGCGTACAACGCGTCCAACTCCACTACGATCATCCTCGACAACTCCATTACCGGAATGACCGGCCACCAGCAGAACCCGACGACGGGCAAGAACCTGAAGGGCGACCCTGCGGCGGCGGTGGACCTCGTGGCGCTCTGCAAGGCGATCGGCATCAAGCGCGTGCGCGTGACCGACCCTTACAAGCTAGCGGAGACCGAGGCGGCGATCAAGGAGGAGCTTGCGGCGGACGAGCCGTCCGTCATCATCTCGCGTCGTCCGTGCGCGCTTCTCAAGTACGTGAAGCACAATCCGCCCGTGAAGGTGGACACCGCGAAGTGCGTCGGCTGCAAGATGTGCATGAAGCTCGGCTGCCCGGCCATCAGCATGAAGCAGGGGAAAGCGCACGTCGATTTCACCCAGTGCGTCGGCTGCGCCGTCTGCACCCAGCTGTGCCGCGTGGGCGCATTCCAACGGGAGGAGAAGTGAGCGATGGAAACGAAAAATGTCATGATCGTCGGCGTCGGCGGACAGGGAAGTCTCCTCGCCAGTAAGCTCCTCGGCGCGCTGTTGATCAGCGAAGGCTACGACGTCAAGGTCAGCGAAGTCCATGGCATGAGCCAGCGCGGCGGCAGTGTTTCCACCCAGGTTCACTGGGGTGATAAGGTTTACTCCCCTGTTATCGGAGAAGGAGCCGCCGATCTGATGGTCGCCTTTGAAAAGATGGAAGCCGTCCGATACGCGCGTTTTCTGAAGCCGGACGGAATTGCCGTCATTAACGACTATGCCATGCCCTCCTCCACCATTGCTGCCGGTCTGGAGGAATACCCTGAAGGCTGCCTCGAGGCTATGACTGCAAATTTCAGATGTCTCACTCTGGATGCAGCCAGAATCGCCATGGATCTGGGCAGCGCCAGATGTATGAACATTGTTCTTTTCGGAGCCATGACGGCAGCGCTGGATCTTGAGGAGATTGACTGGGAAGAAATCATCCGCGAAACGGTTCCGCCAAAGTTCGTTGAACTGAACCTCGCTGCCTACCGCGCAGGCAAGGCCGCCGTCCAGCACTGAATTATTGTTGTTTTCTACAAGTTCAATATGCTTGTCGTTAAACAGCTTTCTGAACTGATGTTTACAGAGAAAGACAGGTACGTCCTGTCTTTCTCTGTTTCTGGATAATATACCTGATTCTCGGCACTTTACCTTTTGCAAAAACAAATAACTTAAGGGAGAGAAGGGAAAGCCGGGATAGTGGGAAAGTGATTCGATGCTTCGTTAAAGTGCTCCTATTTGATTGACTTGATAATGGGATATGTTATAATAATCACGCCAGATCGAAATATGAAACAGGTGATGCTCTGATGAAAATCAATATGAGAAAACAGTTATTCTGCTGCCTGCTTGCGGCTTTTTTTGTGCTGTGCTGTTTTCCCCTGCAGAGTATGGCCGCAGAGCAGCCCGGAACGATCGTCTTCTCCACCTTTGAAGAACTCCGGAGTTATTGCGATGAGGCTGCAGACTTTTCCGGTGGTTCTCTGTCCTGTGAAGAAGCAGATCTCCTGATTTCCGAGGATATGGTAATTCCTCCCGGCAGAACTGTTGTTTTCCGTTACTTTACGGTTCCCGAGGGCATAACGCTCACCGTCATGGAAGGTGCTGAGCTTATGACGTATGGTCTCACCGTGCAGGGTGAGCTCATTAACTATGGTACCGTTTTCCAGGGTGATTTGTCCGAGGAAGGAGAAGTACAGGATGCGGAGATCGCGGCGCATATTCCGGGACATGTCATAAACAAGGGCGATATGACCCTCACCGATGTATTCGGGAAGCGGAACATACAATGGGTCGGCAGTCATTTTACCATGATTGAGACAGACAGTTATGACGAAAAGCTGAAAGCTGAGGTAAAAAAGGATGAGCCGCAGCCGACAGCGTCACCGACGCCTGAGGTAACGCCGACACCTGAGATCACGCCTCAGCCTGTATTTTCCGATGAGCTGAGAAGGCATCTTCTTGAGGTTTTTGATGTGCTGGAGGTGATTCTGCCGAGACTGGCATTTTTCCTTGTGCTTGCGGTTTTCGGCTTTGTTATAAAATCGGCATTGGCAGAAAAGATGAAGCAGAAGAAAGCATCTGGGAACGCGTCATCCTCATCGGAGATTCAGCGCCGGGCAACATCCGGAAAATCTGATCTGTTCAGGCAGGGATACACAGGCTCCCCGCGTGATGCACGCACTGAAGATCACTTTCAGAGAGACAGGAAAAAGCGAATGTCTCAGTTGGATGACTGGCTGAGGAGCGGAATAATTGATCGTAAAGAATATAATGAGCTGAAGAAACGCTATAAACAGGAAGATTCCCAATAAAATACAAGTTTTCCGGACAGATAATTAGTGTCTACTGAATAAATAAGGATTGCGGAGAAAATGCCGAGAACTATGCTGTTTTTTTTGATGTTTATCTTCCTTGAATCATACAATGCTTTCTGCTATAATAAAAATATCATTTTTTAGGAGGTTCCCAAAGTGAAAAAACTAATCTCTCTGGCACTGGTTTTTACCCTTGTTCTGGCGTTCTGCGCCGTCTCCTTCGCCGAGGATGCCGGCTATGAAGAGTCTGTCGTGATCATTCCCGGCGCGGATTATGACATTCCTGCCACCGTCTGCATGCCCACAGGCGAAGGCCCCTTCCCTGCTGTTGTGATGCTGCACGGTACCGGCTCTACCCGTGATGAAGCCGGTGATGGCTACAAGTACGGTGCTCCTGTCCTGGCTTCCAAGTATGGTATTGCAACAATCCGCATCGACTTTCCCGGCAATGGAGAAAGCACTGCCGATTATATGCAGTATACCTTTAAATCTGCTGTTGCCGATGCTAAAGCTGCTGCAGATTATATGGCCGGTCTGGACAAAATCAACGGCGATGCCATCGGTGTGATGGGCTGGAGTCAGGGCGGCACGGATGCACTTCTTGCCTGCGCATGGGAGCCGGAAACCTTTAAATCCATCGTGACCTGGGCAGGTGCTCCTGACATGATGCTGGATGGCTTCTTCTCTGAAGCTGACTATGCCGAAGCAAAGGAAAATGGCTTCTTCGTAATGGAGTTCGACTGGCGCGATAATCTGAATGTCAGTCTGCAGTGGTGTGATGACGTTGCAAATACCGATGTTCTGGCTGAATTTGAAAAGGGTTACAGTGGCCCCGTGCTTGCAATAGCGGGCACCAATGACGATACTGTTGATCCGGTCTGGAGTGAAAAGATTGCAGCCGCCAGCAGTAACGAAAAGTCCGATACCTATTTTATTGAGGGCATGGATCATACCTTTAACGTTTTTGCGGAAGAGGATCTGCATTCTCTTTATGATGCCGTTGATGCAACCGGTGCATTCTTCGCAGAGACTCTCAAATAATTAACTGCCTGCAAAAACTGGATTGCTTCCCCGTTCTACGCTCGGGTTTTCTAGATAGAAGCTGTTGAGAGGCAATACTTCATATTGTAATGACAAAAGACAGGGGGGTAACCCTGTCTTTCGTTATATTATTTAATTCGGACACTCTTTTCAATAGATTCAGTACTGCACATCCCAGAGGATCAGGCCTTTGGCAGGAACGAGAAATCCTGCCTGTTCTCTCTGCCGGGATTCCAGGATTCCCGGGATTTCTTCCGGAGTTTTTTCTCCTGCTCCGATTTCCAGCAGTGTTCCGGTTAGGATTCTCACCATGTTGTACAGGAAGCCGTTTCCGGTGAAATACAGCCTTAGTTCCTTCTCCGTCTGCTCAAACTCAATGGTATCGATTCTTCTGACGGTTGATTTCTTCATGTGCTTTGCATTGGTGAAAGCTGCAAAATCATGCTCTCCGCACAGCATAGCCGCTGCTGTTTTCATTTTCTCGGTATCAAGCGGCTTCGTGCATGTATAGAGATAATTCCTCTCAAATACGTTTGGCTGTTCTGAGATCCAGATCCGGTACAGATAGGTCTTTCCCGTACAGTTCAGCCGTGCATGAAAGCGCATCTCAGCTTCCGTCAGCTCCAGAGCACCGATGTCCTGCGGAAGATACCGTCTGATTTCCTGCAGCAGTTCTTCACACTTCATTTCTGTGTCTGCCCGGAAGGAACATACCTGCTTTGCGGCATGCACGCCTGCGTCTGTTCTCCCGGAGGCAGCCACTTCCACATTCTGTCCCGTCAGACGGGACAGAATTGTTTCGATCTTCTGCTGGATGGTGTTCTCCGTATTGCCGAGGCGCTGCCATCCGCTGTACTTCGTGCCGTCATAGCAGAGTGTCAGCCTGTAGTTTTTCACATTTGTCTCCCTGTGTCGAACCGCCTGTGTGTTTCATCCTTCGTACTTTGCCCGGACCTTTGCTAGGAAGCGCTCATTGCTGATGATACAGCGTCTGTGAAGGCCCTGGCCGATTTTTTCCTTTTCCGAATAAACAGCAACCGCGAAAGTGAGCACCCGCCCGTCAATTTCTGTGAGTTCGGTTTCCGCCCATACCTTCTGTCCGATCGGTGTTGCTGCCAGATGGTCAACCTCCAGCCTGATGCCGACGCTCCCCTGTCCTTCCTCCAGATACGGCGCGATGGAATCCTTTGCCGCCTTTTCCATCAGGGCAATCATGCTCGGTGTGGAAAAGACTTCCAGCAGTCCGCTTCCTACCGAGGAAGCAACATTGCTCTGATCCACCATTGTTTCCGCATATCCCTTAATCCCGACCTCCATCTTTATTCCTCCGATTGTTTTATATGATAGTATCATACCTGATTATAAACAAAGTTTCAAGCAGATTTCTCTGGCTGACTCAGACCAAAAAGCAGACCGGGCAGGTACATAATCATGTACTCTTTTCCGATCTGCTTTGTTTATTGAACTATTTGTCACTTTCACGAGGAGGTTTGGAAATGGAACAGATGATAGCAGATTACAGGAACTTCATGCTGTGAAGCCAACCTGCACACTCATCCATCCATCCTGCAATATGCGCATCTGCCAATCGGCCTTTTTCCGGCTGGTCAACTTCTTCTGTGGCAAGAGACAGCCCGTGTTCGCCGAAAGGATAGATATGAAGCTCAAAAGGAATTCCCGCTCTGCTGAGAGCTGCAGCAAAAAGGAGAGAGTTTTCACAGGGGACATCTTTATCTGCAGCGGTGTGCCAGAGGAAAGCAGGGGGTGTATCCGCGGAAACATGTTTCTCAAGAGAAAAGAATTCTCTGTTCTCTTTTCCGCTTAAGTTTTCAAAGCTTCCCTCATGAATATACTCCTCTTCGGCTGTAATAACCGGATAACCGAGGATCATTGCGTCAGGCCTTTCCATCCCCAGTGTACGCCAGTGCACGCCCAGCGTCGCTGCTGCATGTGCTCCGGCTGAAAAACCGCAGACCAACACAGGAGAACCGGGGCAGGTATTTTTGAGTGTTCTGACTCTTTCAGACAGCTGCCGTACAGGTGTAAACCTTGGTTCGTCGTATTCCGGTGACGGGCGAACCGAATACCTCAGAATTTCCGCCTTTACACCGATTTTTTCAAAAGCCTGTGCAACCGGCTCGCTCTCTCTCGGAGACAGGTGCTGGTATGCCCCTCCGGGGCAGATGATAACGCATGGCTTCATATAGCAAAGTACTCTCCCAATCCCTGTTTGGATTTTTAGTTATGGCTGTCCGGCGGAAATCTTTTCCGCCGGACTGTCGTTATTAGCTTTGTTTACAAACTTGTTCACTGTTTCACCGATTTATTTTGTGGGGTCTATAATAATTTTGCAGATGTTTTCTCCGTGAAGCATCATGTCAAAAGCATGATTGATCTCTGAAAGCCCGAGCCTGTCGGTGACCATACGGTCGAGATGAAGTTCCTTCCAGTTCCTTTCCAGGAAGCGGACGCCTGCCTCAAAGTCCTCCTGGGAATACAGCCTGTTGCCGATCAGCTTTATCTCCTTGAAGGAAACCTTTCCGATTATAAACGGATAGGCATCACCGGAAAGTCCCAGAGAAAGGAGCTTTCCCCCGCAACGGCACAGATCCGGCATCTGAAGAATACATGACGGGGCGCCAGACGTATCATAGACGATATCAAATCCGCCGTCGGTAACTTCCTTCATCAGTGTCATGGCGTCAGTGACTTCCGGGTTGATGGTTTCGATCCCCATGGATTCCACAAACTGCCGGCGCGGCTCATTAATTTCCGAGATAATAACGCGTTCAGCCCCTGCTGCTTTCGCAAAGATAGCTATATAGAGGCCGACTGTCGCTCCGCCTGAGATAAAGATCTTATCTCCCGGCTGTATATCAGAATTGAGCATCACATGCTGCCCGACGGCAAACGGCTCGCCGAGTATAGCAACTTCGTCCGGGAAGTCTTCACTGATTGATACGAGCTTGTCAACTGCAACTTTAGTGTATTCCGCAAATCCGCCATCCACGTGGATACCGAGCAGCTTCAGATTTTCGCACACATGGGGCAGACCTCTCCGGCAGGCTGCGCAGGTTCCGCAGGAGATAATTGGGTTCATCAGTACCCTCTGCCCTACATAAAACGGGCCGCTGTAACCCTCCGGGAGGGATTCTATCCTGCCGAGTATTTCATGGCTGAGTACAGTGGGTACTGTAGCTGTCATATGTTTACCCTTGTAAACTGTTATATCTGACCCGCAGACACCTGCCCTGATCACTTTGATCAGTGCTTCATCCTTTCCGGGTACAGGAACGGGAATATCCTTCAGCTGAAGATTCAGCCAGCTTTCCAGCACAGCAGCTTTCATAGCTGTTATTCCCCTGCAGCTGCCTTGTTGGCAGCCTCCCGTTTGTTGATCTTTCTCTGGTTAATCAGGGAAAGGATCACAACGCCTACTGCAACAACGAAGAATCCGATGGCAATCGGATAATGCAGGATAGCGCCGAAATTACCGCCGTTCAGGTCCATGAAGCGGACAAAATTCTGTTCGCACATTGGCCCCAGGATCAAAGCAAGGAGGATCGGAGAAAGCGGGAACTCATACTTGTTCATGAGCCAGCCGATCACACCGAAAAAGATGCATACACCGATATCAAAAACATTCTTGTTGATGGAGAAAGCACCCAGCAATGATACCACCAGAATAATCGGATACAGCATTCTCTTTTCCAGAGAAACAATCTTGGCGAAAATCCGTACGCCGGCGCATCCGACAAGCAGCATGGCAAGGTTTGCAAGCATCAAAGCTGCAAATACTTTGTAGACTGTCGGCAGTTCCGAAACATACATCATCGGGCCGGGCTGAATACCTTTCATGATAAAAGCGCCAAGCAGGATGGCTGTGACAGAGTCACCGGGAACACCGAGGGAAAGCAGAGGAATCATGGCACCTCCCGAGCAGCCGTTATTGGCAGACTCAGTTGCCGCAACGCCGTTGGGAATACCTGTCCCCCATTTTTCCGGATGTTTGCTGATGCCCTTGTTGAAGGCATAGGAAACAAATACCGCTATGTCGCCTCCGGCGCCGGGGATCGCCCCGATAAAGGTGCCGATAATACCGCCGGTGAGGATATTAGGCGCCGTCTGAACAATGGTTTTTCCATCCGGCAGCACACGGGTGATTTTCTCAGTGGATTTGGCCTGTGCACTTTCCCTGCCGGAGAGGATGCGTTCCACGCCGGCTATCACTTCCGCCACTGCAAAGAGGCCGATCAGGACCGGGATAAAGCTCAGCCCGCCTTTCAGGCTCGTGACGCCGAAGGTAAAGCGCTGTTTGGAATAGGTCGGGTCCAGGCCGATGGTACACAGCAGAAGGCCAAAGAAAGCGCTGATCAGACCCTTCGCAATAGATTTTCCGGAAATGGAAATAATGACCGAAAGGCCAAACACTGCCAGCATCAGCATCTCGGCAGAGGTAAACTTCATAGCTACCTTTGCCACCAGCGGTGAGAGGAACGTCATGATTAGTGCCCCGATTACGCCACCGCAGAAAGAAGAGAACATGGCAACGGAAAGTGCTTTGCCGGCCTCACCCTTCTGGGCCATGGGATAGCCATCCAGCAGGGTAGCCGCGGCGGAAGGTGTGCCCGGTGCGTGGATCAGGATCGCCGATATAGAACCGCCGTACATACCTCCGCAGTATATTCCCAGCAGCAGCCCGATGGACGGGATCAGATCCATGCCAAAGGAGAAAGGAATCAGGAGCGCAACACCCATAGTGGCCGTCATACCCGGAATGGCCCCGAGCAGGACACCGCCGGCTGCTCCAAGCAGCGTCATCAGCAAGACCTGCGGATCCAGGAAAACATTAGAATAGCTGGAGAAAAGTAAATTCCAATCCATAAAACCGTTTTCCTCCCTTTAAAACTTATCTGCCAGATCCCTCAGGAACTGCAGCCATCCCATTGGGATGTTGACCTGAAGCATTTTATAAAAGATCAGCCACATTCCGAGCGGCACCAGCAGGGAGATCAGTATCAGCTTGACAGGATTTCTGAGTCCGATCAGCCACATAATAATGCCGCAAAGCAGGAAGCTGACAACCACATAGCCAAGGCTTTTGAAGAAGAATACATAACCTATGCAAAGCAGGATGACAAAAAGAGCTGCCAGCACACCTTTGTCCCTGAAGAGATTCATGGTCTCCGCCTTCTCTGCAAGAGGATCATCCGCCTTCATAGAGGAAAGCTTGATCAGCGACTGAACCAGCAGGATAACCGTAAATACGCCCATCCCGATGATCATAATCCGCGGGAAGGTAGACGGCTGTACAGCTGCCTTCTTTGCTGTTTTGATGTTGTTGGTCTGCAGCCATGCCCAAATCTCAAAGGCAATCAGCACCAGGGACGCGATCAGATTTGAAAAGGCTTTCGTCTGTGTTTTTTTGACTTCCAAAAAGGTCACTTCCTTTTACCCGAAATTCATGGATAGCAAAACGGGCAGGCATTTCTGCCTGCCCTGAAGCATTGATTATTCTGTTTTATCAGGAAAATTATTCTTCGTCGATCAGGCCGACAACTGCCATTGCTGCCGGGACATCAACTGCTGCCTGAGCGAGGTATTCACCGTAAGCGGGGCCGTCAAGATAGTCGATCTTCTGGCCGAGAGCTTCCATCGTTGCGATGAAGTCAGCATCCTCGATGGCGGCAGCGCAGGCCTTGGAAAGAACCTCAAACACAGCATCATCTACCCCGAGAGGCAGACCCATGCCGCGCTGAGTAGCATAGAAGCAGTCATAGCCCTGTTCCTCACAGGTCGGGACATCGGGGAATACGGAATTGCGAACAGTATCCATAACACCGAGCATCGTCAGATCACCGGACTCAACAAAGGAACGTGCCTCTGCTGCGGATACGGTGACGCCGTTGATCTCATTCTGAGCTGCAGCTTTGACAGCGGATGCAGCACCGTCAGGATAAGCAACCATCTGGATATCAATACCGGTGGCATTCATCAGATAACCGCCTGCAACATGCCACACAGAACCTGCGGAAGAACCGCCCATTTTTACTTCGCCCGGGTGATCGGCACAGTAGGTGATGAAGGAGGCGAGGTCAGTGATGTTATTCTCTTTTGCCCATGCAGTGTTGACAGTGATAGCCGCAGCGTCCGTATTGACACGGCAGAGAGGAATGTAGTTCTCATAGGTGTACTCAGACATATCGAGCGGGAGGTAGGAGGCGAGCTCCCAGGTAATCATACCGATGGTATAGCCGTCAGGATCGGCATCGGCAATGGCTTCATGACCGGTAACACCGCTGGCACCGGTACGGTTGTCAACCGTAATGGTAACACCAAGCTGCTTTTCCAGCGCTGCACAGAAAGCGCGCAGGCAGTTATCAGTGCCGCCGCCGGCACCCCATGGGTTGATCGCCGTGATGGGCTTGTCGGGATAATCGGCAAATGCTGCTGCAGACAGGCTGCAAACCAGGGCAAGAGTGAGCAGGATCGCAAGAATCTTTTTCATGTTGTAACTCCTTTTTTTAATTTATTTATACGGTTTTTCCGTTCCTCGGATGAAAAAATATTATCATTTTCACCTTCCGATGTCAACTCATTTTTGTCCGTCTGCCATAAGTTATTCATGGACAGCCGGCACGGATACTGCTATAATAAATTTACCAAATCTGTCATACAAAAACCAAAAGTCAGCCTCTAAGGCGAAAGGAGCCCGATATGTCAAACAGCTATGTTTTCGGCAACTACCGCGTTGTTGACCTCACCAAGCTGGTAGACCCCGCAGAGGAAACCAGGAGATGCACCCTGTACCGTTTTAATACCGGCGGGCCGATCCCCGATTTTCATACCAACATGGACCTGATGAGCCATCTGGGAACTCATTGCGAATGCCCCTATCACCACCGGGAAGAGTGGCCGGATGTATCTTCCCTGCCTCTCACCTCCTTTATGGGAAGAGGGTTGTATATGAAATTCTCCGATGTGGAACCGAACTCCTATGTAACTCCCGAGCTGCTGGACCGCACCCTTGGTAAGAAGGTGTGCGAAGGCGATGTCGTAATCCTAGATTCCGTTTATCCGCTGCCACCCTTCACCCCGAAAACCAATACAGAGCAGGACAAACGCCTCTTTGTCAATGGTGATACGGCTCAGTGGTTTGTCGACCATCATGTGAAATGCGTTGGCTTCGGCGACGGTGTTTCCATCG
>JAEEGK010029406.1_pt1 | contig 10960 bp, 8 predicted proteins | sample 8958771 | NCBI WGS metagenome assembly JAEEGK01 (sample SAMN16246547, study PRJNA631951) | gut metagenome | biome: gut microbiome; feature: rumen; material: SC-attached | host: Bos | place: Iran: Karaj | collected 2018-10 | reverse complement strand
TTTTCTTTCTCCCACTCTTCTTCAACGCTTCGGCAATAAAGATTATGACGGCAAAATAGGACAGCAGAAATCTAATCCTTCACAAACTCCACAATCATCTCCAACACCTCGGGCGAAATGGTCTCCTCTATCTCGAAGTATTCGTTGGGTGAACCTGTCTCGCAATGCTGAAACAGATGGTTCAAATCGGGCAGTTCACGAAGGATGAGGTTTGTCTTACCGTGTTCAGTGATGATCTTCTCATAGTTTGGAAGATTCTGTGAGGCAATCACTTGCAAATCCTTGGAGCCGTTCAACAACAAGGCGGGACAATTCGTCTTGACGATGGCATCGGTGGGGTCATACTTTAGGAAATAATACATCCACGGCGATGCCATTTGTGACACGGTCTGCTCGGTCAGTTCCTCATTGTAGCCCCAGCCTTTCAACAGTTGGCGTAACAGGCTGTCGGCCTCTTCCCTACTGCTTGAGGCTTCAATGATGTCGAACATTTGAGCGTTAGTATTACTGTTGAATTGAACAGCTTCTTCCGTCATACCCGAAACCCTAAGTATAGCCTTTTGTTGCTCTTTGAGAACTTCTATGCCATTCACCGACGGACCAGCCAAAGAAACCAGGAAAGACACCTCAGGCCGGCGCGCCGACACCATGAAATTGATGATACCGCCCTCGCTGTGACCCAAAATGCCGACCTTTGAAGTATTGATTTCCTTTCGGTCACGAAGATAGTCGAATGCAGCCTCGGCATCGTAGGAGAAGTCCATAGAGGTGGCATCTTTCACTTCACCCTCAGAGCCACCGATGCCACGGTCATCGTAACGCAACACGGCAATGCCATGGAGAGCACAATAATCCGCAATGACCCAGAAAGGACGATGGTTCATCAGCTCCTCATCGCGGTCTTGTTGACCGCTGCCTGACACGAGCACCATGGCTGGGAATGGGCCTTTGCCTTCTGGGATGGTCAAAGTGCCAACCAATTTGTTGCCTTCTTTCTCATTGACGAAAGTCACTTCCTCGATATGGTATTTGAACGGCGGCAGTGGGTCTTGTGGGCGTGCCTTTTTCTGCTCTTTCTTCTCTGCCTTGACAAGGTTAAGCGGGAAGGTCATGCCGTGTTGGGTAAACTCGCCTTCGATGGTCGATTCCTTCAAAACACCAGAATAGGTGGCGCTCAAGGCGTTCATTCTCAATTCCAAATGTCCGTCTTGGAAGGTTGTTTCGTCCACTGGAATATCATACGCGCCTTGTGCAGGCACATCAAAAGTGGCAGCATAGCCGTTTTCAGCAGCCTTTATGTCGAAAGCCGTCTCTAACTTTTGTACACCAAGATCAATTTCGCCTTTCCAGTAGCCTTCGATTTGGGCCTTGGCCGACATGGCCATAAAGGCAAATAGAATCGATAAAAAAATGGTTCTGAAATTATTCATTTTCATTATTGTTTAAATACATTTTTTATTCATTTCTTCTTCCTCCCGCTTTTCTTCAACGCTTCGGCGATAATCCACTGCAGTTGCCCATTGACGGATCGGAATTCGTCAGCAGCCCATTTTTCAACCGCCTCCATCGTATCGGCATCAACACGAAGCAGAAAGGTCTTGTTGTTAGTGCTATTTTCTTTCTCCTTTGCCATGGTCAATCCCTTTCATTTTCGGGTTCATGACCAGGAGTACGCTTTGCGTCATCGCAAGGAACGAAGCAATCAGGCGACCTGTCCAATGACTCCCCCAAAGTCATCGAGAAGATGTTTTCCTTGGCAATAAATTTATCGTAAATCCAGATGCACAAAATGGTCACTGCCATGACGATGAAGCCCGACAGGCCTGTCATACCGTTTAGGAAGTCGTTGCCGCCTAAGGTGAAATAGATGGTCATGCCAGAAACGGCATTGATAGTGCCGTGCAGGATGGCTGCGACAATCATCGACTTGGATTTCAGCACGAAATACAATTCTACGGTACCCAGTAGGATGCACATCGCCACCATGAGCAACACGCCCCATTGTGGTTCGTTCGGGTAGTTGTGACCCAAGAGGATGAGCGGAAAATGCCAGATGCCCCAAACAAAACCGATGAACAAGGCAGCCTTCCAAAACTTCACCTCACGCAAGGTGCCAACGAGATAATTGCGCCAGCCATACTCCTCGCCGAAGGCAGCGATGGCATTGACGGTGATGCCCGCCAGCAACCCACTGAAAACAACGGAAATCAGCATCAAATAGCCGGGCATGTTACCCAACTGCTCGCGCACCATCTCCTGTTGCTCCTCGGGAACATGATACTGGTTGATGAGTTGCTCGGAGTTGTATTGCAACTCCACACCTGGCATCAAACCATTGATGGGAATGCAGAGAAATGTCATCGCTACGGGCAAGAGCCAAGCCACCACCCAAGTCCAGGACACTTTGAAGTTAACCAAACCCGTGTGGTTGAATTTCTCCTTGTCGATGGCTTGCAACACCAAGGCTGTGATGAGCGGGAAAAACATATACACCGTGGAGAAGACCATGAGCCCCAGTGGGGTGTCCGCTCCTATGCCGAAACCCCAGTGGACCACAGCAAACATGGCCCAACTGAAGAGGCAGACGGCTATTGAGTATCTTATTGCTTTTTTCATTGAATCATGGTTTTATTAGACACGCTTTGCGTCATTGCGAGACTTCCCCCCTTGTCGTCATTGCGGGCTTGACCCGCAATCTCCTGAGAGATGGCAGTCACTACGCCATGAGGGCAAAGGGAGTGACTGTCGTTATACCCAGTGACTTGTCTCGAACGGATTACCGATTTCACTTTTTCAATCATCTCCAGCGTTTCCTCCTCCTTAGCGCAGTTGAGGTAATACAATCCGCCGTCAGCCGTGCGCAGTTCGAGCAATGGGCCACCTTCTTCATGGATAAACAGCATACAGTTTTCGCCATTTTTCAGACGGAAATGACCCAAGTTCGCCTTATTAGTCGACATGCCGTTGGTGCGTATGGCAATACCGGGCCATTGTTCCCAAACGCTGTCAGAGGTGATGTCGGCAACAGGAATCGTCGCGTGGTATCCCCCACCCTTCACCTTTATGCATTCGCTTGAGATGTCATACTTGGGTCCTTTGTTGCCCCAGAAGAAGAGAATCGGAATCAAAGCCAGGGATAATAAAGTAATGATTACCACAAACCAAATAGTTATCTTGTTTTTCTTTTTCTCCCACTGTTTGGCATCATTGGAAAGGAGGTTTTCTTTATCACGACCAAAGCCGTTGTATTTCCCCATGGCGATAAACAAAGGCACCATCATGGCCATCGCCAGTGCAATCAACACATACACGCCCGTCATCTCGCCAATGACTTTAATCATAGATAGCGTGGCTGTGACGACCAACAAGAATCCCGTTACGTCAAAGGTAATGGCCACCACTTTTTTCAGCCCTTCGATGTCGACCAAGGCTTTCCGCTCCGGCGACATGCCCCCGTATGGATTAATCAGATTCGGATAACGGTAGCACAGCAAGCCTGACACAATCAAAAGCAAGCCTATTCCCAAAATAGTAAAATCGATGATTTCCATTGTTTCTATTGTTTTTTCCCAAACCGTCATCACGAACTCGATCCGCGATGACGGTTTAGGGTAGGTACATTCTTGGTTTAGTACAGACTTCCCGTATTCACCACCGGTTGTGCCGACTCGTCAGCGCAGAGCACCACCATAAGGTTGCTCACCATGGCGGCCTTGCGTTCCTCGTCAAGTTCGACGACGCCTTCGTCCTTTAGTTTGTCCAAGGCCATCTTGACCATCGAGACGGCACCTTCCACAATCTTCTCACGAGCCGAAATGATGGCGGCAGCCTGCTGTCGGCGCAGCATCACTGCGGCAATCTCAGGCGAATAGGCCAGATAGTTGATGCGTGCTTCAAGCACTTCCAAACCCGACATGGCCAGACGCTCATTCAGTTTGCTCAGCAGCACCTCGTTAATCTCGCTGCCACCAGCACGAAGCGTCAGTTCATCAGCCTCTGCCTCATTCTCGTCGTAGGCATACATGCCCGCCACCTCGCGCAAAGCAGCGTCACTCTGCACCTTGATAAAACTCTCAAAAGCCTTCATGCGGTTGGAGACCGACACCGTTGCTGCATTGCCTGCCGATCCGCCCGCCATAGTCTGCGAGTCAATTTCAAACATCGCCTTGTAAGTGTCCTTTAGACGCCACACCAAGATTTGGCCAATCATAATCGGATTACCCGTCTTGTCGTTCACCTTGATGTTGTCCGGATTAAGGTTACGAGCACGCATCGATACTTTCTTGGAAGTCATGAAGGGGTTCACCCAGTGGAAACCTGTCTTGGTGAAGGTCCCTTTGTATTTGCCGAAAAACAGCATCACCATGGCCTCGTTGGGCTCTAGCTTGCGGAAACCGACAGGAAAGATACAGGCAAGCAAAAAACCGACGACAAACAGTATAGGCGTTGAAAACACGCCCAATACAAATGCAACGATGCTAGCAATGCTTAATCCGATGATGACAAGTTCGATGAACAATGCGACAAATCCGTTCATCGCAAAACCTTTAAATTCAAATTCTTTCTTTTCCATTTGTGATATTATTTTGATATTATTTTGATGTGGCAAAAATACATTAATTTTGGAACATGCAAGAAAAAAAACACATTTTTTGAAAATTTTTTCGGCATTATGCACTATTTTTGCAGGGTAAATCCCTTGTCAATCATTAAACTTATTCAATATGAAGAAATTAGCATTAATCGGAGCAATGGCCGTGATGTTACTTGCCAGTTGCTCGTCACTGAGAGTGGTGGATTCCAATTCCGCCATCAACGCAGGTGCTGCCGCTGTCCAAGCCTTGACCATCAGCGACGCCCAAATCAAGGAGCTTTGCAGCCAGTACATGGTGGAATCAGACGGTCAGAACACCATCTTGCCTGCTGACAACAGCTACACGCAGCGCCTCGACCGCATCATGGCGCGTTTTAAGAACATCAACGATTTGAACCTCAACTATAAGGTATATCAATCGAGCACCGTTAACGCCTTTGCCAGTGGCGATGGCAGCGTGCGTGTGTACAGCGGTTTGATGGATGCCATGAACGACGACGAGGTGTTTGCCGTCATCGGCCACGAACTAGGCCACCTTATTAATAAAGACGTCCGCGATGCTTATCGTGCCGCCTACTTGATGGTAGCTGCCCGATACGGAATTGGCGCCTTCAGCCAAACAGCAGGGGCCATTTCACAAGGTTTCTTGGGCGACCTGGGACAACAATTGGCCAGCAATGCCTACTCGCGTCGCCAAGAGACGCAAGCCGATGAGACCGCCTTCCAATTCTGCATTCAGAATGGCGTCGACCCCTACGCTATGTACCATGCACTGAACGTGTTGATCAGTCTCAGCGGTGACGGCGGGTCGCAAGGACGCTTGACCGAATTGCTCTCCACCCACCCCGACACAAAAAAACGTGCCAACCACATCAAGGAGATGTGCGAGACTGCCGGTTACAAGATGACCACACCTGGCGGCAACAGCGGTGGCAGTGGCAACGGCGTCAAACCCAATGGCACCTCCACGAAACCCACTACCATCAAACCGAATGGCAATAATGGAGGAAACGATTCCGGCAACTCAGGGACTAGCCCAAAAAAGAAAATAAAGATGGGCTAACCCTCAATTATTATGATAAGAAAAGCCGAGTTGAACTCGGCTTTTTCTATTTCCGTTTAAACGCTTGGGCCAAGGTCTTGAACTTCCGCCCACGTTCCTCAAAGTTCTTGTACTGGTCATAGCTGGAAGCCGCTGGCGACAGCAAGCAGACGTCGCCTGGTTGGGCGTGGAGAGCAAGATAGGCAAAGGCTTCTTCCATTGATGCATAATAATATAAGGCCGGCCCTTCGACATGCTCAGGGACCTCGGTGTTGCAGGCCGTTGAGCCCGTCGAAACGCCGTTAAATAAAGATTTCATCCTCTCCCCTGCTTTTCCTGTGAACAGCAAGTGCCGCAAGGGGTGCTCTTTTAGATAGTCCGCCAAAGGTTGATAGTCAATGCCTCGGTCGAAACCGCCAAGCAACAGGAAATCGACACGCCCTAAGGCTTCGCATGCTGAGATGGTCGCCTGTGGGATGGTAGAAATACTATCGTTAACAAAAGTCACACCGTCAAAGGTTCCCACAGGTTCCAGCCGGTGTTCCAAGGGCTTGAATGAATAAAGGTACGGAATAAGTTCTCTGCACTCCACGCCATAAGCATCACAAGCCAGCAGCGCCGCCTTGACATTCATATAGTTATGCTCGCCTTTCAAGGGCAATGCCATTCGGTCAATTTCATCATCGAAATCGAACAATGAGAACACTTTGCTATTGACAAACAAATCAAGAGCATCGTTTAGCAAACTGTCATGGATGATGGCGGTATCGTCCTCATCCATAAAGCGCAAAAGATTAAGTTTTGCCTCCTTATAGCGTTGCAACGAACCGAAATGATCAAGATGTTCCTCAAACACATTGAGCAGCACACCTACACGAGGACTGTTGTGAACGTATTCCAATTGGTGTGCCGACAACTCATACACCACAATGCTATTCGGTTGGATGTCTTCCATGATATCGAAGCTGGGGATTCCGATGTTGCCTGTCAGGATGGCATCGCGCCCCGAAGATTTTAGCAGATGGTATATCAAACTCGTTGTCGTGCTCTTGCCTTTGGTGCCTGTAATGCCGATAGTTTGGGTATGAAACTGACTTAGAAAAAGGTCGGTCTGGGAGGTAATCTCAACGCCTTTCGTGTCGAAATCCTTCAATGAGATGCCTGGAGTTTTTATCACGATGTCGTAGTTGTAAATTGCTTCCAGATAGCCTTCTCCCGAATGCGTGACACCATCTATCGCATTCTTGTCGGCCACGGCAACAATAGCATCAGGCAGGTATTTCTGCAAGAAACGCAAGGTCGACCTGCCCTCTCGACCGAAACCAAGGACGAGGATTCGCTTGCCGCGCAAACGATTGAGTATCAATTCAAATCTTGCAGGCATGTCATGTCGAGACTTTCCGTCCATAGATACGCTCGCCCTCTGGGCTCGGTATGACATGGACGGAAAGGCGAGAGCATCTATGCCTTCAGCCAAAGCTGTTTTTAGGATCTGTTCAAACCGTGGGGGTAAGAAATGATGGGTGTTGAAGCGATGGAGAATCTCTTCTACGGTCGGCCCTTCGACAGGCTCAGGGTCCTTAACTTTTTGAGTCGGCCCTTCGGTACTTCGACCTTGCTCAGTAACCTCGGGCTCAGGGACCTTGGAACTAGCGGTCTCTGAGCTTGTCGAAGTGCCCGCGGCTTTAAGACATGCATTAACTTCTTCCACAGTGCCTACACATTCGAAAGGCTTCACGGCAGCTGTGCCATTCAGCTCTTCAAGAATGGGATGCAGACTCTCGTCAACCATGAGGTCCTTGCCAAAAATGGCGACAAGTTTCTCTCTTGAGAGGAAAGGCGACAGGATAATCCATGTGAAGAGGCACTTAGGGCAATGACCGCACCACGAGTCGGTCTTGCTGCCTACATTACAACTGCGGAACACGGGGTGATAGGCCTCGCATTGTGAAAACAACTTGGCAATTTGCAACTCACTCAAGGGGCGCAAGAAACTGAAATACTGCACTTCTTCGTTGAGGTTCTCTGCCACATATTCCCTGAAATCGCTCTCAAACTCGATGGACTTGCTGTATTGGTGGTTGATGTTCGTCCCAGGCACAGTCGACTCGTTGGCGCTGTTTTCGTTCGACAGGGCAATATACTTCGAGCGGCATCCGAAAGCCACCAAGATGCTGACAAAAGCCAGCAAGGCCGAGAACGGCGTATGACCGTTCAGATAGCCCTCGGCATTGAGTTGCAGCATTGTTGGGTCAAGGGTGCGGTTGATGACAATGAAATCGCCGTCTTTGTAACCTGCCGTCTTCACGCAGTTCAATGTAGCGCCACGAGGATTCACAATCAATGGAATGACAGGCATTTTGTCACGCAAGCATTCCAGTGTCACTACGGAATCTTTTCCGCCACCAATGGGAACAAGGGCTTTCTCTTCAAGCGGAAGGTCGATTCTGTTGAAAGAAGGCATATCATGCCGAGTCTTTCCGTCCATAGATACGCTCGCCCCATGGTCTCGGTATGACATGGACGTAAAGGCATCTATGCTTTCTTCGTTTTCCAGTTCCATCAAGTCATCCTCAGAAACCGAAATGCCATTCAAATACAAAAATTCTCCCAATCCATTGTAATACAATTTCTTCCAAAACGCTTTTTGTGATTCAGTCAGCGCGAATGGTTTCACCGCCACCTGTTTTGGGCAAGCAATTTTCCAATAACTCACCAGTTCGGTCATGCCGATTTGGAAAGCCAAAGCCTGCAACTGCTCTTCGGGTATGCTGTCCCAGTCGAAGAAAGGCCTTGAAGGGATTTCCAAGGTAGGCCTAAAACGATAACGGTTGTCAAGGTTGAAGTCGAATGCCAGCGACAAGGCACCGTTCTCGCGCTTTACTGTCTGGTGTTCAAACGTAAAGGTCTGGAACTCCTTTCGAAGGGCATCAAACTTGGATTGATTGTCAGTTCGTTTCACTATGGGTACGTTTTTATGCGACAAAATTACAAATAATGCGGTGAATGTCATTCAAAAATCCTACTTTTGCGGTATGGATTTAGGAGAAAAGTTTGTCATACGGAGCAATTCATTAGAGCCGAAACAGGGCAAAGTCTTGATTTCCGAGCCTTTGATGAATGACTTCCACTTTGGGAGGTCAGTCATCCTGCTCATCGATCACGTGGAGTCGGAAGGCAGTTTTGGCATCATCATCAACAAGAAGTTGGATGTGCAGGTCAACCGAATCGTTGATGAGTTCCCCGACTTTGAAGCACCCGTATATCTAGGCGGTCCTGTCGCCGACGACCAGCTATTCTTCATCCACACCTTAGGCGAGATGATTCCCGAGTCCTACCCCATCATTGACGGGTTATATTGGGGCGGCGACCACGAGACCTTGGCCACCTTAATCCATACAGGCATCGCCAACGAAAGCAACGTGCGGTTCTATCTGGGCTACGCCGGCTGGGACGACGGACAACTCGTTGCAGAACTGGTCCGCAACTCATGGCTCATTAGCGACATCACCGCTGAACAGTACCTCAATACTGCGCCTGAAAAGATGTGGCAGGCTTTTGTAGACAAGATGGGACCCTCTTATGCCATGTGGAGCCGCTTCCCGAAGAATTTTGAGGACAACTAAACAGCAAAGTCATCTCTAATGACTGTATAGACGAGGCAATTCTTAGGAATTGCGTCAAATATTGCACTATTTCTTCTTTCTTTTCAAACCAATGCTTGATTTTCCCTAATTTTGCCGCTCCAAATGAATTATAATTCAAATCCATAAACAATGAAACAAAACAAATTCTTTCCGAGACATCTGCTGTTGCTTGGTGCAGCGGCAATGATGATGCTTGCCTCATGCACACCTAAAGAAGAGAGCAAGTACAAGTACGAAACCGTGAAAGGCGACCTCACCGAAGCCCGCATCTACACACTCGACAATGGGTTGACCGTCTATTTGAGCGTCAATAAGGAAGAACCCCGCATCCAGACCTACATAGCGGTGCGTACAGGTTCGAAAAACGACCCTGCAGAAACCACAGGTTTGGCGCACTATTTGGAGCACTTGATGTTTAAGGGTACCAACAAGTTTGGCACCACCGATTACGAGGCCGAGAAACCCTTCTTGGACGACATCGAGGCTCGGTATGAAAAATACCGCACCCTTACCGACCCTGAGGCACGCCGCATCGCTTACCACGAAATCGACTCGATAAGCCAGTTGGCCGCCCAGTATTTCATCCCCAACGAATACGACAAACTCATGTCGACCATCGGCGCGGAAGGCACTAACGCCTACACTTCAGAAGACGTGACCTGCTATGTTGAGGACATCCCATCGAACGAAATCGAGAACTGGGCCAAGATCCAGGCCGACCGTTTCCAGAACATGGTCATCCGTGGTTTCCACACCGAGTTGGAAGCCGGTTATGAGGAGTATAACATCGGCATCGCGCAGGACGGCCGTAAGGCTTGGGAAGCCATGAATGCCATGCTATTCCCGACCCACCCCTACGGCACGCAGACCACCATCGGCACACAAGAGCATCTGAAGAACCCCAGCATTACCAACATCAAGAACTACTTCAGCAAATGGTATCGCCCGAACAACGTGGCTATCTGCATGGCTGGCGACTTCAATCCTGACGAGGTCATCGCCATCATCGACAAGTATTTTGGCAGTTGGCAACCCGGCGAGGATGTGAAACAACCTGAATTCACTCCGTTGGAACCCATCACCTCGCCCAAAGACACCTCAATCTATGGTCTTGAAGCCGAGAACCTGATGATTGGTTGGCGTTTCGACCGTGGCAACTCAATGCAAATCGATACGCTTGAGATGATTGGCACCATGCTGAGCAACGGCACTGCCGGCCTCATCGACCTCGACATCAACCAACAGATGCAGATGCTCTACGCATGGGGCGGTTCAAGCACCAACCGCGACTATTCCAGTTTCCTCATTGGTGGTTCGCCGCGTCCAGGACAAACCCTCGAAGAAGCTAAAGACCTTTTGTTGGCCGAGGTAGAGAAACTGAAGAAGGGCGACTTCCCTGACGACTTGATGCCTTCTGTCGTCAACAACATGAAACTTAACCACTACAACGCCATGGAGAGCAACGAGGCCAGGGCCAATATGTTTGTCAATTCGTTCATCCTCGAGAAACCTTGGAAACAAGACGTGGAATACCTCAATCGCATAGAAGGCATGACCAAGGAGCAAATCATGGCCTTCGCCAACAAGCATTTCAACGACAACTACGTGGTGGTTTACAAGCGTCAAGGCGCTGACGAAAACCAAAAGAAGATCGACAAGCCTGCCATCACCCCAATC
>JAEEGK010029404.1_pt1 | contig 10961 bp, 5 predicted proteins | sample 8958771 | NCBI WGS metagenome assembly JAEEGK01 (sample SAMN16246547, study PRJNA631951) | gut metagenome | biome: gut microbiome; feature: rumen; material: SC-attached | host: Bos | place: Iran: Karaj | collected 2018-10 | reverse complement strand
CACCAGTTCATCTTCGATCGTCCGCGCGATGAATTCAAACAGCGCCTCGGTCTGGACGGTCATATCCACATAGCGGTACCAGCGGGCGGTCTCGTTGTGGACGGTCATGCGCCCCATCGCGTCCAGGGTGTATTGAGTGATCTTGATAAGCGGTTTGGAGAAAGCCTCCAGAGCCTGATCGTACAGCTTCGGATCCTTGAGCATGGCCGCGGAAATGGGGAAGGTGATCCCGGACGGGATGAAATGGCTCTGAGAGAGGATATTATTGATCAAAAAGCGATGGATGCGCCCGTTTCCGTCATTGAAGGGGTGCATGAAAACGAAAGCAAAGGCCACCGCCGCCGCGTGGACGACCGGATGCAGGCTGCCGTTCTTCATCATCTGATGCGTGTGCAGCAGTCCTTCCATGAGCATGGGCAGGTCTTCCGGCTTGGGACAGATGTAATGGATGATCTCCCGGCGATGGGAAATGCTCTGTCCCACATAGTTTTGATCGGTGCGGTAGTCGCTGTCGCGGAAGCGCTCGTCCACGACCTGGTTTTGGATCTCGATCAGCTGTTCCTTGCGGCAGAAATCGGTCTGTTCCGCCCGTTCCAGCAGGGTGACGAACTTCCCGGTGCGGGAGTTGTCGGGCTGGATATGCTCGATCTCAAAGGAAGAACGTGTTTCCTTCTTGTGCAGATAGGTCAGCGCGCGTTTCAGCAAGTCCGGAGGATAGGATTTGACCACTTCTTCGCAGCGTGCCTGAAGGTTTTTCTTCTCCATTTCAGCGAGCTTATCCGTGCGGCGGATCAGCGGACAGAAAGCGGCATCGCCCGTCAGATTGTTTAGAACACGCTGCCGGGGAACAAATTCTCCCGGTGTCAGCGTATAGAAGAGGCGCGGCTCCAGAATGGGGACTGTCTCGCCCTCGGTCAGATCAGGCACTTCTAACCGATTGCTGGTCAGGAATTCATAAAGGAACCAGAGAACACGGCACCAGTCCTCTTTGCAATATTCGCGGACACACTGCAAAAGCGTTTCCTGGGGAATGACTTCAAACAGAGCGGAGAGAATGCCCGGGTTCACCGTGTCATGCTGCAGGGCAAACTGGAGCTGTGCCGTGTCATCTTCTCCCGGCCAGTATTGAGCTGGATAAGTCTCTTCCACCTGATTCTCCTGGATGACGTACCAGAAACTCTCGTTCTCACCGATGTAGGAGATGTGCCAGTTCGGGATGACGGCCAGCTGATACTTCTCCGTCAGAAAGGCATAGCCGGCCGGCCGCTTCTGGCTGGAAGAGGCCGAAGTCACGCCGAAGTTTTTGAAGTCATTGATAAACATAATGCGTTACTCCTGATCCGGGAGATAGAAGTCGAAATCCGCGTCGCGGTCGCAGGTCAGTGTCCCGTTTTCCAGTTTCAGTTCCGCCGCCTGGATGGAAGAACGGCGGAAAGTATAGGGAAGGACTCCGTTTTCATCCAGTTGTCCTTGCAAGTGAGAGGATCGGCCTGGATGGGTAAAGTAGAAAATATAAGCTTTTTCACCTTTGCCCTCACGGTCTTTGACCACGATCACGTCCCCGTGCGCGCCGGACGGTGTATCTTCGGGGCGCTTACTGGGTCTATCCAGGATAAGTCCCTGCCGGGTCCATGTTTGAGCGTCATCAGAGTGATAGACGCGCATTCCCTGCCATTCATCGGTCAGCATCCAGTAGCTTCCCTGGAAGCGGAAAGCCTTGGGGCCTTCGTGGCCGCGGCCGTCAATGGCGGGCTTGTCATGCACCTTCCAGGTGAAGAGGTCATCGCTTTCGGCGGTCATGGTCACACTGCCACGGCTTTCGTCTTTGTACCAGATATGCCATTTACCGTCAGGCATCTGCATCAGAGATGCGTCTATCACGCTGGCCGAGTCTATTTTGATGAAATCGTCGAATTTCCAGTCCCACAGGTTCTTGGATGTATAGTGAGCCAGCCGTTTGACCCCGCCCCAGTGGATGCGGGCTCCCTGGATATAGGCGACAAAGAGATGATAAGTCCCTTTGAAATAAACCACATCCGGTGCCCAGAAGGTGTTGCGTCCCGGTTCGATGTTCAGATCCAGACTGCCCCGATAGACCCAGGTCTGACCGTGATCCGTGGAGGAAGCCACCCCGATGTCGCATCCGTAGCAGTAGGCCACGTCGGGAGCGTCCACATTGGCGCGCCGGGCGGTGTAGAGCATCCACCAGCTTTTTTCGGCACGGTTCCAGACGACGACCGGATCGGCCGCGCCGTCAAACATCGGATCCCGGTAGAGGGGAGCCGGAGCCTTGGCCGTTTCAGCCGCGGCGGACGGAGCCGGTTGAATAAAGGAAAAAGATAAAGCTAATAGACTGATATAAAATAATTTATTAAGTTTCATATAAAAAGTTCCCGGTAATGACAAGAAACCCCCTGTGCGGTGATCCGTAAGGGGGTTTTAGCTTTATCAAAAAGATTTTCTATTGAGAAGCGTCATCCCTGTATTGAGGCTGATCTGTATCGGCTTCCCACGTACCGGCACTGGGCGCGTCCGTGCGGTGCGGTCTGTAGTCATTGTTCCAACGGGCTCTGCGGCCGTCGTCATTAGGATCGACTGCTACTTTGCGCATGACACTTTCCGCGTGACCGTCCACATAAGCAAAGTTGCCGCGGCGGCTGTGGCGGGCAGAGGGCCACTGGTCGGGCTGAGTCGGATCGATACTGCCGTCCCAGCTGTAATCGGAGCGGCTGTCGGCGATCATGATCATGCCGGAGGGATTAATAACCTTGCTGACAGCGACTTCACCTTTACCGGTGCTGACCACGCAGTCACCGCCCAGACCGTAATCCGGATAGCTGCCCAGCTGAGTGGAGAAGAGAGCCCAGTCATTGTAACCGTAGCTCATGCCGGCTGCGTTCGGACCCGCTTTGAAATGATACTTTCTGTCCTTGTCCAGAACGATGCGCTGTTCCTTGATGTTCTTATTGCTGTTGGTCTTGGAACCGATCTCCCACCAGTAGTCGCGGGAAACGGAAGGGCAGTTGAAGATGCCGACATTGGTGCCGATAGCGGTCGCCAGACGGGTGGGCCACATATATTCCAGACCGGTCGCGCCTTCCACATTGATGCAGCCGGGGAACTTGGGATAATCCGTTGTATAGATACCCATAGCCAAACCCAACTGTTTCAGGTTATTACAGCAGGAAGTGGATTTTGCTTTGGCTTTCGCTTTGCTCAGTGCCGGCAGGATCATTCCGGCCAGGATGGCGATGATCGCGATGACCACCAATAACTCAATCAGAGTAAAACCCTTAGATCTTTTAGAAAACGTTTTCATCGTAAATTCTTTTTAGTTAAAAGTAAACTGTATCATCAGCTCGTGAACCTTAAGACTCTACGTCCTAACGGAAATACAGCACACCAACCCGTATTGTAATAACAGGAACGCTGATTTCCAACTATTTTTTTTACTTATTTCATTAAATTTTTTGGTGTCAATAAGATATGTCTGTAAAAAAAATTTTGGCAGGAGATACCCCATTTTTTTCTGGATTCCGGCGGTCTTTTGGAATACCCTAACGGACGGCGTGCTACGTTTCTTGAATTTTTAGTGGATTGAAAGCGGTTTTGAATCAAAACAATGCTTGCCGCATCAGCATTGAAATTCAACGAATGTCTGTGCGTATGTAATTAATTAACAAAAAATAGTCTGACTATGAATACTAAATTGCTAACAACTGCGCTGGTGCTGGGGTTGGGTGCTTCCGCTTTCGCGGCGGAAAGTGCGACTCTGAAGCATCGGTACAGCTTTGATCCGGCCGGCTATGATGCTGAAGGGCGTTTGACCTTCGAGGATTCCGTCGGCGACAAAACAGGTGTTTGCTATGGTAATGCGTACATAGATGATATCTATGATCCGGTAACTTATGAAGTCATTGGCTCTCAGATGATATTATCCGGTGAAGGCAACGTTGCTTCCTTTACGGACGGCTCTTTTGCCGCGCTGCCCGCGAATATCATGAGCGGCTTCTCCTCCTTCTCCATCGAGATGTGGGTCAAGTGCACGGGCGACAAGGGCAACTGGATGCGTTTGTACGATTTCGGTAACTGCTTTACTACAACAGATGATCTGACCGGTGAAACACTTATCAACGGCGGTCATAACTACACCATGATGACCTGGCGTTCCGCCAGCGGCACACTGCGCAGCGGTGAACGTCTCTATTGGGATAATGACTCGCAATTCAGAGAGGATGTAGTGGATGCCGCGGTGCTGCCCATTGGTGACGACGTGTTCCATCACATCGTTTACACTTATGACAGTGAAACACAGACCGGCAAGATCTACACCGATGGCGCGATCGCCGGTTCCGGTTCTCAGGAATTCAATCCGACCCAGTTTGGCGATATGACCAATATGTGGCTCGGCAAACCGCAATTCAGAGATTACTATTTCCAAGGCAACTATGATGAATTCCGTATCTATCAGGGGGTGCTGAGCGCGGCCGAAGTTTCCAATAACTACAAACTGGGCGCGAATAAGCTGGGCATCTGGGTACTCTCGAGAGCATCGAGATCACCGCTCCCAAGAATACTATTTACAAGAATGAACATCTGCCGCTGACGGTGAACGCCACCTTCAGCATAGCCGGTGTCATCAACGTGACCGGTGACTGCACATTTGCCAATACGAATCCCGAAGTGGCAAGCATCACCGACGGTGCTGTTCTGGGTCTGGCCGCTGGTACAGCCAAATTCACGGCGGATTATCAGGACAAGAGCGCGACCTTTGAGGTGACCGTGGTTGACGAAGCTCCGACACTGGAGCTGGTCCACCGCTATTCCTTCAACGGCAATGCCAATGACAGCGTGGGCACCGCCAATGGTACCCTGGAAAACGGCGCGACCATTTCCGGTGGTAAACTGGTGCTGACTCCGTCCGACAGTGCCGCTGCCAATGGTCAATATGTCAGCCTGCCTCTGCAAAACTACTTCGATGGACAGCTTGCGGCGACCATCGAAATCTGGGCGCAGATCGACAATGTGAACCAGGATTATAACTGGTGCAGATTCTGGCAGTTCTCCAGCTCTATCTCCAGCTTCTATCTGACTCCGCGCGGATCTACCGTGATCAACTCCTACATCAAGACTCCTTATGGTGACAGTGAGCTCGTGGGTACAGGTTACGCGGCCGGTATGGAAGAAGGTGTGATGGCTCACCTGGTCGTAGTCGCTGACGGCTACAACAAGAAGTTCTCCATCTACCGTGACGGCAATCTGCTGGCTGAAAAGAGCCTGGATCTGGTTCCCGCTGATCTGGGAGCTTTCACTCTGGCCCGCATCGGTGCCGATGGTGCAAATCCCGGTTTCTACGGCAAGGTTGACGAAATGCGCATGTACAATGGCGCGATGACTGTGGAAGACGTTCGTCTGAGCTATGCTTCCGGTCCCGATACTCTGCCTTCCGAAACAGGTGATCTCCAGTCCGTTTATGTGAAACTGGTGAATGGTACCACCTCCATGATCGAGAGTACCTCTTCTCCGTTCAATGTGTACGCGGACTACACCAATGTCAAAGGTGTCATCCTGGATCCGGCCGAAACAACGGTTTACAGCGTGGATGAAAATATCGTTTCAGTGGTTAATGGTAAACTTTATGCTTATGAAGTTGGTACCGCTACCCTGAATATTACTTACCAAAACTTTGCGGGAAGCAGCACCATCACGGTGACAGCGATGCCCGAAGCCATTCTGACCCACCGCTACAGCTTTACCAGCGACGCGACCGATTCCGTGGGCGGTGCCAATGGTACGCTCTACGGATCGGCGACGATCGAGAACGGCACTGTGGTAATGGCCAGCGGCGGTCAATCCGGCACAGTGGATCCGAATGACGCTGTTTCTTATGTCCAGCTGCCCGCGAACCTGATCTCTGATCACGAATCCATCACGATCGAAAGCTGGGTTCGCGTTGACACTCTCCAGATGTGGGCTCGTCTGTACGACTTCGGCGGCAAGGAAAATGGTTCCGGCACCAAGTATATGTTCATGGCTCCTTACAATGGAACCACCGGAGGCAGCTCCTTCACCTTTGTGACAGCCGGTCAGGGTGCCGCTGAACAGCAGCTGACCAAGGGCGGTTACTATCTGCCCGAAGGCGAGATGGTCCATGTAGTAATGACCCTGCTGGGCGATGCCAATCTGGCCCGCATGTATGTGAACGGTATGCTGATCGCTGAAGCGGATGATATCAGCAACAATCCGGCCAAGATCGGCGCGATGCCTTTCTGTTATCTGGGCCGCTCTCTGTATGCCAGTGACTATACTTTCACCGGTGTGATCGATGAGTTCCGTACATGGAAAGGTGTGCTGACCACCAAACAGGTCGCTGCCAACTATGTGGCCGGTCCGGATCAAATCGCCGGTGACCTGGGTGAGCTGGAAGGTATCCGTGTGGTGTCCGATGTTCCGAGCGCGGCTCCCGGTCTGAACGTGAACTTCACTGTTTACGGCGATTATGCCAATATGAAAGACGTGCCGATCAACAGTCTGGACGGCTTGAAGATCTCTATTGATAATCCTGCCTTCACTCTGCTGGATGATCATACTTACACCTGCGCCACTATCGCGAAGGGTAACCTGATCGCTGCCTACAGCGGCTTTGAAGCCACCGCAGCTATCGAAACTTATGAAGCTCCCGCGACACTGGTCCACCGCTATTCTTTCAATGGCGACACCAAAGACTCCGTTGGTAACGTTGACGGTGAACACTATGGTCTGGAGATCGCTAATGGTCAGCTGATCATGGACGGTGCCACACCGGTCGTCCTGCCTCAGGGCGTGATGGACATCGTTGCCGGTAGCGCGTTCACTCTGGAAACCTGGATCGAGATCAACTACGCGACAACGGGCAATTGGAGCAGCTTCAACGTGAGCTTCTTCAATCAGGATGATTATGAGCATAACTATAATGAATTCGCTCTGGGTGCTCAGCCGAACAAGGGTAACAAGATCAACTCCACCTGGGCACTGGTCGAACTCAATGACGGTTCTTACTACAAGACCGAGACATTCGCTCCGAAGGGATTGGCCGGCGCGGGCATGACCCACGTGGCGATCGCTGTGGATCCTGAATCTCAGGTCATGAGACTGTTCATGAACGGTCGTCTGGAAAATCAGGTCGCTATGACCGTGAGCGCGGACAGACTGAAGAAATGGATGGCCGGTTATGTTGGTTATCTGGGAACTTCCCGCGACGGTGTCGGTATGTCCGGCAAGATGGAAGAATTCCGTATTTGGAAGGGCGCGATGACCGTGGATCAGGCGGCTGCCAACTATGCCGGCGGCGCGAATTACATTCCTGATGTCACTCAGGTAGGAACTCTGATCCTGAATGTTCCGGAAGTCGTTTATGTGAACGCGGCAGTTCCGACCGCCGCTATCGTCAGCTGGGATGTTGCACCGGTCGGTGTCACTTCGACAACCTTCAAGGTGACAGACGCTGCTTCTCTGAGCCTGACATCTGACAATGAAGATGTCCTGGTCATTGACGGCAAGAAACGTCTGGTGGGTGTTGCCGCCGGTACGGCTAATGTGACCGCCAACTATCGCGGCGAGACCGTGACCAAGACGGTGTCCGTCCTGCCTGAACAGGTGGCTCTGCTCCACCGCTACAGCTTCGACGACGGAGTGAAAGATTCCGTTGGCTACGCTGATGGTTTCACTTATGGTTCCGGTGCTTCTGTGGCCGATGGACAACTGGTCCTGAACGGCAGTCAGAATCATGCGTTTGCTCAGGTGCCTGCCGGTATCATCACCGGTCTCAAGAGCATGACCTGGGAAGTCTGGTTCACACCGGGCGACTATATCGCCAACTGGAACCGTCTGCTGGACTTCGGCTGCATCAATACAGGTGGTGACGGCACAGGCTATGTCTTTGCCAGTATCTACACCGGCGGAGCCAATGTTCGTATCGCGACCCGTACAGTGGGCGGCGGCGAACAGTATTACAGTGTTGCCACACCTCAGGCGATGCGCGACATGACGGGTCAAAAACTGCACATGGCCTATGTTTATGCAGAGGACGGTACTGTGACCGGTTATCTGAACGGCCAGGCTGTGAGCACCACGGGCAGCAACAACCGCAAGCTCTCCGATATCATTGATGACTTCAACTATATCGGACGCTCTATGTTCCTGGTGGATCCCGCCATCAATCTTAGTGTGGATGAGTTCCGTATCTGGAACGGCACACTGGATGCCAAAGCCGTGGCCGCCAACTATGCCGCGGGTCCGGATGAGATCCCTGCCGGTGAAGACGTGCTCCAGAGTGTGACTCTGAGCGCTCCGCTGACTACTGTCCTGACCAAGGAAGGCAGCTCCGTGAAGGTGGTTGCCCACTACAGCCAGGCCGGAGACATTGATGTGACCGCTGACGCTGAGCTGACCAGCTCTGACGAAAGTGTAGCCACGACCTACGTGGGCGGATACGGTGAGAAACGCTTCGGTGGTGTTGCCGCCGGTACAGCGACGATCTCTGCTACTTACGAAGGTGTGACCGGTACACTGGACGTGACCGTTCTGCCTGAAACTTACGTGCTGGCCAACCGCTACAGCTTCGACGACGGAGTGAAAGATTCCGTGGGCGGCGCTGACGGTACACTCTACGGCAACGCGACTGTGGCCGATGGTATGCTCCATCTGGACGGCCAGGGCGATACCGGTTCATTGACTGACGGTTCCTTCGCGGCACTGCCGGCTGACATCATGAGCAGCTTCGGTTCCTACACGATCGAGACCTGGGCCCGCGCCAACACCGGTAACGCCGGTTGGGGCCGTGTTTGGGACTTCGGTAACAACGACGGTACAGATCGTATCGGCAGCGGTCGTGAATACACGATGCTGGCCTGGGGCAATGGTATCTATTCTGTGAAATACAAGGGTACTGAATACCAGATCAAAGCCGCGTTCCCTGCCGCTGGCGAGGAATCATTCCTGCACATTGTTTACACCTACGACAAAGCGATCCAGACTGGTTATCTCTATCAGAATGGCAAGCTGGTCGGCAGCGCGAAACAAATCGGTGATCCGACGATCTTTGAGTTCGGTATGCCGAATATGTGGCTGGGTAAATCCAACTGGCCGGATCCGTACTTCACGGGTGATTATCAGGAATTCCGTATCTACAACGGCTTCTTGACCGCTGACCAGGTGGCCGAGAACTACGAAGCGGGTCCGGATGTGATTCCTGGACCGGTGGTCGGTGACGAACTGGTTTGGGATATTGTGGATAACACACTGATCCTCAGCTGGGAGAAAGGCTCACTGGAAGTGGCTCCGACAGCGGAAGGTCCGTGGACCGCGATCAACGCGGCTTCACCTTATGAAGTCGATCTGAGCGGCGAAGGCGCGTTCTACCGCCTGGCCGAATAGGCTAAAATAAGCACAGAGCCTGTAAAAAGGCTCTGATATGAATCAAAACTGCCGTTTGTCTGAGGATGAACGGCAGTTTTTTCTTGCAGATTCATCTTTTTTTAAGCAATATTGGGGCTGTATGAGTGGTTTGAAGTTTTCACGCAGATCGTTTTTGAAAACATTAGGCGCCGCCGCACTGACCGCGCCGTTTATTACACGCAATCTGATCTCTGCGCCGCCGAGCAGCAGAGTTCGTTACGCCGCTTTTGGCTCTGCCAATATGGCCCGCGCTGATATCAACAGCATCATCAGCCATCCGAATGTGGATTTTGTGGCCGTAGCGGATGTGGATTCCAGTTATCTGGCTGGGATCAAGAAAGATTTAGAGGGTAAGTTCCCGAATTTGAGGACTTATGATGATTATCGCAAACTCCTGGACAAGGAGAAAGACCTGGACTGTGTCTCCGTGACCACGCCCGACCATTGCCACGCGGTGATGGCTATGAGCGCTATGCAGCTGGGGATCAACGTCTATTGTCAGAAACCCCTGGCTCACGATATTTATGAAGTGCGCGCTCTGACCAACTATGCCAAGAAGAAGAAACTGGTGACCCAGATGGGTATCCAGATCCATTCCAATGACGTTTACCGCACCACGGTGAACATGATCCAGAGCGGCATCATCGGCAAGATCAAGGAAACACACTCCTGGTGCGGCAACCGCCACTGGGGTTCCACCGATCCGAAACCGACCGCCAGCGACCCGGTTCCCAGCACATTGAATTGGGATCTGTGGCTGAACACCGCCTCCTATCGTCCGTTCGTCAAGGATATCTATCATCCGGGCAACTGGCGCAAGGTGCAGGACTTTGGCACAGGCATCTTTGGTGATATGGGCTGCCATATCTTTGACCCGGTGTTCAAGGCTCTGGAACTGACCGCTCCGATCCAGGTGCGCTCCGAAGGTCCTCGCCCGAACGACTATTTCTGGGGTCTGAAGACTGAGATGCACTACATCTTCCCCGGTACGAAATACACCGCTGAAAAGACTATCCCGGTGTACTGGTACGATGGTCCGGGCGAACGTCCGCCGAAACACATCATGGAACTGGTTCCCAATATGCCGACCCTCGGCTCCATCTTCATCGGTGAGAAGGGTGTCCTCGTGATCCCGCACATCGGCGCTCCCGTTGTTTACATGAAGAACGGCGACAAGTACGAAGAATTTGAAGATGATGACGTGCTCCAGAAGCTGGCTCTGCCTTCACTGAATCACTGGCATCAGTTCGTGGACGCCGTCCAGGGCAAAGGCAAGACGACCGCCGGCTTTGACTACTCCGGTCCTCTGACCGAGTCCGTCCTGCTGGGCAGCATCGCCTGCAAGTTCCCGAAGACCACCCTGAAGTGGAATTCCAAGAGCTTGAAGTTCAACCTGGCCGAAGCCAATAAGAAGTTCAAACCCGCCAACGAGTTGGTGAAGCGTGAATACCGCGCCGGCTGGAAGGTGAAGGGTCTCTAAAGCCTCTTAAAACAAAGATGGGAAATGAAGATGCGGTCTTCATTGC
>JAEEGK010029400.1_pt1 | contig 10961 bp, 3 predicted proteins | sample 8958771 | NCBI WGS metagenome assembly JAEEGK01 (sample SAMN16246547, study PRJNA631951) | gut metagenome | biome: gut microbiome; feature: rumen; material: SC-attached | host: Bos | place: Iran: Karaj | collected 2018-10 | reverse complement strand
ACTGAGATATTCATACACTTCCAGCTCCACTTACAGGAACATCGTCTGCATAAGTATAATTTTTAACTCTACCTTGTGGATATTTATATCCTCTAAAACAATGAAGTACATCATTGAAATTGAAATCATCTGTTTCATATCTCATATGCTTAAATGTTATTGAACAATAATAGCAATTCCATAATCTTAATTCCCTTACATGTACTGTTCCAAAACCACGAGGACTATTTTCATCAATATTTAAATTTACACGATTTAAGAAATTTATTACATATTTTGGATTGAATGATTTTTCCTCATTCATTTTTGAACCCACTACTGTTAAGTAAAATTTTTTTGAATTATAATTCACACCACAATTTACATAAAACCATTTTTGATATCTATTTGTAACTGGAAGTGTATATTTTTCTTCGGAATCATATCGAGAATCATTTCTAACAATTAAAGGTTGACATGTTATATAATATTCATATCTATTATCTGCAAAGTCATCACTTACTTTCTTAGCTTCTATTATTATTCTTAGATGTAAATCCCATTCTATAACAATATTTTTAAAATTAATTTTTTTCCATTCATTTGGATCAGCAGAATATTGTGTATAAGGAGAAATTAGAGTATTGAAAACATTTCTAAAAGTTTGAGTATAAAACCAAAAATCCACATTGAAAACAACATCAGGACTTCTAATATTTTCAACATAAACATGTCCTAATCTATTAAAATTAAATTCTTTCATTTGAGTACAGACTAATTTATTACTACTTGATATAATAGGATAATAATTAATCCAATTATCATTAATAGAAGCACAAGTTTGATCATCGTAAGGACCTCTAGATGAAGATGAAGAACATTCAGCACTTTGACATTCTTTAAATAGATACTGTGCTGTTCCACAAGTTCCACCACAATGCTCAGTTGGGCAAGTATAAGGAGTAGTTTCTCCTTGATACCAAGATAAATATAAACTATTAGGATTGTCACATCTCTTATCATATGGATTATATTGATATTTACAAACAGGAACAAAATCTTCAGGTGGTGAAATTAAATCACTTCTATTAACACAATCACCTTCAAAATCACGAAGAGAAATATTAATTAAAGGAACATAAGTAGTATCATCATTTAATATATTTCTATTATTTATTGAGCCCCAAACATTCATAATGAAATCACCAAAAAAATAAACATCTCTAATGAGACCTACCCAATCATTAGTTATTGAAAATTCTGTGAATTCCAAATATGGCATTTCATATGTTTTTGCTCCTCCATCACTACCACCCCAATTAAAAGCAAGATTTTCTGTATAAATTGATGCTTGGACCATATTTAATTGAAATGTTCTGTCTGTTTCCCTATATGCTGCTATTGAAACTGGAGCCCAATGACCAAATTCTTGTTTTTTATAGTTTGCAAATTCAAATAATTTTCTACCACTATGTTCTATAAATAAACTTTGAGCAGATAATTTTGGATCATATCCTAAATAGAAATTCGTTGCTTCATCGAAGATTACTAATTTTCTAGCTGTCGGATCAACAGAATGTATTTCTCCTGTGAAACCATATATATTTATAAAGAAAAACACTGTTATTGAAGGATGAACTTTTAATAATTCTGGATGTATATTTAAACTTAATTTTTCAGGCATATTTATCCCAGGATTCTTATATACAAAATAAGATTTTTTTGAAGTTGATTTTTGATAATCATAACAATTACCATTGAAAGTTGTCATATTATCGACACATTTCATACAACGAGAACGTGATGTTGTTGAAGTGTTTAAAGGTAATATACAATTCTCCACCGGGAGACTGAAATTGATAGTTGCTTTTGTTCCTTCAAAATTATTTACTGAATTAATATATCTATTTCGCATTGAAGGATAAATTTGATCTGCAGCATAATAGGCTTCATAATTAATAAAACTTGAATGATCAGGATTATTAACTGTATCACCCCTTGTTATTATTGGTAAATAACCATCACTATCATTTATTGTATCTTTTAACACATTTCTATTCATTGACCCTAAAGAAGTTATATATTGATGTCTTAACATATAATTTGGTCCATCCTCCCACTTATCAACAAAGAAAGCTGCATATCTACTTGAAGCTGATAAATCAATGACTTGTATTTTTCTATAATGTGCATCATACCATTTAACAGTTTGACAATAATTTGGAACATCTAATAATTCATATGTGTTTAATTTATCTTGATGACAAAATACTATTGCTGATAATATCGGGGGAGTTGTTGTTGTTTTCACACCATAATAACCAAAATAATTATAATTTGTAAAAGTAACATAGTATTCATAAGATGAAGATGATGTTAAATTTTGAGTTTGATCAAATGATATTAATAATCTATTCCAATTACTTCTATCAAGCATATCAGCAATTGCTAAAGTAGTACCTCCTTTTAGATAAACGAAATTACTATATGTATATGAATTAGCTGTGTTATTATAATTACCTAATTTTATTCTAAAACTATTTGTCATAAAAAGAGTATAATCAGAATATTCATCCCAATAAAGAACTTTTTGACTTTTTTTTCTTTCATGTTCAGTATCATATTTATAATTTCTTAATCTATATTCTGGATAAATCCAAACTGAAATAGCATAACTTTTATATTCATGTTTTAATGGAATGAGGATAGTATGATCATTGAGAAATCCACTATAATACATTCCCACATTTTCTTCTAAATTCATTTTGTTTGTTTCATCGTAGCATTTATAATATAAATCATAAAATCCATTTTTACAAACAAAAGAAAGAGGTTGAGTATATAATTCATGTTCAAAAGGACAATTTTGAACATAATCCCCACAAGGTTTAGAACAATATTGACTTTGAGTTTTATCTGTATCTCTTAGTGCTCTCATATAGCCTTCTCTACAAAAAGTATTACATGTTAAATTAAATATATCTAAATAATATGGTGATTCTTGATCATCTGTATTATTTTTACATACAAATGGAGAATCTGTATCAAAGCAATACCGCATATTTTTAATATCACTACATTGTATTTCTTCTTTTACTTTCATATCACAATCTTTTGTTTGGTAATTTAAACTAAATAAATTTAATCTTTGAAATGTTCTTGGAGGTCTTAAATTTGTTATATTATGATAAAGAGTCATTGAATTATTTGTTAATATGAATACATTATCTTTTAAAATTCCTTTTTCTCCTCTATTCCAATAATTATATGTTTTAAAATAAAAAATTTTTGGTTGATCTTTTGTTTCTGGAAGGTCGTCTAAAGGCATACTAAATAATAATTGTGGAAATATACTATGATATTTAAATTCATGCATATTATAATATTTAGTAATAATATTTTGAGGCATATATTCTCTGTAAATATTTAAATTTCTCAAATATATATAAGTGTCATTTAATTCTGTAAAATTATCAAATTGTAAATAAGTCATATCAGTTTCTTTATAATGTTTTTTTATATGAAAAGGAATTTTATTTTCAGGTTCAAGATCTTGATAATGGAAATATTGTGGAAATTCTAAATTATATTCAACTTGGTCATTTAAATAATATTTACTAGTTTCAACATTATAAGCACATCTAACATAAAACCATTTAGAAGCAGAATTTTCAATAGTTTCATTTAAATAAGGAGCAGCTAGAGTTTTATCAAGAAAATAAGTTAAATTTTTTCCAACTTTTTCAATTAAATATCCTGAATCAGGATATTTAAAAATAAATTCTAAAGGAACACAATAAACATTCATTAAATCTTTCCCAATTTCTGGATATAAAGAAATAGCCATAAAATCTTTATAAATGATATTCCCAAATTTTTTTTCAATTTTTTTAGGTGATGCAACAAACATCCAAAATTCTAAAGTGACTCGAAAATGAATAGCAGGAGGAACTTGTTGTTTAATTCCCCATCCAATAGTAAATTTAGTAATATCAACGAAATTTAAATCACAAGTTAATTCTTCTCCAGTATCAAGAACATTCCATTGACCTTCTTTACTTATAGGAAAACATTTAGTACATTTTGTTTCATCGCTAGTACAACTATTACATGTATATTTCTTGCATTTAGTACATTTATTAGATTTACAACCATATCCTTCAATACATTTTTGACCTAAATTACATTGATTATTTGTATTTCCTATGTAAGTTAAAATTTCTTCTTTTTCTCTTCTATGCATCATACTATATGTTGAAATATATAATGTATCATTGCTTTCTAATTCTATTTCAAAATTTGTATATACTGGATAACTATATTCTCCTTCTGCTGATAATCTATCTTGCCAATTTTTGAGATCAGCGTGATAAAATTTTTCAGTTGACTCTCCAGTTATGTTACTTTTTATTGTTCCATGCCAAAATGTTTTACCAGTTATATATCTGACAGTTGGGTTGAATGTTAATTCAACTGGGACTTTCACAACTGAATAAGGTTGTATTATTTGTTCATTTGTTAAAGAAAAATATTTATCTAAATAATCTTTCTTTACAACTAAATCATCTTCATCCTTAGTGAAATTTACTTCAAATGAATGTGTTTGAAACTTAAAAGAAATAGGTTGATCAGATGGATTAACAACAGTAAAATAATAAACATATTTCTTCCCAAATTCAATAGGTTCTTCCATAATCATTAAAGTTTTATTATTAACAGTCTTACAACCAGAATCAAATAATTTTTTAAGATTATTAGTCTCTTTATTAATAACAACATAAGGAGACTCAGTAATGGAAGTATCACTAGAATCATAAACATTAATAGGTTCAGGTGATATTGGAGTTAAAGAAACAGTAGAAAAATCAGAAAAAATACAAGCGCTCATTTTACAAGGAGGATCAAATTCATCGGATGTAATATTTGATATAGCTTCATAACAAAAATCTTTTGGTTCATATACTATTCCACTCCAATAATCATCATATTGTGATGAACTTGCTCTATAATTAAATTGAAATCCATAAAGAGGTTCTTCTTTATCTTCATGATCTTCTGAATCCCAATAATAATCTGCTATTCGGAAATGATCTGGAGGACAATGGATTTCTGATTTAAAAATGGGAAATGTTAGAAATATTAGTATTAAGAGCATATGATTTGGTTTTTTATTCATTTTTATTATGAAAATTTATTATTTATCATTTAATTATCTTATTAAAAAATATTATCATATTTTCTTTATTTTTTTTTTTATAATTATTTATTAAATAAACTTAATATAATTATTTTAAAATTAAAATTTAATTTAAATAATGATTGCAAGTAGATTAACAGTTCCTATTTATACTCATATTGTAATATTTTATTTAATTTAATTAAGTGTTTATCAATAGTAAATTGTTTATATAAAAATGAACCAAATCTCATTTTTTCAATTATAGAAATTCTCTTAATAAGAAAATTTTATATGTATAGTCCTCAATATTCTCTTAAATTACTAATTCATTTAATATGTTTTTCTTTTATTTTAGATATTGTATATATTTTTATTATTTTTCCTTCTTCTGACACAGATGATCCGAATTCAATGTGGGATCAATTATCTTTTATAAGAGCTTTAACTCTTTATTTGTCAATATTAATTATTCTTTTAAAATTAGTTATGTCATATATATATTATAGAGAATATAATAGATATCATCAAATCAGTGAAAATTATTTGAAAAGTTTTGATTATGAAAATAAGACAGATCCAACTAAACCAATGGTTCCAATAATAAATTTACAAAGAATGAATAATTTTCTTGGTTATTAATAATTACTTAAATTAATAAATAATAAATAAACATAAAAATTTCATAATTTTAAATTTAAAGTAAAATTTTTCAAAATTTATTTTATATATCTTTAAGAAGAATCATATCCTTCATTACATATTTCAATTTTATAATTACAAAATCTATCCTTTTTCATTATAATTTTTCAATATTTTTTTTATAATCTAATATTATTATTGGAAATTAATTAATTGTTAGAATATGTTATTGATAATTTATTAAGAAAAAAAAAACATTATTTTATTTTTAGATTATAATTTTATTATTTAATTTTTTTTAAATTTCGACAAGAGTATTTTTCATTTTTAATATTAATAATGATTTTCTTTTTAATTTATCTAAAAATTAAAAAAACAAAAAATGAATAATAAAAATAATAATGAAAATTTCAATATTTCTAATTTTCCTAAAATAATATTTGCAAATATTAAAGATAAATGTGTTAAAATTCATTTTTTTGAATTTATTTCAAATTTCTTTTTTTTTCTAAATTCAATAGTAATAATAGATATAATATTTAATTACAAAAGAAATTTCTTATCATTTCATTATCCAATATATTTAATAAATCCAACATTATATTATGAAACCTTTTTAAATTATTTAGTAAAAAATTCATCTTTAAATTCAATTAATTCAAATATTGAATTAAAAACTTTTGAAATAAACGAAACAAGATATGGAGACGATCAAATATCATTAATAATAAAAAATTATTTTAAAATAACACTTTATGAACCTTTAGTTTTTAATGAATTACTTTTACCAAGAATAATAATAATATTAATAATAATATTTTTATTTATAATTCAGTTAAGACCAAAAGAAAATAAAATTAATAATTTGATGAAAAAAATTTGTAGTATTATTATTTATTTTATTTTTGAACCTTTTATTATTATTTTTTTCCTTATTTTTAATAGACCTATTATAGAAAAAATAGGAGATATTTATAAAGAAGTTAATAACTTTCATTTATTAGATTTATTATTAATGATAATTTTTGATTGTTTTTCTTATTTATATTATTCTTATTTTATTTTTGCTTATGGATTCAATCATAATGTTTATTTTTTTCATAATGGATTTTTTCCTGTTATTTGGACTTTAAATTTTATTTCAAGTATTTTAATTATTTTAAGATATAATATTTTGAATTCTATTATTTTTCAACTTTTTTGGTCTATTCTTTTTTTACTTGATATTTATTATCAATGGGAGTTTTTTTTTTATGATAATAAAAGAATAAAAATAAAAAAAATTTCAATGTTCTTTCATTTTTTATCTTTATCTTTTTTAATTATTAGATTTATTTCTCTTTTTTTAATTTCTTCTTTAGGACAATATAAAATATTTAAAATTTTTGAATTAGTTGAAATTTTTTTATTAAGTTTAGCTCTTTATTATAGAATAAATAAATTAGAAAATATATTAAAAATAGCAAAATATTCTGATAATTTAATTCATCAAAATAAACATTTTTTTTTAGAATCAGTCGCTTTTTTTCAATATTTAAATGAGTTTTTTTTTGCTCAATCTCCAATAAGTAAAATAACAGAAAAAGCAAAAGAAAAATTATTAAAAGATTATGAAAAAGATATTAAAACAAAATATTGTTCAAATAATAAAGACTTTGAAATAATATGTAATGGAAATGAAAAATTAAAATCTTTTTTAAATTTAGGTTCTAATAAAACTTTAAAAGCTTTTACAAGTTTTTCTGCTTCTTCAGTTGTTACTGATTTTAGAAATATAACTTATATTTTTTCTTTATTAATTAATCTTTTAGATAAATTTAATAAAATTATTAAGAACAGTCAAAAAACTGATTTTTATTCTTATGCTAAAGAAATTATTGTTTATAATAAGGTTTTATTATTTTTTATTAAAGACGGTAAAGCTTTTAGATCTCGATTTTTATTAATTAAATATTTAAGTGATAAATATAAGAAAAAATTAAATTATATTTCTTCTTCTATCTTATTTTTTTTATCTTGTTATTTTAAAAAATTTGAAAAAAGAGCAGAAGATAGTTCTATGATGTTTATTATTATTTTTCATCAATTAAATTTAAACTATTATCAAATTTTAAGTTCTTTTCAAGAAGTTTTAAAAAGCTTTGATAATAATAATAAAAGAGAAATATTATATAATATTGATTTACAAAGTGATCAAATTGAACTTTCTTTAGTTAATATTATGCAATTAAATGAATCATATAGTGATTCTTTAAAAAATTATCAACCTGATAAAGAAAAATATAAATTGTTAGAAGATTTAATTTTTAATAATACAATTGATAAAAGTTTTGATTATTTTGATATTAATTATTTAGATTCAATAATAGAAAAAAATACATATTTTTTAATTATAATAGAACAAAATAATTTAATAATAAAAAAAGTACCTTTATTATTTGAATTAAAAACAGGAATTCCAACAAAGGAATTTTCTAATAAATCTTTTGATATTCTTTTTCCAAAATTGATTAGAAAGAAAATAATAAAAAGAATAAAGAAATTATTAAATTCATATCAATCATTTAAATGTGATTCACTATTAGAAATGTCAAATAAATTAATAATAGGAGTTAAATTAATAATAAATAGATTACCAATATTAAATGGAAGTTTATATTTTTCATGTACAATAGAAGAAAAAGAAGAAACAGAAGAAAATAATTATATTATAATTGATAAAGAAGGAACTGTATATAAATTTGGAATTTTTTTTAGAGATCATTTTGGTTTTTCAGAAAATACTTTAAGAACAAATATCTTTTCTCTTTTTGGAATAAAAAAATTTAAAATAGAAAAAGGAAATTCAGGTGAATTAAAAATATCAAGTAAAGTTTTAATGAAGAATATAAAAGAATATTTAAATAAATATGGAGAAAAGAAATTTGAAGAAAAAGAACAAATATTAATTAAATTAAAGAATAATTTTGGTATAGAAAAGAAAATAGAAGTTACTTATAAATGTGAAAATACTTATCCTTCGAAAAAAAATGATGAATTATATTTACTTTTATTTTCATTTGTAACTTTAAATGAAAAAATGATAAGAAAAAGAAAAATAGGAGAAACACAAGAACCTGTTTTAACTCAAGGATTAGGATTTTCAAATTCAGTTTCTAGTATAATGTCTATTAAAGAATTAAAAGATATAAATAGTGAGAAATGGAATTTAACAAATAAAAAATCAGAAACTTTTAATAGAAAAGAAGGTACTTTAGAAAGATTAAGTTTTTTCTATAATTTATTTTTAATTGTTTTAGCTTTTTTATTATGTATATATATTAAATATATATCTAATAATTTTTATAGTCAAAGAGTTCATTATGAAGAAATTAGACAATTACATTATGAATTTTTAAAAGCTTTATTTTTTTCTATTAATGCTATTAAACTTAATGGTGATGAATTAATGGCTAATTCTTTAAATTATGAATATAATCTTCTTTATCCTGATTTTCCTATTGATCTTTCTGATTTTTATTATTATTATTATTCTCAAGTATCTGAAAATATTTTTGAAAGTTATAGAGAATTAAAAAATTTATATTCAAAATATAATAAAAATAATTTTTTTTATTCTAATACTTATTCAAAGGAATTTGTTATTTTTTTAGAAAATGGGGAAACGAAAAATAAAAGTTATATTAGTTATTTTGAAGTTCCTTTAAATAATTATTATTTAATTAGTAGAGAAAGTTATTATTATATTAATGTTTCTTGTATTTTTGGTGATTTTGATTCTATGACTGGTCAAGATGAATTACCTAAAAAATTAAGTTTTGTTGTTTCTAATGGAATTATATTTGCTTCTGAAATAAGTGAATTAAATTATTTTGATAAAGAAAATTTTAGAAGAGATTATAAAAAATATTTTCTTTTTATTTATTTTATATATTTTGGCTTTTTATTTTGTAATTTAGTTTCTCTGATTTTATTATTTTTCATAGTGAAAATATCATCATTGAAAATAAAAGAATTAACAGAGAATATATTAAAAATAACATTAAAGGATAAAAAATATTTATTAGAAAAAATAAAATATGCTAAAAAAATAATATATAATGAAATGAAGCCTTCAGAAGTATTAAAAATATTAAAAAAAGACCCACAAAAAAATATAAAAAAAGGAGAAGAAGATAATAATAATAATAATAATAATATTCATAACGATGATGATGAAGATACATATTTATTAAATCCTTCTAAAATAACTCAAAATGTAAAATATTCATTTAGAATATATAAAAAAGTATTAGGAATTTTATTAGGATTAAGTTCAATATTTGCAATTTATACTGGAATAGCATTACCAATACTTTTAGATTATCAAAAAAAATTAAATAGAAAAAAAACATCATCAGAAGATAATGATGATTTAAGAGATAATTTATTAATTTATTATTCATATACAAGAGGATTAATATTATTAAATAGAACAATAGATGATTTTAATGTTCCTTTAGATAATTACGCAATGGGAATTTTTGCAAATTATTCAAATTTAAGGAAAAATATAAGAGAAGATAATAATAAAAGTACAAATGATTATATGGAATTAGTTAATTCATATAAAATATGTGAATTATTATATAATGAATCAACTTATTCAAATAAAAAAGCAATTTATAATATTTGTAATAATGATCCTATTTTATTAGAAAGAGTTGCTAATTTAATGAGTGGTTTTGTTAGTGAATTAAGAATTATTTATGATTCTTTTACTAAAAGTGAAAGAAGTTATGAAGATATTAAATTTTATTTTCATTCTAGAACTTTTCAATATTTTACATTAGTTTCTGAATTAATTTTTTTTAGATTGTTAACTAATGTTCAAATGGCTTATATTCTACCTGATTTTGAAAAAACAATTAATTCTTTATCTACTTTTCTTATTGTTATTTTTATTATCATGGTTATTACTGAAATCTTCAATTATATTTTAAGTGCTTTATTTATTTTAAAAAAAATATCTCTTAGTGTTAAAAATTTTGATGTTATGAATAAATTTTTCGTTAAAGAAAAAAACCAAAGTAGTAATGCTATTAAGAAATAGTATTTATTTTTTTTTGAAAAAAATATAAAAATATTATTAAAATAAAATTATATTTTTTTTTAAACATTTTAA
>JAEEGK010029399.1_pt1 | contig 10961 bp, 7 predicted proteins | sample 8958771 | NCBI WGS metagenome assembly JAEEGK01 (sample SAMN16246547, study PRJNA631951) | gut metagenome | biome: gut microbiome; feature: rumen; material: SC-attached | host: Bos | place: Iran: Karaj | collected 2018-10 | reverse complement strand
AACTCAAGTTATGCTGTTGATGCAGTTAAACAAATAATACAAAAATGTCCGAATATGCCTGTATTTGCAATCGGTTTCGGTTCGCAGGTTTTAGCTCTTGCCAACGGTGCAAAAGTAGTAAAACATAAAATAGGTCACAGAGGCGCAAATTATCCCGTTAGAGATATTAATACAAACAAAATAGCAATAACATCTCAGGATAACGGTTATTATACGGACAAAAGTTCAATAGAACAAAACGAAAATTTACAAGTAACACATATAAATTTATATGATGGTACGGTCGCAGGTTTTGCCAATAAAAAAGGTAACAATTTTGCAGTAGAGTTTTATCCTTCTTTAGATTCAGACGAAACCGGATACTTGTTTAAAAATTTCTTTGATATGGTGGAAAAAAATGCCTAAAAGAACAGATCTTAAAAAAATACTTATAATTGGTTCGGGACCTATCGTTATAGGTCAAGCTTGTGAGTTCGATTATTCCGGAGTACAAGCTATAAAAGCCTTAAAAAAAGAAGGATATAAAGTTGTTTTGGTAAATTCCAATCCTGCAACAATCATGACAGACCCTGAGTTTGCCGACGCAACATACATTGAACCTTTGGTTCCGGAAATTGTTGAAAAAATTATTGAAAAAGAAAAACCCGATGCAATTCTTCCTACACTCGGCGGACAGACAGCATTAAATTTGGCTGTAGCTTTAGCCGAAAAAGGTATTTTGGCCAAACACAATGTAGAACTTATCGGTGCAGACTTTGATACCATTTCAAAAGCGGAAGACAGAAAACTTTTCAAAAAAATGGTTGAAAGTATCGGTCTTGATTTACCGAAAAGCGGTTATGCTTACAATATGAAAGAAGCAAGAGAAATTGCAGAATCCATAGGTTTTCCTGTTATTATAAGACCTTCATTTACTTTGGGCGGTGTAGGTTCGGGAACTGCATGGACAAAAGAAGAGTTTGAAGAAATTGTTCAGGCGGGACTTCAGGCAAGCCCTATAAGTGAAGTTTTAATAGAAGAGTCCGTTTTAGGTTGGAAAGAACTTGAAATGGAAGTTATGAGAGACAGAAAAGATAATTGTATTGCAATATGTTCAATAGAAAATGTTGACCCTATGGGTGTTCATACCGGAGATTCCATTACCGTTGCACCTGCAATGACAATTACCGCAAAAGAATATGCAAAAATAAGACAGGATTCTTTCAGAATATTAAGAGTTATCGGTATGAGACACGGCGGTGCAAATATTCAGTTTGCACAAAATCCTAAAGACGGAAGACTTGTTGTTATAGAAATGAACCCCCGTGTAAGTCGTTCATCGGCTTTGGCATCAAAAGCTACGGGTTTTCCTATAGCAAAAATTTCAAGTTTGTTGGCAGTAGGATACACATTGGATGAACTTACAAATGATATTACGGCTCCTAACCCTGCAAGTTTCGAACCGACGGTAGATTATCATGTTATAAAAATTCCGAGATTTGCTTTTGAAAAGTTCGGTGATACCAACCAAACACTCGGAACTGCAATGAAATCCGTTGGTGAAACAATGGCATTGGGCAGAACATTTAAAGAAGCATTGCAAAAAGCTATAAGAGGATTGGAAGTTAAAAGAAGCGGTTACGGTCTTGAAAACGTGGGTATAGATAAAGAGTTGAATAAACTTCTTGAGTTGGGTACGGATGAAGCAAAGAAAAAAGCATTGGAAATTGTTACCGCAAAACTTGCAACCCCTAACTGTGACAGAATTTATGTAATAAGATATGCTTTGAAGCTCGGAATGTCTGTTGACGATATTTTCAATGTATGTAAAATAGATCAATGGTTTGTAAACCAAATAAAAGAAATTGTTGATATGGAAAGTGAAATTCCCAATATATTCAAATTGAAAGGGGAAGATCAAAAACTTCTTTTAAGAAGAATAAAACAGTTCGGTTTTTCAGATAAACAAATAGCAATAGCTACAGGCAAGAAAGAAGAAGAAATAAGAGAATTAAGAAAAAAATTGAAAATAGTTCCTGTATATAAACTTGTAGATACCTGCGGTGGAGAATTTAAAGCTAATACAGCATACTATTATTCAACATACGAAGAAGAAGACGATGTGGTAGTTTCCGATAAAAAGAAAAAAGTTATGATTTTAGGTGCCGGTCCAAACAGAATAGGGCAGGGTATAGAATTTGACTATTGTTGTGTGCACGCAGTGCTTTCCTTGAAACAGGAAGGTTATGAAACAATAATGGTAAATTGTAACCCTGAAACAGTTTCAACAGATTATGATACGGCAGACAAACTTTATTTTGAACCGTTAACGGTAGAAGATGTTTTAAATATCGCAGATAAAGAAAAACCGGAAGGTGTTATTGTTCAGTTCGGCGGACAAACTCCTTTGAATTTGGCTTCCGCTTTAAATAAAGCAGGTCTGAAAATTTTGGGAACTTCCGTTGAATCTATTGATATGGCAGAAGACAGAAAAGTTTTCAGTAAAGTATTGAAAAAGTTAAATATCCCGCAAGCGGATTCAGGTACTGCAACAACATTTGAAGAAGCAAAAGCTATAGCAAGTAAAATCGGTTATCCGGTAATGGTTAGACCTTCTTATGTGTTGGGCGGCAGAGCTATGGAAATTGTGTACGATGAAAACCATCTTGAAACATACATTTCAAAAGCTACCGATGTCAGCGAAGGAAAACCTATCCTTATAGATAAATATCTTGATAATGCAATAGAAATAGATGTTGATGCACTTTCAGACGGTAAAGATGTGTATATTGCAGGTATTATGGAACATATCGAGCAGGCAGGTATCCATTCCGGAGATTCCGCATGTGTTCTTCCTACACACACATTATCCAAAGATGTTATAACAAAAATAAAAGAGCATACAATAAATTTGGCAAGAGAAATTAATGTTAAAGGTTTAATGAATATTCAGTATGCGGTTAAAAACGGTATTCCTTATATTTTGGAAGCAAACCCCAGAGCTTCAAGAACGGTTCCGTTTGTTTCAAAAGCCGTAAGTTATCCGTTGGCAAAACTTGCTTCAAAAGTTATGATAGGAAAAGCGGTTAAAGATTTAATTCCCGCGGAATATTTGAACGGTCAACTTAAACATATAGATTATACATGTGTAAAAGAAGTTGTGTTGCCATGGATAAGATTTGCTAATGTTGATACCGTTTTAGGTCCTGAAATGAAGAGTACCGGTGAAGTTATGGGTATAGATAAAGATTTCGGTAAAGCATTTGCTAAAGCCGAACTTGCTTCAGGAACAATATTACCGGATAGCGGAACGGTATTTATAAGCTTGGGACAAAGAGATAAATCTAAAGGCCTTGAAATTGCAAAAGATTTTATAGATCTCGGATTTAGTGTTATAGCAACAAAACATACGGCTGAATTCTTTAAAGAAAACGGACTTGATGTAAAAGAAGTTCACAAAATCCAGGAAGGAAGACCTAATGTTGTTGATATAATTTCCAACAAAGAAGTTGCTTTGATAGTAAATACACCATCAGGACAAAAGAGTCATCACGACGGTTACAGTATCAGAAGAACAGCTTTGATGTATAATGTTCCTATAGTAACAACACTTGCCGCAGCAAGAGCAAGTATTGAAGCAATAAGAGCAAAAAGAAATTATGATTGGGAAGTTTGTTGTATACAGACACATTATAAATTAGATAAGTAATTGCGACTTTATCTTTTGAATTTATACTTCGTTACAGCACGGCTCATTTACCTTTTAGTGTAAACTTTGCCGTGCTGTTGTCTTGTCTAAATTCAAAATATTTCGTCGCTCAAAATTGATTTCACAATTTTTGAAATATGTTTTTTTTCATCCACACATTCTTGTATTTGCTAATATAAAATCTTAAAAGTCTTTGATGGTCAATAATAAGATATATGATTTTTTTTGTCATTGCGAGGGACGAAGTCCTGTGGCAATTTATTGCTTTTTAAACCGCGGTAGCGGTGTCATCCCGTACTTGATACGGGATCTATAACAAATATGTTCCGTAGAAACACCGAAATTGCTAATTGCTCATAACTAATTTTTAATTGTGAAATTGTCTTTGGCAATTTAGTGCCGTTTTTAGTATAATCTAATCAATATAAAAAATAATAAAATATGGAGGCATAAGATGGCAGAAATAGTTATCAATGAAGCAAATTTTGAACAAGAAGTTTTAAAATCGGATGTTCCTGTATTGCTTGATTTTTGGGCTCCATGGTGCGGACCTTGCAAAATGTTGTTGCCTGTTGTAGATGAAATAGCAAAAGAATATGAAGGAAAAGTTAAAATAGGTAAAGTTAATACGGACGAGAATATGTCTTTGTCGTCACAATTTCAAATAACATCCATCCCTTGTCTTATAATATTTAAAGGCGGAAAAGCAATAAACAAAATGGTAGGATTCAGGCCTAAAACAGCTATAGAACAGGAGCTAAATAATGTTTTATAAAAAACTTTTTGTCTTGTTATTGTTTGTAGTTGCATGTTGTTCTTTTTCTTGCGCAGAACTTTCTTATGATTTTACTTTACAAGATTTGGAAGGAAAACCTATATCTTTGTCGGATTACAAAGGGAAAGTTGTATTTATAGATTTTTGGGCAACGTGGTGTCCTCCATGCAGACAGTCTATACCATATGTTGAAAAATTATACGAACAATACAAAGATAACGAAGATTTTGTGGTATTGGGTATAAATTTGCAGGAAGATAAAGATACAATAGCTAAATTTATGAAAAAACAGAAAATGAATTATCCTATATTGCTAAGTGATAAAAAAGTTATAACCAACTACCAAATTACATCCATACCGAGATTCTTTATAATAGACAAGAATGGAGAAGTTTATAACAAATATGTCGGGTTTGCTCCCGGTGTAGAAGAACTTTGGCAGAAAGATATAAAAAAATTACTATAGAAAAAATATTGTAAATAGAGAGAATAAAATATGATATATGATGTTATAATAGTCGGTGGCGGACCTTCCGGTATGTCGGCTGCAATATATGCTTCAAGAGCAAGACTTAAAACTTTACTTATAGAAAAGGCAGGTTGCGGCGGACAAATCGCAATAACCGATCATCTTGAAAATTATCCGGGTTTTGAAGAAGGTATAAACGGATTTGAACTTGCGATGAAAATGGAAAAGCAAGCAAGAACTTTCGGTTGTGAAATAACTTACGGCGAAGCATCTTTTATAGAAACGGATGATGCAATAAAAAAAGTTATACTCTCTGATAAAAAAGAATATTTTACAAAAACGATTATTATAGCAAGCGGAGCAAATTTCAGAAAATTAGGTATTGAAGGTGAACAAGAATTTATAGGTAAAGGTGTGTCCTATTGTGCAACTTGTGACGGACCTTTTTTCAGAAATAAAGAAATTGCGGTTGTCGGCGGTGGAGATTCAGCATTGCAGGAAGCTTTGTACTTAACGAAATTTGCTACAAAAGTCAATTTAATTCATAGAAGAGACCAATTTAGAGCAGCAAAAATCTTGCAGGAAAAAGTTTTCGCGGAACCTAAAATAAATATAATATTTGATTCCGTAGTAGAAAAAATTTCAGGTAATCTTTCTGTAGAACAAGTGATATTGAAAAATGTTAAAAATAACATTTCATCACCTTTGAATGTTAATGGTGTTTTTGTCTTTGTTGGTTGGTTACCGAATACAAAATTTTTGGAAAACACAAAAATAAAGTTAAATGAAGCAGGTTACATTGTAACCGACGACAATATGAATACTTCAATAGAAGGCATCTTTGCTTGCGGGGATGTTAGACAAAAAATATTGAGACAAGTAGTTACTGCTGCAGGTGACGGAGCCATAGCAGCAATTTCCGCTCAACACTTTATAGAGGGATAAAAATTGCCGAAGGCAATTTGGAAGATTGGAGGATTTGAAGATTGGAAGATTGGAAGTGAAACTGTAAAAATTGCTATGCAATTTTTGATAACAAATAGATTTTTTGCAAAGCAAAAAATACAACTGTTCATCCATTCTTCTATTCTTCTAATCTTCTAAAAAATCCACAGGATTTTTTATGGACAAAGTTTTATATATCATAGATGCAAGTGCATATATTCACAGAGCATACCATGCTATAAGACCATTAACGACATCAAAAGGTGTTCCTACAAATGCTGTTTACGGTTTCATAAAACTTATCAATAAAGTAAAAAACGAACAAAAACCGGATTATATTGCAGTTTGTTTTGACCATCCTTCAAAAAATTTCAGACATCAACTTTCACCTATATACAAAGCTAACAGAAAACAGTTAGACGAAGATTTAATAAAGCAAATGCCTATAGCAAGACAAGCAGTTAATGCTATGCAACTTGCTTCTTTTGAAATGGCAGGTTTTGAAGCTGACGATGTTATAGGAACTGTAGCAAAAAAAGCGGAAAAAGAAGGTATAAAAGTCGTTATTGTTACCGGTGACAAAGATTTGTTTCAATTGGTAAACGATAATATTCATATTTGGAATGAGTCTAAAAATATAATGTTTGACAGTCAAAAGGTTTTTGAAAAGTATGGCTTGTATCCCGATAAAATTGTAGATATGTTAGCTTTAATGGGTGACAATTGCGATAATGTTTGCGGTGTTAAAGGTATCGGGGAAAAAACAGCAGTAAAACTTATAAATACTTATGGCTCTGTTGAAGATATTATCGCAAATGCGGATTCAATTAAAGGTAAAATATCACAAGCAATTAAAGACGGTGCAAACGATGTTTTGTTAAGTAAAAAATTAGTGCAACTTGAACTTAATGTGCCTATAGATGTCTCCGTAGAGAAAATGAATTTTAATGATAATTTGTTCGGTACGGAAACGGCAAAAGAATTTTTTAAAGAATATGAACTCTATAGCTTTATACCGAATAAACAGCAAGAAGCTTTTCAAGTAAATAAAGAAGTAAATAAACAAGAAAGTAAAGTTGTTGAACAACAAATTATTCATAAAGAAACAAAAAATATTGTAAAAATAGTTGATACTATAGATAAAGCAAATGCTCTTAAAAAAGACCTTTTACAACAGACAGAAATATCGATAAACATTGAAACAGCCGGTTCCGGTATAATGCAGGATTTGATAGTAGGTGTTTCTTTTTGTTACGGTCAAGACAACAACTATTATATTCCAATAAATCATAATGATTTTATTTTGCAACAAGTACAGCAAGATGATTTTGTTGAAATATTTAAACCTGTATTTGAGAATGAAAATATAAATTTTATCGGTTGCGATTTAAAGTTTATTAAACATATATTAAAAACTCTAAATATAGAACTTAAAAACATATATTTTGATGTTATGATTGCTTCTTATTGTATAAATCCGTCACAACAACACACAATAGAAAATTTGGCATTGAAATTTTTGAATTTTTATATAAAAACAGAAGAAGAAATTTTCTCTAAAGGAACAAAAAAAATAAAAGCGGACAATATAGATATAGAAATTTTGTCACAATATTCTTGTTCTAAGTCTGTAAGTCTTTATAATTTAAAAGATATATTGATAAATGAATTGAATAAAAACAATTTGATATCTTTGTTTTTTGATATAGAAATGCCGATAGTTCAAGTGTTGTATGAAATGGAAGATATCGGTATAAAAACAGACAAAAAATTTTTAAATGATTTTGATAAAGAGTTAACGAATGCAATATCTGTTATAGAACAAAAAATTTATGATTTGGCAGGAGAAACATTTAACATAAACTCACCTAAACAGTTGGCAACAATATTGTTTGAAAAAATGAATTTGCCTGTAGTAAAAAAAACTAAAACGGGTTATTCTACGGATGAATCTGTTTTGGTGGAACTATCTCAGTATGACATTGCTAACGAAATATTGAAATACAGAGAATTACAAAAATTAAAAACTACTTATGTGGATTCGGTTAGAAGGTTTACCGAAATTGAAGGGGAAAGAATACACACTATTTTTAATCAGGCCGTAACAACAACAGGCAGACTTTCTTCTTCCGATCCAAACTTACAAAATATTCCCATAAGAACGGAATATGGCAGAAAATTTAGAAAAGTTTTTGTGGCAGACGAAGGTAAAGTTTTTGTTTCTGCGGATTATTCACAAATAGATTTAAGATCTTTGGCACACATATCTAAAGATGCAAACTTAATTAAAGCTTTTTGTTCCGGACAGGATATTCATACGGCAACTGCTATGGAAGTTTTTAATATAGCCAAAAAAGAAGATGTAACAAAACAACAAAGAATGGCTGCCAAATCCATAAATTTCGGCATAGTTTACGGTATATCTTCGTTCGGATTATCCAAACAGTTGGATATTCCTGTAAAGCAAGCAAAAGAATATATAGATAGCTATTTTTCAAAATATTCCGGTATAAAGAATTGGTCTAACAGAATAATAGAAGAAACAAAACAAAAAGGTTATGTTAAAACAATTACCGGCAGAATAAGATATATTCCTGAAATAAATTCTTCCAATAAACAGATAGTATCTTTCGGTGAAAGAATGGCTTTAAATACTCCGGTTCAAGGAACATCGGCAGATATTATCAAAATAGCAATGATAAATGTGTCTAAAAAATTAAAGGAACAAAACTTAAAAGCTAAGATACTTTTGCAGGTTCATGATGATTTATTATTGGAAGTACCGAAAGAAGAAGAAAATATTGTTATAAATATGCTAAAATATGAGATGGAGCATGCAATAAAGTTAGATGTTCCTTTGTTGGTAGAAGTTAAGGTAGGAACCAATTGGGCAGAAATGCAAAATTTTGCAAAGCAAAATTTTGAGGTATAGAGGAATAGAAGACTGGAAGTATAGAAACAAAAAAATTTGTCATCCCGCACTTGATGCGGGATCTCGTAGTTAAGTCGTTTCCATACATCTATACGTCCATACCTCCATACTTCAAAAAATCGCAGAGCGATTTTTTAAGGAGTAATAATGATAATCGGACTTACGGGCAGTATAGGTACCGGAAAAAGTCAATCATCTAAAATATTTAAACAACTCGGTTGTTATATAATTGATGCCGATAAAATATCAAGAACATTAACTACTAAAGATAGTAAATGTTTGAAAGATATTGTCGGAACATTCGGAACGGATGTGCTGAAAGATGACGGCACATTAAACAGAAAGAAATTAGGTGAGATTGTTTTTAACGATAAACAAGCAAAAATCGAACTTGAAAGAATAATCCATCCGCACATAATAAGAAAAACAAACGAGATAATTGCAAAAAAATATAATGTTACCGATATCATAGTTGATGCACCTTTACTTTTTGAAGTAGGATTAGACAGAATCTGTGATAAAGTTATTGTTATATATGCAAAATATCATTTGCAAGTATTAAGACTTATGAAAAGAGATAAACTTTCTAAAGAAGAAGCTACAAAGAGAATAGCATTGCAAATGCCTATAGAAGATAAAATGAAGATGGCAGATATTACGATAGATAATTCCGGAACTATAGCAGAACTTAAAAAGAATATAAAATTTATTTACAAAGAACTGAAGAATATAGATTAATGGAGGATGAAAAATGAAAAAAGTTATTAGCTTAGCTATAATGTTTTTATTTGTTGGCAGTATTTGCTTTGCACAAGTAAAAAATTATAAAGTTGAAGCGACAAAAGACATTCCTTCAAATAAATCACAAGATGAAATAGTATCATCATTAGTAGAAATGTTAACGAAACAAGCTATAGAAAAGTCGGATATTAAAATAAAAGATTATAAATTGTCAAAAAAAGAATATGACGACTTTGTAAAAGATATCACTACAGTTGAAGTGAAAAATAAAAAAGTGTTTTTGAAAAAAGGTAACCAAACAGCTGTAAATATTAAGTTGGTTCTAGAGATGGATCCCGATGTTGCAAAAAATTATTTGGATGAGTTGCAAAGTGAGAAAGACGCTAAAAAGCAAGAAGAACTTATAGAGGATACCAAAGAAAAAGATAAAATTGAAAAACCGGAAGAAGAAAAAAATGAAAAAGCCGAACCTGTTGTAAGTGCGATAGCGGAAGAAGAACCGGTTAAAGAAGAATTAACAAAAAAATCTAAGAAAGATAAAAAAGCAGAAAAGAAAGCAAAAAAAGAAGCAGATAAAAAGGCAAAAGCAGATAAAAAAGCAGAAAAGAAGGCAAAAAAAGAAGTTCAAAATGAAACAATTGCAGCAGCATCAGCAGTAAATGTAAGTACTGCAAATGTTACAAGCGATGCGGAAACTATCGGTGTTGTGGTTGTTGATACGGCAACCGTAAAAGCAGAGAAAACTGCAAATAATGTTGAAGTTAAAGAAATTGTTATTAAAGAAGAAAAAATGTCGGTAGAACAAGCTTTACAGGAAATAGAAACGATAAAAAATGAAATAAGACCGGAATTGGATAATCTTGACAGTTCATTAAAAAAAGGTGGGAACAAAGCAAAGTTAGCTCAAACATTGGTTTCAACTATGCAACCTAAAATTGACAAACTAAACTCTCTTCAAGCCGAGAAAGCTTATGACGAAAATTCCGAAAAAGCTAAGATTCTTTCTTTAGGATCCATTAATACAGATAAAAAATATTTTGAAATAAAAATATTATATAATGCCGAACAGTCTGTTGTATCTGCATTAAAGTATGATTTTTCCGATATGGAAATAGAAAAAGCAAAAGAAATATATAAAACTCCGAAAAAATTTGTAATAAAACCGTTGTTTTCTATAGAAGAGAATATGAAAACCGGTGCTTTAAATAAGGCATTAACCGCATTTACTATAAAGCATGCGGATGTAGAAGGAGAAAAAATAGTTGATCTTTCTAAAAAAGTGTTGCCGTTTAAAGAAGTTGCAAGGTTTGAGGCTTATAAAAATATTGCAAAACAAAATCAAGCAAAAAAGAAATAATCGAATTTTGATTTGTAGAGGTTTTAATGTATAAAAAAGTTGCAATTGTCGGCA
>JAEEGK010029398.1_pt1 | contig 10961 bp, 7 predicted proteins | sample 8958771 | NCBI WGS metagenome assembly JAEEGK01 (sample SAMN16246547, study PRJNA631951) | gut metagenome | biome: gut microbiome; feature: rumen; material: SC-attached | host: Bos | place: Iran: Karaj | collected 2018-10 | reverse complement strand
GTATTGCTGGAAAGCCTTGGGGAAAGGAAGATGACCTGAAGGGGCTGAAAACGGAGCTGGATGCCTTGGAGAAACAGATCCAGGCATCGCTCGACGAGACCACCAAGAACATGCCCAAGCCCGAGGAGCTGCCCTATAAGTTCTCGAAGGAAGGCCGCTATCATAAGGTGACGTTCGCCCGTGAGGCCTATCCGTTCGTCAGCATCAGCGAGATGCGTGAGATGGCCGATACAGGCAGTTGGCGCAATCGCGGCTATGTGCGCTGTGGCCATTGGGACGGTGACCTGATGGTCAGCGACCCGGAGGTCGAGGGAGAGTTCACCCTGCGCCAGAAGTGTGAGGAATTCATGCAGCAGATTGTTGATACCAACAAACAGCGCATGGAGGATAAGGAATGGCTGGTCAATATGGCCAACAATGATACGGAAGGTGACAAGGTATGCCAGGACAACGAAGTCATCTTTGCCACACGAAAGTATTTGCAGGAGCATAACATCGACTGGCACACAGGCGAGGATGTTGCCGTTTCAGTGGAGCCGGAGACCAAGGCAGAGACCGTGGAGATTGCCCATGCAGCAGAAAAGCCTATCGTTGTCTATTCTCTGGGCCAGTATGGTGTAGGAGAGCGTGGCGAGGAGCTGCGTACCTTGGCCCATCAGGTCAAGGAAGGGGGCAGCAATGATACCATTACCGAGGCCGTGAACAAGTTATCCGATCTCTTTGGGAAAATACCAGAGGCTGAGCGTGAAAGGATGGTGCTTGTCCCCATGCCAGGAAAGACAGGCATACCCGGCTATACGGATGATATCGCTTACGACCTTGGTGACTATATGGAAATAGACAGCAACAGCAGCCTGATCAGTTCTCCCCATCCCTCGCTTTACGAGCTGAAGAAGGAGAATGGCAACGACAACCTGCCGAAGATAGACTTCACCTTCAATGATGAGTTGTCGGAGGGGACGATTGTCGTCTTGGTGGATAATGTGCTCGACACGGGCCATACCCTCTCTCAGGCCGCACAGGCCAACTTCGGCAAGGGCGTGGAAGTCCGAGCTGTGGTGTTGGCCCATACCAACAACTATCTACAGTATCACCCTGAGCTGGAGGTGAAGATGCCGCTTGCCCAGGAGATAGAGAAGAAGCCGGTGGTTTCACAACCTGTTCGCATTGCTGCCCAAGTGGGCAAGCAAGGACAGAAGGTGGAAATGCCCTCTTTAGGGCTGCGTGATGCGCTGATTGAGCGTATGCGTGGTGCGGGCATCGACGTGAATCTCGATGCTGCCGAAGGTGAGCGCGTCCTTGAGAAGTATAAGGATCAGGCCAACGAGAGCAGGAAGCCCATCCTGTTCCGTGACAAGGATGGTCAGGTCTATGGTTTCGTGCATGAGGGTAAGGTCTATCTTGACCCCAATGTGGCCACGGTAGAGACACCTATCCACGAATATACCCACTTATGGGCCGAAGTCCTGCGTCAGCAGAATCCGAAAGAGTGGGAAAAGGTCGTCCAGATGATGAAGGACACGCCGGAGGTGTGGAATGATGTCAAGAGCCAATACCCCAATCTGCATACGGATGATGAAATCGCTTCGGAGGCCTTGGCTCAGTATAGTGGCCAGCGTGGCACTCAGCGTCTGCAGGAGTTCGTGGCTGACAAGGAAAATGCCACAAGTATCTTCGATAAGGTCTCTGCAGTACTAAGCAAGTTCTGGAATGCCGTTGCCGACTTCCTGCATATCGAGTACACCAATAAGGAAGAGGTCGCCGACCGCGTGCTCTATGACCTCTTGAACGGAGTGAATCCACTAAAACTTGGCCCGAAGGTTCAGGGGCTGGAGGATTATACGCAGTATGAGGTCAAGCAGATGGTCGAGGACTATGTGAATGAGAAACTGGCAGAAGACTTCCCTGGTAAAGACATCTATGTGAAACAGGTGACCATCATCGGCAGCCGTTCCAGAGGTGAAGCCAAGGAGGGCAGTGACCTCGATATCTTGCTTGAATATGGCGGTGAGGGTGTGAAGGAAGATGCACTTTTCAATGTCCTCAATGAGAACCGACTGGAGATAAACGGCATCCCTGTGGATATCAACCCTATCAATCCGTATTATTCCATGAATACGGCTGAGTGGTTGGCTCGTGATGTCAAGTGGCGTGAAGAGGATAGTCAGAAAAGCCAGCTCACCAGGCAGCATGATGACGTGGTGCAGCAGTATAAAGACGCAGAACTAACCAATACGCCAGTCTTCTTGCTAAAGGAGGCAGAACTCCTGCGTAAAGATACAGGTGAGATGGAAAAGTACAGTGCTGTGACTGTCGATCCCCCGTATATCATGCTCTATGAGGGCATGGATGCAGCTGCGAAAAGTGAAGGTGCCATGATGCTCACGGACTTCTCTCCAGAGGTACAGAAACAAGTACTGAAGGAACTGTCTGACGGATTGAAAAGCTCACAGGAAAAATCAGCAGTGGAGCATATATGCAGTTTGGCCAATGATGCAAAGCTGGATTATCTCCCACTGGCGCTGCGTGTACCTATAGTGGTTCCTAAGTTCTATGATGGATTGGAAACAAAGGATAGGGTGCTTAGTCATGCTATGGCGGTTGGTGATGACATCGAGGTGTTTGAGAATCGCGAGGATGCCTACGACCACCGTAACCAACTCTATCTGAAAGACCTGCCGGAGGAAGCCCGTCAACAGGTGATTACTCTGATGGACGAAGTGCTGACCTCAGAGGATCAGCAGATAACCGTGCAGGTAGACACTGTGAAAGTGCCAGAATATGCCCTTTCTGCCATCATCAATGGTGACTTCGGCAATCTCGATGCAGAGGAAACAGAGGATGTTCAGGCGTTTATGGATAAATATCCTGGTCATATCTTCAGTCCCCGTGATGAAAGCCCCAGCTTTTACCAGAACCCAGCCTTTGGCAAGCCAACAGACTGTGTGAAAATGGATATTGTCCGACTGGCTACTATCAAGCAACTCCGGGAAGAAAAAGCCAATATCGTTACAGAGGATAAGAAAGAGAAAAAGGCTACGATTAAGCAAGAGCAGAGCGATGCTCGCATCAGCTCTGCCGAGCGTGAGCAGGCTCGACCGAAGGTCAAGGAAGAGCAAAAGGCCCTTGATGAAAACCTGAAGAAGGAGAAGGAGCAGAAGGCAGAAGACCAGAAAGCCCTCGATGAGATCAAGAAGAAAGAGGACGAGAAACGTGACCGTGAGGCTAAAGAGTCTTCGGGCAAGGACGTCGCTGCAGCTGTAGTGACAGCCGGTTTGATTGTCGGTGCCTTGGAGATGGCGAAAACCAACAAAGGTGTTTGGATGAACAAATGTTGCAACCTGAGTGATGATGTGGTAACGGCCTCTCGTCTGTCCCGTCCTTACGAGGCTCTGACTATGGCGCTCCAGAACGATACGAAGGGTGAGTGCCCCAAGGTGGTGGCTCTTAACCGCGAGGCCCAGGCCTATCATCAGGTTCAGGAGCTGAAGGAGAAGCATCCTGATGCGATGATCCTGATGCGCAACGGCGACTTCTACGAAGCCTTTGGCGAGGATGCCGAAAAGGCGTCGCGTATCCTTGGAATCGCCCTGTCAAAGCAGTCCGCGGGAAGAAAGAAGTTTGACTATACCTCTTTCCCCCACCATGCGTTGGATATATATCTGCCGAAACTGGTAAGGGCTGGATTGCGCATTGCCATCTGTGATGCGCTCGTTGACCCGAAACTGAATGAGAAGGAAGCGAAACCCATCTACGACCAAGTGGATGAATTGGTGACTGCCCTCAAGAAAAGTGATGACCGCATACAGGTGAACCCGCTGTTGCTGACGGATTATGACAGCAATGACGATGGCCTGCTTATCAACAACTCGCGCAAGGCCGCTGTTGGGGAAGAGAAGGAAACAGCCATCGAGCGGGCCAACGACATCTATCGTGCGGCCATAGCCTATACAGGTGCGCCCCAGCGTTTGAACCGTCAGAACCAGCCGGATATGACACCTGCAGAAGCCCATCGGTATGACCGCTTAGTCCAGGAACTGGCGGCGGGAGTCATTATGGCCCGTCAGAATCTGCCAGCCCAACTGTCGAGTGACAGCCTGTCGATGATTCCCGACTGGCAGCAGCAGTTGCAGGAGAATCCGCAGATGATGGATCAACTGGAGCATGACATGAACGATGCCATCAGGGTGTTGGGCAAGATCATGAAGGGTGAGGACATCGACTATGCGGCCATGCGTGGCGAAGAGCCACAGACAGTCGCTCAGGGTACCGTTGCCGAGGAGGTGATCCGTTCGGTTTCCTTCGAGCAGGTATCTATGACCCGTGACGATCGTGACCGTTATGTGCTCTATGTGAAGCCTGCTGACGAGAAAGCCTTCACCATCTACCCAGAGCGCGAGGATATAGACAGTTTCTTCCAGTCGTTCCGCACGCCGGAGTTTGACACGGTGCGCAGTGAGCTGGCGCAGAAATACTACCAGATGGTGGTCAACCATCCTGAGAGCAAGGCCGACGTGCTGATGCCGAAAGTTCCTGAAGGAACAGATGTCTCGCGTATCTCGAAGGTGAACATCACCAAGGACAGATACCATGAGGGAGCGACGATTATGTTTGCCACCATCGATGGCGAACGTCAGAAACCCGTCGAACTCAGCAAGTCGCAGATTCAGCGGTTCTGGCTCTCTGAAGACCGTGAGGCATTCAAGGTGGCGCTTGCTGCCCAGTTATTTCAGAACAAGCTCTGTGTAAACCAGTCGCAACAGCAGACCGAGCCGGTAGCAGAAGCGAAGGACGGAGCAAAGATTGCCGAGTCGGAGCCTGAGCCGAAACGCACAATGCATCTTTAAAAGTGAATAGCAATGGGAAAGTTGAATCAAGAAAAGGTCGCGTTCTTTGAGCGCTATGCGCCTCTGGCTATGGCACAGCAGCAGAAATATGGTATTCCTGCCTCAGTGACGTTGGCGCAGATGTATATCGAGTCGGCTGGAGGTAAGTCGAACCTGGCGCAGTCAGGCAACAACTACTTCGGCATCAAGTGCAGCCAGCAGTGGCTCGCCGAGGGCAAGCCGTACAGTCTGCATCACGATGATAAGCCAAATGAGAAATTCTGCAACTATGCTACCGTCGAGGAGAGCATCAACCATCACTCGCAGTTCCTAATGGGCAACCGCTATGCAGCCTGTCGCCGGTGTGCGGAGGATGACTATCGCGGATGGGCCAATGGTCTGCAGGCGGCTGGCTATGCCACCAATCGCAACTATGCCAACATACTGATAGCAGACATCGAGGCGTATGGACTGAGCAAGTACGACCAACAGGCGAAGACCTTGCCACCAATAGCAGAGCAACAGACGATGCCGTTAGCTACGACTCGGGGCTATTCCTTTCCTCTCGCTGGCGATAATATTGTCATGTCCGATGGCTTCGGCCTTTCGCCTACCAGTTACAGGAACCATGCACATAACGGCATTGACCTACGGGCGAAGTATGAGGATGTGCTGGCCACGGAGAACCAGGGCCGAGTAGTGATGGTCGGTAGCGACAAGACCAGCGGCAACTATGCCGTGGTGGAGTACGACCGTGCTGATGGTGCCAAATGGCGGGTGTCCTACTGTCATCTGGATAGTGTGGCCGTGAAACAGGGCGATGTGGTGAATGCCGGGCAAAAGCTTGGCGTGTCTGGGAATACAGGCAACAGTACAGGCCCCCACCTGCATCTGACCGTAAAACATCAGGCTTCAGGAACCACAGAGATGAAGACCGTTGATCCGCTGAACTATCTCGCAGAGATTGCCGTCCGTGGTAATCTGACTGCGACAGTACTGAAGAAAGGAACCAACACTGACCTGCTGGCCAGTCGAAAGAGTGGGATAGATACATCCCCTACTCAGGCAGACAGGCTATTAGCCCAGACACAGCTGACTCCCCAACAGCAGCAGAATGCCCAGGCTGGCGCACAGCTCACGCAACAGACGGGCAGCAATGACCCGAATACACTGTTGGCCTATCTGATGGGCCAGAACCAGGCAAATGAGAGTGCCTACCAGCAAGGTGGTGACCTCTTTACCAGCCTGATTTCGGGTCTGTTCACCTCTGCCATTGGCATGGCTGTCTTGCTTGACCATACAGGCAATGATGAAACAACCAGTGAACAGGCGAAGGCCGTTCAGCAGCAGGAACAGACGGAGCAGCAAAAGGCGGCCACCCTGATCAGACGTCAGCGCGAGTCCGTCGACCCCGTTGTGGCCCGTGAGACTGCCATGATGAACTTCGATGCGGAGTACCCGGAAGAGCAGAGGAATACAGGCCAGCGTCTGGCATAATAGAGAATACTAATAATATAAATTAAGTGAATTATGGAAAAAGAAAAAGCTATTGAAGAGATTTGTGAGCATACGAATGAGTTTCAGAATGCTCTACTTTCGGCACTGGACGTGTTGGAAGATGAAAGTGAAAAGTGTATGTTTAGTGAAAAGAACAAGTTGAATCATGCCACCCTAATAAGGTTGCTGCACTTGCTAAACCATATTAGCATAGTGCAGGAAAAGGAGTTGGACGATTTACCTTTTTAGAATGTGTTTTTAAAAGTTTATAGTTATGATTAAGATTGAAGAATTGAAAGTCTGCGCAACCATTAATCGCGCAGCAAGTGTGAAGAAGGACAAGAAGGGCGCAAGCTATCTTTCTTGTGGTGTTGTACTGCCTATCACTGGCAAGAACGGTGAGACAAAAGAGCTCTTCATCAATGTGATGATGGCTCCAAGCAAGGGGAACGTGTCAGAACTGACCGTTGGCCGTCGTGTGAACCTCGCCGGTGAGATGAGCATCCAGAAGCATAACGGTAAGACGTGCTGCTATCTGCGTCCTGAGAGTGTTGAACTGACCAACGATGGCACTGATGCTATCGAGGGTGTCCTCTCTTTCCGTGGCAAACTCGGCAAGAAGGATGTAGAGCTGAAGGAGGACAAGAATGGTAAGATCTTCCTTGTCTTTAGTGCCTTCTCCGTCGATAAGACCAAGGATGTGGCAGAGTTCTCTTGGGTCAATTTCCTCTATTTCGACCCGCAGGACGAGGATTTCCTGAAGCCCGGCACCTATATCGATGCGAAGGGTTCTGTGCAGTTCGGTGTCTATAACGATGCCATTACGTTGGACTGCATCGTCAGCGAGGTCAAGCCCTGGGTACTTGAGAAGAAGTGACCCACCTAAAAAGAGCCGTGCGACCTATCTCAGGCAGCACGGCTCAAACCTATATGAAAAACAGTAATCGAAATTATGAGTAGAATTGTACATTTATACTTTTAGTTGGCTCAACTGAGCCTTGGCGGCATTCATCGACTGTGTGCGCTTCTGCTCGTCCAGGATCTCTTCAGTATAGTCATCCTCAGAGATATAGTTGAGCGTGTTGTCATCGCCACATACCCAGCAACCGAAGAGCCCGAAGTTATATCGTGGCAGAGAATCTACCTTGGCATCCTCACGCCATGCGATGCTGTCGCCATCAGAGATACGGATGCCGGTGAGTTCGTTCAGGTCGATGCCTGCACTGATGTTCTGATGATGGATTTCCATTTCCACGATGCCTCCGTCCTCCAACAGGGCCTTGTCAGCGTCGGAAAGGAAAAGGGTGCGTGTCAGGATGGAAATGTTCTGGTTGATAATCTCCACGGGAACGGCCATCACCTGATTGATCACCTCGTCGAACTGCACAAAACAGCGTCCTTCTTTTCCCAGGTCTGCCTTTACGACGCGACCTGCTTTCAGCTGTTCCTGCTGGTCGATGCTAAACTCCTCCAGATCTTCGTCCACCCATTTGGGAATGAAGTACACATCTACTGAGCCGTCATCCAGACGGATGAGTGAGATACGGGCGTATGACAGAATCGTCTCGCCGTCGATGTTCTCAGTAACTATAGGTAACACGGGCGTGGTACGCGATGAAAGCAGACGGTGTATTACGTTCTGTGGAAGGTCCTCAATCATTTCCTGAGTGAGACCAAACTTCGCAAGGATTCCGTATGGAATTTCCTCTTGTTTGAAATGTTCTTTGTTTGCCATTTGTCTATTCAGTTTTTGTAAATGTGCTGCAAAGGTATGGCTTTATGGTGAGACGGGCAGGCAGATGAAGTTTTCGTTCGTGAATTAACGTTTCACGAAAGAATGACATCGTGAGTTGTTAATTCAGGGAACAAAATTTATATTGGCATTGGGTTCCGATGAAAATGTGTTCCTTTGCACTCGTAAAATTTATCCATTTTTGTACAATTAAACATTATCCAATGAGAAGATTTTGTTCACTCATTTTATGCGTTATCCTGCTCTGTCTGTCAGTCCAAGCGTGGGCGACGGACAGAGATTTTTGGATTCAGCGATACCTGAGCGTATCTTATCCGTTGAAGCATGTAAAGGTCAATTCGCCGTTTGGTACTCGCCGTGACCCGTTTACTGGAGCCAAGGCCTCTCACAATGGTCTCGACCTGAAAGCATATTATGAAGAGGTATATGCCATGTTCGATGGCACGGTGAAGAAGGTTGGCGCAGACCCTCGCTCTGGCAATTATGTCGTGCTGCAGCACGGGGAATATACCATCAGCTACTGCCACCTGTCGAAGGTCAGGGTCAGTGAGGGCGACGAACTGATTGCTGGTGACGTGGTGGCCATCAGCGGGAATACGGGACGCTCCACTGGAAGTCATCTGCATATCACCTGCCGCTATAAGGGCGCACTGACAGACCCCTATACATTATTATTATATATAGGGGACGTGAGGGCAGAAGCGTGTACGGCTTTGTTGGGCGAGGGCGTTACTGCCGACATCGACAGTATCAGCCAACACCAGCGGATGGATCGTAAGACGTTCCTCTCGCACTATGCCCCTGCCGCCATGGAACAACAGCGGCAATACGGCATCCCTGCCTCAGTGACGCTGGCCCAGATGGCCTTTGAGAGCGATTGGGGTCGTTCAGACCTGGCTCGCAAGGGTAATAACTACTTCGGTATCAAGTGTAGTCCGCAGTGGTTAGCCGAGGGCAGGCCTTATAGTCTGCACAATGACGACAAGCCAGATGAGAAGTTCTGTAACTATGCCACCGTCGAGGAGAGTATCGACCATCATTCCAGACTGTTGATGTCCGACCGTTACAAACGCTGTCATAGCTATCCCTCTACCGACTATCACCACTGGCTTTTGGCCCTGAAGGCCGCAGGTTATGCCACTGCCAGGGATTATGTCCAGCTCTGCGAACAGATTATCCGCAAATACCAGCTCTTTCGTTATGACCGACTCGTACAACCATGAGTGCTATGAGCTGAAACCTTGCTGGCGGCGGTACTCGTCATAGAGCATCGCCTCGTATTCGCGCTTCCTACGGTCTTCCTCTGCACGTCTGCGACGTTCGCGCTCACGTTTCTTCTTACGCTCACGATCCCGTTTGCGTTCTTCCTCTTCGCGGGCTTTCCTCTCAGCCTCCTTGCGTCGCTTCTCTTCACGGGTCTTACGCTCCAGTGCCTCGCGTTCCTGTACTTGCTTCTTGGCCAACTCCTTCTCGCGCCTGTGACGGGCTTTCTCATCTTTCTCTTGGCGCTTATTCTCTTCTTTCCGCTCCTTATCAGCACGCTCGACCTCCTTCTTCGGGGGCTTCTCTGACGGCTTGCGCAGCTTAGGCACCTTGTCTTTAGGCTGCTTGGTACGGGGAACTTCCTTTCGCTTTTCTCTGGGCACTATCACTAACCCAATGAAGAGAATGGCCCATAGGATTATAAAGGCGGTAAAGGACAGTATTTTATCTATCATATATTTCTTCTTTATTAAAGATTAAATGCTAAGTGCATCAATAGCCACCCTCGGTACATATCTTGTCATAGAGGGTTTTCGTATCTTCTCCGGCTCCCATCAGCGGCAGGATCACCTTTGCAGCCTGATAGAGCTGTAGCCACTGCTCAGGCGTGGTGTCAGCCCACCTGGCATCTTTGGCCCGGTCTCTGTTGTAGGCGTAGAGGGCTGCGGATAAGGAGAAGTTCTTGGTCAGTGTTCTCTCCCGTATCTTGGGTTTGAAATAAGTCCAATAGTCGTTGTACCTGTTGACAGGATCTACCTGACAGGCATGGGTGTATCTCAAATATCCCTTTATCCATTTGATACGGTCGCTCTTATTCCGATGCTTCATTGCATCAGCAATCATCTCTGCCCCTTTCTGGTGTATCAGACTGAAGCAGACACAATAGGGCTGCAGGTCGGGTGGGGAATAGGTCATGTAGTAGATGGTGTCGCTGTCCTCGAACTTCCTGATAGTACAGGCGTATGATTCAAAGCCATTTGGCGTTCTCTTGATCCACTTGACCTTATAGCCCTTCTTGGGAAATGGGTTATCTGAGTTCTGGGCTGTCGATGGCAGTGCCACCATCAGCATCAGTAAAAGCATGAGTTTTTTCATCTTCATTATCGTTTAAATGGTTGCAAAGTTAACAATATCCTCGCATTTGTCGGCATTTTAACACTTTTATTTCTAACGAATCGTGACGTATGCCTCTTGCACATCCGTAATGGCTACATGGTCTATGTCAGATCCATCCCATGTGATGGCCTTGACAGGTTTCAGTGTCTTTATGTCTTTCTCTTGGTCATATACGAACATGACTTCATAGGCAAGCGTGTCTGTTATCTCAAAGTAGATACACCATCCCTCGAAGTCCAGCGTATCAGGCTCAATAATGTCAGTTGCCTCGTTTCTTTTGGATTTACTGAGGGTATCCAGCGAATCATTGATGACGGCTGTCTTTCTGATGTCCGTACCATCGGACTTGAATTTGCAAATAATCGTTTTCATATACCTTATTCCTTCTTGGTTATTACTAATGTTTCTCCGCTGTCGTTGTATAGCGCAAAGGCACTTTTGAAGAGTTTCTTGCATCGACGTGGTATGTTGGCCCATGTGTGATGCGCCTCATTCCATTGGATGCA
>JAEEGK010029395.1_pt1 | contig 10962 bp, 11 predicted proteins | sample 8958771 | NCBI WGS metagenome assembly JAEEGK01 (sample SAMN16246547, study PRJNA631951) | gut metagenome | biome: gut microbiome; feature: rumen; material: SC-attached | host: Bos | place: Iran: Karaj | collected 2018-10 | reverse complement strand
CGAGTATACTAATTGCCAAATCGAGTATGTTTCTTATTTGGTATCAATGCTTCAAACGGGTAGAAACATTAAGATGGTAGCCAAAAAGGAGAGCTGCTGTTCTTCAGAAAGGTGCTGCTAAGCAATGGACAGAAAAAAGGGATTAATAATAGTTAGTATAGCGGTGTTTGTTTTAGTAGTAGGTACAGGTATAGTTGCACCTTTACTTACACCATATGCTAAAACATTTGATGGAGTAACTGGAATAAATATAGGTCTGCTTTTTAGTGGATTTTATTGCGTGAGAATTTTAGCTGGACCATATATAGGAGTATTAGCTGATAAAAAAGGTGCAAAAGCGATTATTAGGTACAGTTTGATTTTATATCCAATAATAGGAATATTGTATGTAGTTGCAAATACATATTGGATATTGATTCTTGCAAGATTGGTACATGGATTGGCTTCAGCAATGATGCTACCAATGGTAATGACTTATATAGGGACGATAAGCCCGGAGGGAGAAGAAAGTCGCTATATGAGCATATATAATACGGTTATATATTTGGCAAATGGAGTTGGTCCCGCAGTCGGAAGTGGGATAGCAAATTTTTATGGATATAAAATTGCTTTTTCATCACTTTTGATTTTATCTGTTATTGCATTCTGCATTATTAATTTCTTACCAGATTTTCAAAATGCTGTTGTAGAAAAAAAGGAATCAAAGAAAAAGAAATTAATGTTTGTTTTTAAAAGGAATATTATGGCGATATGTGTGGTTCAGATTGTAGCTACCATTGCAGCTGTATTTTCAATGTCTTTTTATTCTTTATATTTGATGTCAATAAATGTTGATACATCAATCGTTGGTATCATCTTGACAATTGATAATTTAATTGTTGGAGGAAGTCAAATAGTTATTTCCAGGTTCATTGACAAAATTAATAAAAAGAGAGTGATAGGGATTACTTTATTTTTGTCGGGATTAGCTACGATGCTATTAGTATTTACATCAAATAGAAAAATGATAATAGTTGTCTTTGTTTTATTATCAAGTTTATCAGCAGTTTTACTGTTGGCATCTTCCGCTTTGTCAGCCATTATTGGAAAAGCTGAAGGTATGGGAGAAACCATGGGCGTTATTAATTCAGCATCAAGTTTGGGGGCAGTGGTAGGACCGGTTATATTAGGTGTGGTCGCTGACTACATGTCGTCTAATTATATTATTGTGTTCACAGCAGTTTGTTGGATTATTGGTGCGGTAATGTTTAGTGTTTTGTATAAAAATAAGGAGAATAGTGAAAATCATGAATTGTTGTTGTAGTGGAGAAGAAAAGAAATTATCAGAAAAGAGTATGGCTATAAAGAAGTTTTATAATGATGCGGCTGAGGGAATTGGTATTTATGATAAAGATACTGAAAAGTTTTCTCCAGATGGTCCTACTCAAGAGATTGTAGATAATCTATATAAAAGTGGAAAGACACATATATTAGATATAGGTTGTGGTATGGGAACAACGTTGGCTAGAATCGCAGGTGAATATGATGATGCGGAATTGATGATAGGAATTGATTTTAGTGAAAAGATGATAGAAAGAGCCAACGAGAGAAAAATGTCTTTGCCAGATGAACTGAAGAAAAAAATGGGATTCTTTAGAGGCGATATTTGTGAGATACCATATATGGATGAGACATTTGATTTTGTTTACGTAGAATGTGTATTGAATTTAGTTGAAGATAGAAAAAAAGCCATTGAAGAAGTGAAGAGGGTTTTAAAAAAAGGTGGTATTTTCTATTATACCGACTTTGTTTCTAATGTGACGGTTCCTGTTGAGATAAAAGATGATTTAAATCTTGTTAGTGGGTGCCGCGCGGGTGCTATTACAATGGATGAAAATATACGCTACTTACAGGACGCAGGTTTTATTGATATTGAAATTGTAGATTACTCTTATGAGAAAGAGAAGCGATACAAAGAAATATTGGAAAATAGTGAGGAGATAAGAAAGCAAATAGAATATTTTGAAAAGAAAAATCCGTTTGCTGCAGATTTTCTTGAAAGAGAAATGGGATATTATGTTATTTCTTGCGCCAAATAGTATAGGAGGTAAAAGTTGAAAGAAGCACTAGTCTTTGTAGGTTATTTAGAAGAGGTATTTTCTGAATGTAAGAAGTTTGATGAATTTGAAATTATATTAATTGCAGAAAAATATCCTCAAATAAAGGCAGATATTAAGCTTGATAGAGTGTTTATTGTTTCTGATTATACCTGTAAAGAATGTATTTCAAAGGTAGTAGACAGAATTAATAATAAATTTAATATTCGAGCAATATATGCAAATGTTGAATGGGCTGTTAATGTCTGTGGGTATATAAGAGATAAGTATAATATTGAAGGTACAGATGAAGATACGGCTATTTTAACTCGAGACAAATACAAGATGAAGCAGAAATTCCACGAAGGAGGAGTTAAAACTGCTGAAGTAAGTCTATTACAAGAAAAAGAAGATGCTAGAAAATTTGCAGAGTTATATGGTTTTCCAGTTGTTGTAAAACCAAGAAACGGATCTGCTACTGTAAACACATTTTTGATTAAAAATGAATCGGAGTTGGATGATTCTCTAGAAAGAATTGAAGATCAACTGGATAATTTTATTATTGAATCATTTAATTCAGGAGAAGAATATCATTGTGATTCAATTGTGGTTAATGGTGAGGTGTGCTTTTCATCTGTTGGTAAATACTATACTAATTGTATAGATACCGTAAATACAGAAAGGCCTGTTGCGGCTGTTATATTTCCTGACACGTCAAACAACCCTATAGTGGATAAAATTAAAGAGTTAAACAGAAAAGTTGTAAAGGTTTTAGGAATAAAGACAAGCGTATGTCATTTGGAAGTGTTTGAAAATAATGGAGAGTTAGTAGTTGGAGAAATCGCATCTCGTTTAGGTGGAGGACCTCTAATAGGACGTGCTATTGAGAGTGCATCTGGAATTAATATGTACAAGAAATTTATTGAAATCGGGCTGTCAAAAGACTTAGATGTTGATATTTCAAAACATCAGTATGGTGGCTATGTAGCTCTTCCATATAAAAAGGGAACTATTCATAAGATTTCAAAAGTGGACGATTTTAAAGAAATAAAGCTTGATACCATTCGTATTAATTATAAGGAAGGAGATGTTATTTCTCAAAACAGAAATACTGCTTGTAGAACTGGATACGCAATAGTACATGGTGAATCCTATGATGAAGTAAAAGATAAGTTAATACATATTTACACATCATTTGATTTACAGATGGAAGAACCAAAAATAAATTTGTTCAGTATATTTTAGCAAAAGCAGTTTTTGAGACTACACTGTGATGATATGAGTTACATTATTATTATTCAGCCATTGTTTGAGGGTCGAGAGATTATGGCTGCCAACGAAATTGGATATAAAACTATTGTAATTGGCGACATTCTAAATATGAATCATGTCATGAATGCTGATGTGCCTATCGAAATGGATATGTCGAATATAGAAAATGTAGTAAAAAAAATCAGAGACCTTAAAAGTAAATACACAATAGAAGGAATAGTTACATTAGCTGAAGACTATATAGAGCGAGTTGCTTATATTAGGAGTGTAGAAAAAATAGGACGTGGTCCTAGTTGTGAAGCTATTAAAAAGTGTAAACATAAAGAACTACTCAGAGAGGCTTTATGTGGGTATCATTCTTTAGCTGTGAAATATACAGTTATAAAAAAAGGCATAGCTAATTACAATATCGACCAGTTCGAATATCCGATAATTATAAAGCCTTCCTCAGATACAGGAAGTAGGAATATTTATTTATGTAATAATGAGGATGAAGCAAGAAATGCAATTGGGCACATTCAAAACAGAGTAGAACAATTTGATGTTTTAGTTGAAGAGTTCGTTGATGGTAACGAATATAGTGCAGAAGTGTGTATCACAGATGGAGAAGTAAATATTGTAGCAATAACAGAAAAAAAGGTACTTTCGATTGATAATCCCGTTGAGATAAGCCACACAATACCAGCTGCTATCAATAGCGAACAATTTGCTGAAATACAACAAATGATAAAAGAAGTTGTAAAGATAATCAATATTGATGATGCTGTGATACATGTAGAGTTCAAATTGTCTCCAAAAGGACCAAAAATAATAGAGGTAAATGGAAGACCTGGTGGTGATAACATATGTAGCTTGGTCAAATATTCTACAGGAATGGATCTAGTGCATATTGCAGTTTGTTTATCTGTTGGAAGATATGATTTGTGCAAAAAGACTTCAGAACCAATTGCAAAGACTGTGGGCATAAATTTCTTTTATTCACAGAAAGAGGGCATTGTTAAGTGCATTGATGAGGAAGAACTCAAAAAAAATGATAAAGTGCTGACATATAAATTATACCGAAATGCTGGTGATTATATTAAGAGGACAGTCGATAGTTTTTCTAGATTAGGTTATTTTATATCGCTAGATATGGATGTTGAAGAACGTAATAAAATAATGAAAATGCTAGAAGTAATTTGATGAAAAAATTACTTGGCAGGTTAATGAATTGCTGCATTAATATTTGAAAAGAACTAAATGTATTTATTATATCGTTCACTTGTTTGGCAAGTATGATATTGGCTATAATCAAGTGTATTAAAATTAATTGTAGCTTAAGAATTGAACAAGGAGAAGAGGTATGAATTATACAAAAAAATTTAGAGAAAATGTTAGGCAATTTGAATTCCTTTTGGACAGTGTAAATGAAGAGGATTGTTGTTGCTGTAGCGTGAATAAACAGCAATGCTTTGCTTTGGTTGAAATAGGAAGAGCTCCTGGTATATCTTTGAAAGAATTGGCAGATAAAATTCGTACTGACAAAAGTGCGGTTAGTCGAACTGTAGAAGATTTGGTAAAAAAGGGTTATGTGGTTCGTAAGCCATCAAAGATTGATAGAAGATATGTGGAATTAAGCCTTACTGAGATGGGCATTGCGCACTTTGAAAAAATCGAAAAATCTATGGACGATAAGTTTGCGGATATCTTCAGGAACATACCGAAAGATAAGCAACAACAAGTCTTAGATTCTTTAGAGTTGATTAATGCGGCATTCGGAGCTTTTAAGTAACAGACATCATATGTAAAAGAAAAAGAGGTGTATTCTTATGATTAGAGAAATGCGACATGAAGATTGGAACAGAGTTAAAGAAATATACCAGCAGGCACTAGAAAAAGGGATTTCTACATTTAATACACAGTGCCCATCATTTGAAGAATGGGATGCAGCCCATTGTAAAGAATGCAGATATGTGTACGAGGAAGATGACATCGTATGTGGATGGATTACTATAGCACCTATATCAGGCAGATGTGTCTATAAAGGAGCTGTGGAAGTCAGTGTTTATGTAGATGATGCTTGGCAGAATAAAGGAATTGGAACAGCACTTTTATCTCATTTATGCGAGGAAAGTGAAAATAATGGTTATTGGAGTCTATATTCCGCTATTTTCTCTATAAATGAGAGCAGCATCAAATTACATGAAAAATGTGGCTTTAGAGTTATTGGCACTAGAGAAAAAATAGCAAAAGATAAATATGGAATTTGGCAAGATACAACATTAATGGAAAAAAGAAGCCGAAAGATAGTTTAATGGTTGTTCTTGTAATAAAAGTATTATTGCTATGCTAACTTCCAATAGTTACTAGAATAAGGAGAAGATGATGATTGCAGGAAGATGTTTAGTATGTGGCGGTAAACTTATCGATCATGTAAATAGTATAGAAGTAAGATGTGAAAAATGTAATAAAATCACAAGAACCAATATTGTTTGTGAAAACAATCATTACTTGTGTGACAGATGTGCACATGAAGAGGTGCTGTCAAAAATTAATAAAATGGTTCCGGTTATGACATCAGCTAATCCTATTGATATAGGTGAAGAATTGATGATGAAATGCGGTATCAGCGGAAACTCTCCGCATGTTATTGTTACAGCGGCATTTCTAACAGCTATTAAGAATCTAAACGGTAGTGTCACAGATGATGAGGTCTTAGAAGGTATTTTCAGAGCCACCGAAATCCCAGGAGGATGGTGTGGATATTATGGAGCTTGCGGAGCTGGAATAGCACTAGGAACAGCTTTTAGCATAATAAAAAAAGCTACTCCTATGAGCGATACAGAAAGAAGTTTTGCAAATGAAGTAACTTCTGGAGCATTAAAGTGTGTGGCTGAGTTGGGAGGACCAAGATGCTGTGCATCTTCCGTGAGAAGAGTTTTATCTTACGGTGTTGAAATTGCAAAAGAAGAATTGGGAATAGAATTTCCAAAGGCCGAATCCGATTTGACAGATTGTTGGACTAGAAAGTTCAATCCTGACTGTAAGGGTATTAAGTGTATATATAACCCAATTCATAAAACGGATAAAAATCTGGAGATGGCTTAAATTAGACTAGAACTGGCAAAGGACAAAAGGAAAGGAAAAAGTGTTGAGAAACACTATGTAAAGGGAGAATGAACAACATTATTGAAGTAGCAAAGGAAAAGGCACTTAACAAAAAACCACTTAGCAGAGAAGAGATAATTGAATTATTAAGCATTGATGAAAATAGTGAAGAGTGGGATTTATTAGGAAAGGCAGCATTTGAAGTGGCTCAAAAAGTTTCCGATGGAAAGGCATATCTTTGGGGAGCTATGGGCGTAGACTATAAGCCTTGCAATATGAACTGTGATTTTTGTTCACTTGGAGAAGCTTGGAATCTGGTAACTGAGGAAAAGGAATATTCAGATGAAGAGATAATTGAAGAAGTTCGAGCATATGTTGAAGATGGTGTAAGATGGATAGTTTTAAGAACTACTGAGTTTTACAGCCTTGATGTTTTAGCTGAATTAATAAAGAAAATCAGAAGAGAAGTTCCAGGAAATTATGAAATAGGTCTTAATGTAGGCGAGTTCGGAGATGAGAAGGCTGCTACATTAAGCCAAATGGGGGTTAACTTTATCTATCATTCTCTCAGATTAGGTGAAGGAAAGGCTACAAGATTTAACCCTCAGGATCGTTTGAATACACTTGGAGCAATAAAGAGATCACCTCTTGATTTAGTTTATCTTGTAGAGCCAATCGGTATTGAGCATACCAATGAGGAGATTGCTGATATTTGTCTAAATGCAATTGAACATGATGCAATTGTTACAGGTGCTATGGCAAGAATACCTGTTGAGGGAACTCCACTTGGAAAATATCCTCAGATTTCAGAAAAGAGACTTGCACAGGTAATTGCTGTTACACGTCTAGCATCTGCATACAAGGGCAAGGATATCTGTGTACATCCATTTACAGAAATGGCAGTTCAATTTGGAGCAAATGTAACTGTTATCGAGACTGGCTCAGTTCCAAGAGATAAGTGTGCATGCTTCAGCCAGAAATGGCACAACTTTGATGCTTTCAAAGCAAAATCTATTTTTGAAAGAAATTCATATGTAATGTGCGCATCAAAGTAGTGACGGAGGCTGAAAAGTTGAAAAAGAAAATTATTGCCGTATTTTTATGCATGGCTATGCTTATTCCACTAGGATGTGGTAACAATGGTCAGCGCGAAAATGCGGATGCTCAAGGGGAGAGCAGTGTTGAAATAAACGTAGGAACATGGAAAACAGCACAGACAATTCAACCGTTTTTGTATGGTGATTACATTGATGATAAATATAGTGTAAATGTTATGCCTTTTACAAATCCTGGAGATATGAAAACAGCATTGTTGGCTGGTAGTTTAGATATGTGTGGAACAACACTGGTTACTGCCATAATGGCAGAGGCTAATGGCGAGCCGGTTAAGATTGTTTGTGGATTATGTAATAAATGTTCTGCTGTAGTAGTAGGAAAAGATTCAGGCATAGAAACAGAGGCAGATCTCGCGGGAAAGAAGATAGCGTATGTTCCAGGGACAATGCATCATATTCTACTTTTAGATATTCTGAAAAGAAACGGTTTGGATCCTAATAAAGATGTTACATTGGTAAGAATAGATTTCTTTGATATGGGACAGGCTTTAGCAGACGGAACAATAGATGCATTTTGTAGTGGAGAACCATATCCTTCCCAGGCTGTGCTTAACGGAAGCGGAACAATTTTAGAGTATCCATATTTTAAAGAAGGTATAGGTGCTATTAACGCTGTAATGATTACAACAGAGGATAAAATAAAAAATAATCCCGAAATGATTAAAGCTGCAGTTGATGCTCATGTTAAGGCGACAGATATGTTAATGAATGATACTGATGCATGGATAGAAAAGTCTGTTGAATTTGGAAATGATAAGGCGACTTTAGACTATGCGGTTGATAACATGGAATTGTTTTATGAGATTGATGATGAGTTTATAGAACATACAAAAAATCTTGCACAAAAAATGTATGAATTGGGATTGATTGATAATGTTCCTGATGTAGAGCAGATGTTTGATACATCGTTTATTAATGCTGGAAAGTAAAATATGGAAAGACAATGTGTGATAGAACGAATTGCTAGAACAATAAAGGAAAACTGGATCGGATATATTATTCCAATTAGCATTGTAGTGTTATGTACGCTTGTTTCACTTTTTAGCTTTATTCCTGATTATAAATTGCCTTCTATACAAACACTGTTTTATGCCCTAAAGGATTTTTCAGTGGGCCTTGTAAATGATACATCATATTCAAGACAATTATGGCCAAATCTCATTGCCAGTATCGGACGTATATTTAGAGCGTTTATTCTGGCGATGATATTAGGCGTTACTCTAGGGTTTATATCAGGAAGAAATAAATTAATAAGAAAAATGGTAGATCCAACTTTGAATGCAATCAGATCTATTCCTGGAGTAGGGTGGTTACCTATAGCTATAGTATGGTTTGGAGTTGGGGAGAATAATACATTATTTCTTATGACCTTAGCTACTTTTTTTCCTATTTACCTAAATACCCAATCGGGTGTTCAACATATTCCAAAGAAAATAGAAAATGCAGGAAAAATGTTAGGGGCAAAAGGAATATCTTTATATAAGGATATTCTATTGCCTGCTGCGTTTCCTTCTATTTTAGTTGGACTTAGATTGGGGTTTGGAATCTCCTGGTCCTATCTGGTATTAGGTGAAATAACCGGAGTTAATTATGGAATGGGAGCGGTTATGAGTGATGCTAGAATGTTGGGACGAGTCGATATGATAATAGTCTGTATGCTAATTATCGCCTTACTGGGAAAGGTTAGTGATGTGCTTTTAGTGAAGTTTGCGAAGGCTATATATCCTAACATGGAATTATCCGTTAATAAAAGCTAGACAGTATTACTGGAGATTGATAATGAATGATAAACGATTACTATTGTTAAACGATATTAAGTTATCATATTGCGATGTTAATAATTGTCAACTAGATATAATCGATAATATCTCTTTTTCTCTACATGAAAACGAAATAATTTCCTTGATTGGCCCAAGTGGTTGTGGGAAATCTTCTCTATTGAGGATTATTTCGGGAGAAGAAAAAAAATATAACGGAATATGTGATTGCAATTTTACAAACGCAGAAAACAATATGTGCGATTGCGGATTCCTGTATCAGGATGCGGCATGTTTTGACTGGATGACAGTGAAACAAAATGTAGAATTCGGTCTGAAAATGCGCAAAATAAGTAAAAAGGAACGAGAAGTAATTGCAAAAAAGTATATTGATTCTGTTGGTTTATCAGGATTTGAAAACTATTATCCGGGGGATTTATCCGGTGGAATGAAACAGAGAGTTGCTTTAGCTAGAGTGCTTGTCTTGAATCCTAAATTATTATTAATGGATGAACCATTTGCCGCATTGGATGCTATGCTCAGGAAAAAAATGCAGCAGTTAACCATGCAATTGTGTAAGAAATACGGACAGTCTATTATTTTTGTAACCCATGATATTGATGAGGCAATTACTGTGGCGGACCGTATTTACGTATTATCGAAGAGACCTACACAGGTACTTAAGGAAATAAAGGTGCCTAAGAGATTAAAAGAAGTAGATGGTTATGAAAATGATTTTGAATTCAATAAACTAAAAATGGAAATCATGAATTATATTGATGAATCTACAGAAGAGTATAAAAAATGCATAGCAGAAAATTGCTGTGATGCAAGGAGTAATATAGGCTAGGGCAGAGAGAAGATAATCAAAGCTACTGGATATATTATTTTTAGATAAGGGAGACATAATGGGAAAGATACTAAAATTTTTACAAGATGAATTGTTAGGAATGGAATGGTTAGCTACAAGCACCGGCAGATTTCTTACAATGATTGGAGTTGATATTGAAAGCAAGCTGGGAGGAAGCATACATTTTTTTGTCTATGACACAATTAAGATTATGCTCTTGCTTTTTAGTTTGATTTCAATTTTCGGTTACATAGATACTTATATTCCACCAGAAAAAACTAGAGCTGTGTTAAACAAACTTAGCGGGTTGTGGGCAAATATTGTAGCTGCATTATTTGGAACTGTTACATCATTTTGTTCTTGTTCCTCTATTCCTATATTTATGGGATTTACCAGTGCAGGACTACCGGTTGGAGTGACATTTTCTTTTTTAATTTCTTCTCCAATGGTTGATATTGCTTCATGTGTATTGTTGGCCAGCGTGTTTGGATGGAAGGTTGCAATTGTATATATTGTTACAGGATTGATTATTGCAATTGTAGGCGGATGGATTATCGGAGCTCTTCACATGGAAGATGAAGTGGCAGAGTTCGTTAGAAAGAAAGCAAAATCTACCGAGGTTCAGACTCTAAACCAGACACAAATGGATAGAATAAAAATTGGTGTTGGAGATGCTGTAAATACAATTAAAAACATTTGGATTTTTATAATCATTGGTGTTGGTGTAGGTGCATTTATCCATAATTGGATTCCACAGGAGTTGGTGGTAAAAATCCTTGGTGAGGGAAATCCATTTGCTGTATTAA
>JAEEGK010029393.1_pt1 | contig 10963 bp, 6 predicted proteins | sample 8958771 | NCBI WGS metagenome assembly JAEEGK01 (sample SAMN16246547, study PRJNA631951) | gut metagenome | biome: gut microbiome; feature: rumen; material: SC-attached | host: Bos | place: Iran: Karaj | collected 2018-10 | reverse complement strand
TGAAATCGGATTTTGTCTTGCTGTAAAATTTAGCGAGCGAAAGCATTACAAATACCAACCTCACTATCACAAAAGCAAGCGCGAATTTCCAGTTTACAAATAGCATTGCTATTGCCACAGCAAAAAACAATGTCCGCGTAACAATTTCGCCTCCCGACAAAAATTTATCCAACATGCTATATTTCACTGATGTTGAAACGTGCCGTGATTTCTGCCGCAGAAGTTTTGCAAAAGTTTCCTTTGCTGGAGAAATTGTCTTTGCTTCCGACGAAACGCATACGGTTGGGTGTATATGTCTTGCCGCATCCTTTACAAAAAGGTCGTCGTCGCCTGATGCAATGTCGGAATGCGAGCCGAAACCGCCGACGGTGTTCCAAAGTTTTCGCGAATATGCAATGTTGCGTCCCACGGCCATATAGGCGTGTCCCAGTGAGGCAAAACCAAGATATTGCAAGGCAATTAGCGTGGCGTCGTACGACGAGAAACGCGCAGCGAATGTCTTGTCCGACAGTTCTCCGTAGCCTAAGACAAGCGGATTTTCTGCATCGAACTGCGACATTATTCCTGCTATCCAGTGCTCCGTGGCGGGACGGCAATCGGCATCGGTGAATACAAGATGTTCGTAAGAGGCGGCACGGATTCCGTTTGAAAGAGCAGATTTCTTGCCAGACTCTTTGTTTTCAACAAGTTTTATGTTTGGAAAAGTTTTAGCCAATTCTGCAATGTAATCGGAAGTGCCGTCGGTGGAATTGTCATCTGCAATTATGATTTCAAATTCGGGATATTTCTGCTTAACAATGTATTGAAGGTTTGATTTTAGGTTTTGCAGTTCGTTTCGGCAGGCAATTATTACCGATACGGCAGGTTGGTCGGTCTTGGGCTTGTGTCCTTCATCTTTTTGCATTGCGAATGCCGGCAGTATGTAGAATACAGCCTGAATAAGAAGTAAAACTAACAATATGACAGACAAAATGATAAGCGGCATTTCGTAAGTTCTATTTTTTGAGAGGCAAACTTACATAAAAAAATTAATCGTGAGGCATTGTTTTTCGTAGTGTGAAAAAAAGAGTTTGTTCCATAATTAAACGGTTGGCACTTAAGTATATGCAGTTTTTTTATTTTTACTAACAAATGTTTTCTTAACCAGATTTGCAAGTCGGGATTTTTGTCTAACTTTGCAACCTCAAAATAAATTCTGTACAAATGGAAGAAAAATTGTTTCAAGAATTTCCTCCCGTGCCGACCCAAGAATGGGAGGATGTAATAATCAAGGACTTAAAAGGCGCCGACTACGAGAAGAAACTCGTGTGGAAAACTCAGGAAGGATTCAATGTCCGCCCATACTATCGCGCCGACGACCTAAAAGATATCAATTATTTGGATTCGAAGCCGGGAAGTTTCCCGTTTGTCCGCGGAACCAAGGATAACAACAACTGGTTCATACACCACGGCATCTGCTGCTGCGACGGCGACTACAAGAAAGCCAACGCAACCGCAAAGATGTTGCTGACAAAGGGAATAGAATCGCTCGGTTTCTACATCGACAATACAAAGGTTCAGACCAAGGCCGATTTCGAGGCTCTGCTCGCCGACATCAAGCTGGACAAGACTCCGGTTACATTCATCGGTTGCTGCCTCAAGACCATGGAAACCTTGAAGAATTTCCTCGCATACGTTGATTCGCTCGGAATCGACAAGAACGAGGTAAGAGCCAACTTCGACTTCAACCCGCTGCGAAACCTCACCAACAAAGGTTTCCTCTGCGAGGACAAGGCTTTCAAGTTGCTTGCCGAATGCGTAAAGATGGCTAAGGACTACAAGCGCGTTCGCGTCATCTGCGTTGATGGATACACATTCAACAGCGCTGGCGCATCATCGGTTCAGGAACTTGCTTTCACCCTTTCGGAAGGTAGCGAATACCTGTCGCGCCTCACCGACGAAGGCTTGACCGCCGAAGAAGTTGCAAAGAAAATGGTATTCCTGTTTGGCGTAGGAAGCACCTACTTCATGGAAATTGCAAAGTTCCGCGCCGCCAGAATGCTCTGGGCCAACATAGTAGAGGCTTATGGTAGCAATTCGGAATGCGCAAAGAAGATGCAGATTGCCGCAACCACCAGCGAGTGGAATCAGACTGTTTACGACGCATACGTAAATATGCTTCGCGGAACTACCGAGGCTATGAGCGCAATCATCGCTGGTGTCGATTACCTCGAAGTTCTTCCTTACGACTATCCGTTCGAAGTTCCTACCGATTTCTCGAACCGCATCGCTCGCAATGTGCAGACCATCCTCAAGGAAGAATCGCACTTCGACAAGGTTGTTGACCCTGCTGCAGGTTCGTACTACATCGAAAACCTTACAAACTCGATAGCCAACACCGCTTGGGACCTCTTCAAGACTGTTGAAGATGGTGGCGGATTCGTGGCTAAGTTCAAGGAAGGCTTCGTACAATCGGAGATCAAGGCAGTTTCGGACAAACGCGACAAGAACATCGCAACCCGCCGCGAAACATTGCTCGGAACCAACCAGTTCCCGAACTTCAACGAGAGAGCCGAAGCCAACATTACCAAGGAAATCGTTTCGCGCGACATTCCTACAATGATGGGCATGAAGATGGAAGAAGGCGACTGCTGCTCGCACGAAAAGATAGCCGAACCATTGAAGCCTTACCGTGGTGCCGAAGCATTCGAGGCTTTGCGTCTCGCTACCGACCGTAGCGGTGTAGAACCGAAAGCGTTCATGCTTACATTCGGTAACCTGGCAATGTGCCGCGCAAGAGCACAGTTCTCGTCGAACTTCTTCGCAGTGGCAGGAATCAAGGTTATGGACAACAACCGCTTCGCAACAATCGAAGAAGGTGCTAAGGCAGCTTTAGAATCGAAGGCTCAGATAGTTGTTGCCTGCTCGTCGGATGACGAATATGCCGAAGCAGTTCCGCAGATTGCCGAACTCATTGGCGACAAGGCGATACTTGTTGTGGCAGGTGACCCCGAATGCCGTCCCGCACTCGAAGAAAAGGGCATCAAGAACTACATCCATGTAAAGTGCAATGTGCTTGAAACCTTGAAGGAATATCAAAAAATGTTGGGTATTAACGAATTATAACAGAAGCCATGAGACCGAATTTCAAAGATATAAAATATACGGGCAAAGCAGCAGAATGCTGCGGAAATAGCAGCGACCAGTCGCTTTGGACAACCCCCGAACAAATTAGCGTAAAGGGCATCTACACTGCCGACGACCTTGCAGGAATGGAACATCTGAACTATGCAGCAGGTGTACCGCCTTTCCTTCGCGGTCCTTACTCAACAATGTATGTGCAGAAGCCGTGGACAATCCGCCAGTATGCAGGTTTCTCGACAGCAGAAGAATCAAACGCATTCTACCGTCGTAACCTTGCTGCAGGTCAGAAAGGTCTGTCGGTTGCATTCGACCTTCCTACTCATCGTGGCTACGATGCCGACCATCCACGCGTTGTAGGTGATGTTGGTAAGGCTGGTGTTAGCATCTGTTCGGTTGAAGATATGAAGATATTGTTCGACCAGATTCCATTGGGCAAGATGTCGGTATCAATGACAATGAACGGCGCTGTATTGCCGATTCTTGCATTCTACATCGTAGCTGGTTTGGAACAGGGCGTTAAGCTCGAAGAAATGCAGGGTACAATACAGAACGACATCCTTAAGGAATTCATGGTGCGTAATACCTATATATATCCGCCTGAGTTCTCGATGAGAATCATCGGTGATATTTTCGCATTCACATCCAAGTACATGCCTAAGTTCAACTCTATTTCGATTTCGGGCTACCACATGCAGGAAGCTGGTGCAACCAACGACATCGAAATGGCATACACACTTGCCGACGGTCTCGAATACCTCCGCACTGGTATCAAGGCTGGTATCGATGTTGATGCATTTGCACCGCGTCTGTCGTTCTTCTGGGCAATCGGTATGAACCACTTCATGGAAATTGCAAAGATGCGTGCTGCACGTATGCTGTGGGCAAAGATTGTAAAGCAGTTCAACCCGAAGAATCCGAAATCGTTGTCATTGCGTACACACAGCCAGACATCAGGTTGGTCGCTTACCGAACAAGACCCGTTCAACAATGTTACGCGTACTTGTATCGAAGCAATGGGCGCAGCTTTGGGACACACCCAGTCGTTGCACACCAACGCTCTCGACGAGGCAATCGCATTGCCTACCGACTTCTCGGCTCGTATTGCTCGTAACACCCAGATTTACATTCAGGAAGAAACCAATGTCTGCCGCTCAATCGACCCGTGGGCTGGTTCGTACTACATCGAAAGCCTCACCAACGACCTTGCACATCGCGCATGGAAGCACATCGAGGAAGTTGAAAAGCTCGGCGGTATGGCAAAGGCAATCGAAAGCGGTATTCCTAAGATGCGTATCGAAGAGGCTGCAGCTCGCACCCAGGCTCGCATCGACAGCGGAAACCAGACAATCGTCGGTATCAACAAGTACCGCCTCGAAAAGGAAGACCCGATTGACATCCTCGCAGTTGACAACACCGCAGTTAGAAAGCAGCAGGTACAGAGGTTGCAGGAATTGAGGGCAAAGCGCAACAACGATGATGTTCGCCGTGCTTTGGACGCTATTACAAGATGCGTAGAGACTGGCGAAGGCAACTTGCTCGAACTTGCTGTTGAAGCAGCAAAGGTACGCGCTTCGTTGGGTGAAATTTCGGATGCATGTGAAAAAATTGTAGGAAGACATAAAGCTGTGATTAAGACTATCTCTGGCGTATATTCTTCGGAAACCAAGAACGACGCCGAATTTGAAAGGGCAAAGGAACTTTGCCGTGAGTTTGCAAAGAAGGAAGGCCGTCAGCCTCGTATTATGGTTGTCAAGATGGGTCAGGACGGACACGACCGTGGCGCAAAGGTTGTTGCAACCGGTTACGCCGACTGCGGTTTCGACGTCGATATGGGACCGTTGTTCCAGACTCCGGAAGAAGCAGCAAAGCAGGCTGTTGAGAACGATGTCCACATTGTTGGTGTATCGTCGTTGGCAGCAGGTCACAAGACCTTGATTCCTGCCTTGATAGAAGAACTCAAGAAATTGGGTCGTGACGACATCATGGTTACTGCCGGTGGTGTTATCCCAGCTCAGGACTACCAGTTCCTCTACGATGCAGGCGTAGCAGCAATCTACGGACCTGGAACCCCTGTTTCGAAGTCAGCAATCAGCATGCTGGAACTATTGATGGCAGAATAAAAGAATACAATAATTCAAATAAAAATCGGACGGTGAATGCCGCCCGATTTTGTTTTTACATTGCAATTGATAATATATGATAAAAAAATTATATACGATAAATATATTTGTTACCTTTGTCGCGATTTAATTTTTAAGTATAATAACGATTAATAAAGTTTAAATATGGGAAAAGCAAGGGAAGATATTAGAAAGTCTAATGGTGAAGTTAATGTTTTAATATACATTATTATTTTTATAATATTTGTCATATCCGCCATGGCGTTTTTTTTATGGAAAATATGTGGATCGTTATCTATAGATAAACCTATAAATTCTGAAATGTGGGGACAATATGGCGATTTTGTCGGGGGAACTTTAGGTGTTTTATTTTCCCTTATAAGTATTATTATAGTAGTAAGGACATTTAATACACAAAATAAAACAGCAAAAATTCAAAGATTTAATGATTTATTTTTTGGAATGTTGCATTTATATCAATCTGAGGTAAAAGATTTGTGTGGTCAATCTGAGGTGATAAGTATTAAAAATGTTCCAGAGAAAGACTCTTTAAAAGTAATAAGAGAAGAAGTTGACTATGATAATAAAGATTTCTTTGATGAAGAAAAAAAGATATTACAGAACAAATATAGGAATCAAAAATTATATGACCTAAATCGTACCCGTTCCATAAATTATTATATGCTTTTTTATACTGAAAATAGAAGTAAAATTGCCGCATATTATAGAACACTTTATAGAATATTTGAATTAATTGATGAGTCTGACCTTATTACAGAACCGCAAAGAAAGGAATATTCAAAGATAATTCGTGCCCAACTTACTGAAAGTGAACTTTTTTTCCTTAGATATAATGCAATGACGATTTATGGAAATCAATTTGTTAAGTATTTGAATAAGTATCGTATACTTAAGCATTTATCGGCATTTGAACTCCTTGAATATAAAAATTGGTGGAGGTCAATGAACAAAATAGACAGAGAAAGTATAAACATTTTATATTATACTATATGCGAAGCATTAAAAAAAATGTTCAAGATGTCTGAGATGGCGGATGAGAATAGAAATAAATATGAAATGACAATATTTCCCCAGAAAAATGCAAGATACCAAATAACATTATTGTTAGAAAATAAACATACATTTTCTATTAAGCTAGATATTAATAAATTAAGTACAAATATGACAAATGAATATTTGGGAATAAAAAAGTTGAATGAAAATAAGCTTCAAGAATTACTAGATTGTTTTATAAAAGAAATATTCTTGTATTCAAATTTTTGCCAGTATAATGAGGAAAAAGAAATTAAAACATTTTCTTCTTTAATTATAAATAAAGATAATATAATAGAGATCAATAGTGGAATACAAAATATTAGTTTAAAACCTTTAGTAATTAAATATTCAATATAGTAATATTTATAACCGTTATGTTTAGAGTAATATGCTGTACCATAAATAGGTATAATTTGCATATAGAATATACATAACAAAATCGGGCAGCAGTTGTCGCCCGATTTTGTTTTAAATAATTGTGTTTTCTATTTTCTAGAATTAATTTATAGAAGTGTAAATGTTTCATAATCTGCAAGGTCTCTATCTACTACGCTTCCTGCCGAAACAACGACATTTCTTCCAATTTTGTGATGCGGAAGAATTACGCTTCCAGCACCTATATATGAATAGTCGCCTATTTCGCAAGGTCCTATGATGGCGCACGAGGGGCCAATATTTATGAAATTCCCAAGCTTTACCTTGTGCCCGATTGTCGAGTTGGCATGGAGCATACACGATTTTCCCATTTCGAAGCCGTAGGATATATTTACGCCTGGCTGTATGATGGAACCGTTTTGTGGAATATCAGAAATGTTGTAGAAAAGTTTGTCGTTCTGTATATTTGTTGGTGTTCCGCCAAGTGCGATAAGCCTTTCGAATAGTTTCTCTCGCATTCTTGGATTTCCAACGGCAACACAAAATTCTGGATTTCTTGATATTTTGCACAGCAAATCTTCTTCGGTGCTGATAATTTTGTATTGTTGTCCTAAAAGCTCAACATTGGCGTTTGATTTGTCATCATACAATACGACATCGCTTTTTCCTGTCGAAAGATATATACCCAAAGTTTCAATTCCTGCTGAACCTGCTCCTGCAATAATCATAATAATCAGTTATTAAATTAAATCAATGTGAAAACCCATAATAGAATCCTTCTTCTAATGTTTTTGTCATCGTCTGGCTATTGCACCTCAGCATATATTCAACAATGATGTATGGCGAAACCTGCAATAGTATTTTATATAGGTGGTTGCTTTCAAAATATTCAGGCAAATTATCCATTATGCGTTTCCATTTGCCGAAAACATATTCTTTCTTCTTACAATAATCTTCTTCCGATAAGGATGTTTCTTTCAAGCATTTTTCCATGTTGGAAAACAGTCGATTCTTTAGGTTAGCGACATTATCTGTTTTAAGGTCGAATATATTCTGAAAGTTTTCTTTCTTTTCAGCATCATAAATCCATCTGTCAACTGTAGATATGAAGTTTTTGAAATTCGACACATTGTCGTTCGAGTTCCAGTCGTGGGTTGTAAATGTTTGTTGGAGATAATAATCCTTCAATTCTTTCAACTGGCTTGAAGGTAAGCTCCACATTGCAACATCGATGTCCCTGTATGTGGTTAATATTGTCAGGTGATATTCGTTTTCGTTGCAAAATCTAACTAAATCAGGAATTTCTTTACAGTTGCTCTTTAGTGCACAGGCTGGAATCTGCAATGTTTTTCCTTGTTGTCTTAACACTTTGGCAAAATACACCATATTGGAAATTACGGTGTCGTAGTTGGCATTGACACGAATTTTTTCGTATGTTTCCTTTACAATAGTTTCGAAAGAGAGGTTTATGCTGAAATTTCCTAATTCAAGTAGCCGTTTTATTTTGTCATTAAGTATTGTCCCATTAGTAACGACACTGATTCTGCATGACGGGTTTACATTTATTATTTTATCCCAGATGTCATAATATTCATTAATCAGGAATGGTTCTCCACCAAGGCATATCAATTCGTTCAGATGTGGAATGTATTCGTAAAGTTCATTGATAAAAGCTTCATCATAAATGTTATTGCTGTCAAATGTGTCAGATTGGTCGTATTGGGATGAAAACATTTCATTGCACATCGGGCATTTAAGGTTGCATCTGTTGCTTATTGCCAATTGGAGGGTTTGGAGTTTGTTGAATCCTATGCGTTTGACCTTGAAGTCGTCAAACTGTCGGATTGGAATTAGTGAAAATTCCTTTGATTTTAGCCTGCTTTCACAATATGTGCATGAGTTTGGCAGCTGTCCGTTTCTGATGGTTTTGCGGTATTCCTTAAAAATGCTTCCGTCCCATATCTGCCGGATATTTCTGTTGGGGTAGCAATCGTTTAGACCAAAAGAGTGGCAACAAGGCGATACAAGTCCGCTTATGCTGAATCGCATGGCGCAAAATGGTGCATTGCATAAAAATTTTTTGCTTCTCCGTGTCGCATTAAATTCCTTTATGATGTTTTTGTCGGTCTTTGCCATACTCATTTGTTTTCTGTTGTTTTGAAAGAATAATGTACCCGTTGGCTCAGCATATCCACACTTTTCTGTTTTAGGTGAGGAACGACAAAACTCGTAGGAAGTGCTGTAATATAGATAATAAATTCCTTGAAGATATTATTATTCAATGTTTTATCTAGTTCTTCAATTTTCGCCAATATAGATTTGATCTCAGTTTCGGATTCTGATGAATTCAGATTTAAAGTTGAGTAATAATCCCTAATTTTCTTTTCAAACATTGTTGCTAGGTCGTCGATTGGCTTGTCTTTGAGTTTCAGTTTCTCCCGTTCTACGTCATCTTTTTGCCATCTGCTCAACTGATTTATGAGTGTGTCGTAGCGAGCATTATTAAGTCGTTCTATCTCGGTTTTCGCGTCTTTTCTATTCTGCTTCAAAAATTCAATGATTTTGCCAAGTTCTTCCGATGGCAGGTTCCAAAGTGAACAATGCGGAGGATACATTACCTTGTTGAACGAAATGCAAGTGTCGTTTGAATTGAAATAATCCATCAGTGCTGGAATGTGGTAAATGTTTTGTCTGAGCGGACAAATCTTTATCATCAAATTGGTTCCAGCCTTCTTGCAGTAGTCGCGGAAATATAAGAAGTTGTCGAGCACGCGGTGCATATCTCCGCCAATATGTATCGACTTGTAGATGTCTTCATCAACTGCATTTATCGAAATTGTAATGTTGAATTTCAGTTTTTCCAGATATGATTTTATGCGCTCGTCGAGTATGCTTCCGTTGGTTGAAACTGAAATTATGCACTGAGTATTTTCCTCTGCTATGATGTCCCAAATCTTGAAGTACAAAGGGTTCAGAAATGTTTCGCCGCCGGTGAAAGAGGCATTTTGCAAGTTGGGAATATAAGGTCTCAGTTGTTCAATGAAATTGTCGTCGTAGGGACAGCCGTAAAGTGGCGAATGTTCGCGGTTGCTTCTTATGCTGGTCGAAAGTTCTCCGCTACACATTATGCATTCGTAATTGCATACATTGCTGAGTTGGAAATCAAATGCGGTCGGTTGATCTGTGCTTTTATGAGTGGGGCGGATATAATCGTAGTGCCATGCTTTTACTGAGTAGAAGTTGTTGAGAATCAACTGATTGAAACATTCTTCACAGCCGTAGTCCAAGCAATGTCTGTCAATTCTTTCACGAAGTTTTTTTATTTCTTCTCCGTTCCATATTTCTGCGATAGAGTTTTGTGGATATTCTCCAAGTTTTTTACGAATATTGTCGAAACATGCATATATGCAGCCATCTGGCTTGAATGTCAATGAATGGAACGGAGCATAGCAGAACGATGTCTTGTCTTTTCCCCTTAGCTTATTGTATTCCGATAAGGTTCCGTTTGGTATGTGCCACTTATTTCTCTCGAAGAGTTTCAAAATATTCATTGCCAGATGTTTAAATGTGAAGTATTTTGTTTAAGTGCTCCATTTGTTTTTCTTTGGACTGACTTATGAAGTTCTTTATGCTGTCTATTTTCATTTCGTTTTTTATGTACAGATATTCGCTTCGTTTTATCAAAAAGTTTTCAGGAATATAATCCACCAAGTATTTAGCTTCCTTTATGTCTATGCTTTCGTCTTCCGAAATAATAGTTGATATCATTCCTACAAATTCATCCCGCGTACAAGGTATTGTTTCGTTCATGTAGGCTTTTTGCTCTCGTTGTCCCTTAAGATAATCCACTTTTTTTATTAAGTTAGAAAAGGATATGTAGTTGTGGATTGAAATATAATTGTGCCCTTTACGATTATTTTTTTTGTAATACATTGAGAGTTCTTCCAGTTCCTGTGCCGAAAGTTCTTCAAGTGAAAATCCTTCAGTGCTTACATCGTTGAAATATATGTAAATGCCATTCTTGTTGCAAAAATCAACGAGTTCGGGAATGTCGAAGCGGTTTTCTTTCATCGGGCAAACAGATATGCTTGCGTGGTCGTTGTTCTTTTGACAGATATAATTGAAAAACTCAAGATTTTCTAATGTCTTTTCAATTTTTGCACCATTTCTGATTTTCGCGTAATTTGCGTGATTTAGCGTGTCTATTGATAGCCCAATTTGGAAATTACCTTTTTGTAGAATCTCTTTAACCTTGTTGTTCAAGATTGTACCGTTTGTTTGTACGCGGA
>JAEEGK010029392.1_pt1 | contig 10963 bp, 10 predicted proteins | sample 8958771 | NCBI WGS metagenome assembly JAEEGK01 (sample SAMN16246547, study PRJNA631951) | gut metagenome | biome: gut microbiome; feature: rumen; material: SC-attached | host: Bos | place: Iran: Karaj | collected 2018-10 | reverse complement strand
GATGGCTCAATATAGATGATCCTACGCCAGACCAAGAACCTGAGCCGGATCCGGATCCTGAGGTGGAATCCGTGATCACCCTTGAGGAGACCTCTGCTACCTTGCATTATGGCGAAACCTATCAGATCAATGCCGAATGCGAGTTCCCCATCACCTATACGAGTGAGAATGAGTTCTTTGCTTCGGTGTCGGATGAGGGCCTCGTGACCGCTAACCATGTGGGCACCACGATGATCACCCTTGAGGCAGAGGCGGACTCGCAGACCTTTGAAGTGACGATTGAGCCGTTGAGCGACCTTTATCCCGAGCCCGAAATCGAAATCGGCCAGACGAAGGAAGATGTGATCGCGAGATATGGTGAACCCGATGCCGTAGTCGACGACGCCATCGGATATCGTAGCTATTCGGACAATGCCACCATGATGATGGTGATGTTTGACGAAAATGGCCTCGTGGAGCTGTATGCCGTGATCTTTGAACTCTACTTCGAAGAAGAACTGGAAACCTTCCTCACGGAAAGGTATTTGTTCGTCCAAGAAGAGGAAAACGTCAAGATGTATATCAACGCGCTGAACGTTGAGGAGGCTACCATGATCGTCGGATCGGAAGTGGCTGAAGAAGAAGCCATACTGATGGCTTTCTATATGGGCAATGAGAATGGTGGTGGCGACGAGAAGACCACCGTCAATATGAAGGCTCTGTTAAAGGCTCTTCGCAAGTAAAACATCATTGATAACAAAGGGAACCGGTAGGGCGCATCGCTCTGCCGGTTTTTATGCAAATGGCTAAAATCAATAAAACCAACGCCTGCCGTATCCTCGACCAGAAGGGCATCGCCTACGAGCTGATACCCTACGAGGTGGACGAGAACGACCTCGGGGCGCAGCATATCGCCGACCAGCTGGGCGAGGACATCGACCAGGTGTTTAAGACCCTCGTGCTGAAAGGAGATAAGACGGGGTATTTCGTCTGTGTCGTCCCGGGCAACGACGAACTAGACCTCAAGAAGACCGCCAAGGCCACGGGCAACAAGAGCTGCGACCTCATCCCCATGAAAGAACTGCTGCCCCTGACGGGCTATGTCCGCGGCGGCTGCTCGCCCGTGGGCATGAAGAAACCCTTCCCGACCTTCATCCACGAGACCTGCGAGCTGTTCGACTACATCTACGTCAGCGCAGGGGTGAGGGGACTCCAGTTCAAACTCAACCCGCAGGACCTGATCCAAGTGGTCGGGATGACCGTGGCCGACCTGACCATCTTCGAACTCGGCCAAAAATGAGCTACACCATCCGCAAGTCGACCATGGATGACTTGCCCGTCATCCTCAGCCTCCGCGACCAGGCGCGTGAAATCATGCGCAGTTATGGCAACACCTTCCAATGGCCCGACGGCTATCCGCGTGACGATATGTTTCGGAAAGACATTGAGTTGGGCGGCAGCCATGTCGTGCTCGATGAGGAAGGCGTGATTGTGGGCACCTTCGCCCTGCTGCCCAGTCCCGAGGTGACCTACAACGTCATTTACGACGGCCAATGGCTCGACGATGCGCCGTATCATGTCATCCACCGCATCGCCAGCACCCCCGAATCCCATGGCGTCCTAGATGCCCTCTTGGACTATTGCGAAAGCCAAGTGCGCAATATCCGCATCGACACGCATGAGGCCAACATCATTATGCGCAAAGGATTGGAAAAGCATGGCTACCAGTATTGTGGCATCATCCACCTCTTGGATGGCAATGAGCGTTTGGCCTTCCAGAAAAGACTATAACATTCTTCTCCAGGGCAAGTAACCTTTACACCCTCGCCGTCATCGCGGACTCGATCCGCGATCTCCTAAAGAAAGGGACAATCCCTTTTCATCAGGAGATGGCGGATCCTTGTCCGCCATGACGGTCTAATGATGGCGTTGTATCCCCTATCGGAAATTTTTCAATCAATATTTTCTATAATCTTATCCTCCTTGCTCAAGTCGGGCACCAACCGTTGAATAATCTTGTAACGGTAGAAGAACCGGATGGCGACGACACGCACCACTGTATATGCCGGGATGGCCACAAGCATCCCGATCGTGCCGCCGATGTGGCCTGCCATGAGCAACACGATGAAGATCTCCAAAGGATGCGCCTTGATGCTCGTCGAATAGATGAGCGGTTGATAGATGAAGTTGTCGATGAGCTGGGCCGTGAGCATGATGGCCAAGATGATGAGGGCAAAGACCCACACGTTGACATCCAAGCCTGCCCCCACACCGAGTTTCAAGACGATGCCGAACACCACCCCGATGACCTCGCCGATGATGGGGCCTACATAAGGAATCACATTGAGAAGACCTGCGATGAAGGCGATGCCGATGGCATAGCTGAAGTCGAGGCGGGCGATGAGCCACAGGCCGAGGAAGTCGATCAAGGCCACACCAATCATCTCGATGAGGAGACCGACGAAATAACGCGAAAGCAGTTCCTTGATCTCGTTCAAGGTTTTGTTCAAGGTCAGCTCGTGCTTGTCGGGGACCAACGCGCAGATGATGCGGTCGAAAAGCCCCTCTTCCTTGATGAAGAAGAACGAGATGAAGGTCACGGAGAACAAGGCGACGAAAAGGTCGACTACCAATGAGGCTACCGATCCCACAATGCCACCCACCTTGCCGAAGTCGACCAGCTCCTGGACTTTCTGTATGAGGAGTGCCGCAATGTCGAAGTCGGGGTCGAGGTTGGGAAACACGCCGATGAGCCATTGGTTTACCTTCTCGATGGGGTTGGGACCAACAGTGGAAGTGCTACCCAAGGCCGAGGCATCGCGTATAATGTTGGATATCAATGGAATCATCTGGGTGATAATCAAGACCAAAAACGCGATGATGACCAGGATGGTCAGGATGGCCAGAATCCAGTCGGGTGCCGACTTCCCCTTAATCTTGATACGCCTCAACAGCTTCATCACAGGACGCCCGATGAGTGATACCACAAAAGCCGCGATGATGTAAATCAACACATTTTTGAAATAAAGGCACAGAGCTACAATAATGGCCAGCCCACCTAGTTTAATGATGTATCCCGCTAATCTATCGGTGTTTCGCTCGTTCTCCATTGGTTTTTCGTTTGGGTTTTGTGGTACAAAAATAGTTTTTTTCTCTCTTTGTATATGATTTTTGGTATTTTTGCGTTCGCTTAAAAATAAGTGTCACCAAATCTAATAAAATCACAACCCAATGAAGCGCATCTCTTTCATCGTATTCCTGTCCCTCTTTGCCTTCACTACCCTGACGGCTCAAAACTATGTCCCTTCTGCACCCAATGCCGACACCATTGACACCGCGACCGACGACCAGCGTATCCACGACTTGAACTCTGGCAAGGCCGTCGTCGAGGAGTCGACCGTGATGGAGATGCTCGACTTGGTGAGCACCCTCAGCACCACCAAGGACATCTATCTGGAGATCGACAGGGACGTTTGGAACAAGTATGGCTTCAAGGAGGGCGAGGTGCCTTATTACGACGACAGCGTCTACATGCAACGCATCCAGACGTTGGCTTACGAGACTTCCATGCCCTTGACGTTCAATGCGCACGTCAAGTCGTTCATCGACCTCTATGCCAATCGCCGTCGTCAGCAGTCGAGCCGCATGTTGGGCCTCTCCTACGTCTATTTCCCGATGTTCGAGCAATACCTTTCGCAATATAACTTACCTTTGGAACTCAAGTACTTGGCCATGGTAGAGTCGGCCCTGAACCCCACCGCAGGCTCCAAAGCCGGCGCCAAGGGCCTGTGGCAGTTCATGCGTGGCACGGGCTCCGAATACGGCTTGAGGGTCAGCTCGTTGGTCGACGAACGCTTCGACCCCGAGAAGGAGACCGTGGCTGCCTGCCAATACCTGCAGAGCCTTTATGCCCGCTATGGCGACTGGTTCCTCGTGTTGGCTGCCTACAACTCGGGTCCTGGCACGGTCAACAAGGCCATCCTGCGTGCTGGCGGTGTCAAGAACTACTGGGCCATCTGGCCTTACCTGCCCGCCGAGACGCGTGGCTATGTCCCCGCCTTCATCGCCGTCACCTACTTGATGAACTACGCCCCCGAGCATAACCTCTATCCCATGAACCCAGGCTTGCTGATGCACGGCACCGACACCGTCTCGGTGCGCAACCGCGTGGCCTTCGATCAAATCAACGAATGCATCGGCGTGCCCATGGAAGACCTTCGTTTCTTCAACCCGCAGTACACCAAGGGCATCATCCCTGGAACGCCAGAATACCCCTATGAATTGCGTATGCCAACCAAATACACGCTTCGCTTCGTCCAACTTGAAGATAGCATCTACAACTACGTGAGCAAGGCCGAACAGGTGCGCGAGATCATCGAGGAGAAGGTGGAGACCGTCAGCGACAGCTTCATCCACACCGTCAAGAAAGGCGAGAGCCTCGGCAGCATCGCACGCAAACACCACTGCACGGTGGCCAACCTCAAAAAATGGAACCACCTCAAGCGCGAGACCATACGTCCCGGACAGAAGCTCACCATCTACCGTTCGGGCGCTCCTATGGCCCAGGTGAAGAGCAATAACGATACAAAGAGCAGCAAGGGCTCCAAAAGCTCATCAGGAGGCTCGAAGCAGTCAGTCAAGACCCATACCGTCAAGAGAGGGGAGACCCTCAGCTCCATCGCACGCAAATATGGTTGCACCGTCAAGGAAATCAAGAAGTGGAACAACATGAAGAGCGACAAGGTGCAAGCTGGACAGAAACTGAAGATCAAGAAGTAATACCAAGGTCCCTGAGCTCGTCGAAGGGCCGACCGCTAAAGAACGGCCTTTCGTCGGGCTCGGGGACCTGCAGATTACCATAACGAAAACACTTTCAAAAACATTAATATCATGAAAAACTATTTGAAAATTGCAGCACTCATCCTCATGGTTGGCCTGATGGCCTCATGCGACGATGGAGCGAGATCCAACCGCAAAGACCGTTCGGTGGGTGGTACCTCCGAGATTCTGGTCGTCACCCAAAATCCCGATCAGTGGGACGGCCGTATCGGCGATTCGATCCGTCACTTCTTCCTCGACTACCAATATGGGCTGCCGCAGCCTGAGTCGCGCAATGAGTTGGCCCACGTCACCACGCAGGGCTTCTCCGACATGTTCAAAAAGCACAAGTGTATTCTCGAAGTCGAGATCAATCCGAACCTCGAGAAGGCCATGGCCGAGACCTCGGAGAACGCCGTGGCTGCACCGCAGCGCTATGTGAAGATCAGCGCGCCCAACATCACCGCTTGGGTCGAGTATTTCGACCGTAATAAGGAGGTCTACAAGCAGTGGTACGACAAGGTGGAGCGTGAGCGCATCCTCAACTTCTTCCGTCCCGATGTCGATGCCGACATCGTCAACGCTATTGTGAAGAAGTTCGGCTTCAAGCTCACCGTGCCGCAAGGCTTTTACATCGCCAAGAACGAGCCCAACTTCATGTGGCTCCGCAAGGAACTCGAGAAATCGAGCGCCGACATCGTCATCTACCAGATGCCTTACAAAGACACGCTCCAATTTGAGACGCCCAGCCTCGTGGCCATGCGCAACATGATGGAGGGACAATACATCCCTGGTCCGTCGGAAGGCTCGTTCATGGGTACCGAGACGGAGTTTGTGCCGCCTCTGGTGACCACCGTGAAGGACTATCCTGCTGGCTATGCCAAAGAGATGTGCGGCATGTGGAAGGTGGAGAATGACTACATGGGTGGTCCCTTCGTGGCCTACACCTTCGCCGACAGTCGCACGGGTAATCTCGTCACAGTGGAAGGCTTTTACTACGAGCCCAACCAGAAGAAACGCACGCCGTTGCTCCAGCTCGAGTCCATCGCCTACAGCCTGAAGTTCGTGGAACCTGAAGAATAAAAGGGTCTCGCCTCAATTCTTAATCCTTGCCTGCCCCTTCTTCCAACAACACCATACGATGAGCGCTACCGTGACAACGGCACTGGCGATGAGAACCCACGTGTTTTGCGCTTCACCGAAATGATCGACATCGACATTGATGATACCCTTGTGGTTGAGGTAATACACCACCACAGCACTGCCGTTGTTGAGGAAGTGCATCAACATGCAGGTCCAAAGTGAACCACTGGTATAGAAGAGGTAGCCAAGCAGCATGCCGAGGAACATACGAGGCAGGAAGCCGTAGAACTGGAAGTGGATGAACGAGAAAATGGCGGCCGAGAGCAGGATGGCGATATGTGGGTTCATCCTACGCGTCAGCCCCTGTTGCAACACGCCACGGAAGGTGAGCTCCTCTCCGATGGCAGGGATCAAGGCGATGACCACCAAGTTGAACAACAAGCCCCCGATGGTGTCGACCGTGAGCATCTGCTCGGTGGCGGCGGCAGCGGTCTCCTCCAAAGCCTTCAACATGTCCTCGAGTGTTTGGAGCGCACCGCCCAGTTTCATATTCTCGTTCCATACCGTCAGTTGGTTGGTGACGGGCATCGAGACGAACATCACCGCGATGCCGGCGAGGAGAAACAACAGCCACGGCTTGTTGATGCTACGAAAGCCCAAGTCGCGCATCTGGTGTTCCTTACGCGTGACGAAATAATAAACGATGGGAGGCACGACAAACATCATGATGGAGCTGATGCCCTGCCCGATCTTCAAGCCAGTGTCACCCATCAGCATGAAAACGGCGCTTGCTGCCACCCCAATCAAGCCGCTGACCAATAGAATCACCAGGAAGATGAGGATCCTGATTCCCGTGGATTGTTTCAAGTTCTCTGACATGGTAAAGGGTTTTATTTTTGCTGCAAAGATACACTTTTTGTAATTTTGCAGTTGAAATAATAGCAAACTCCAGATTATACAGATTAAACGGATGAGCAATAATGAATTTAAGGCGCAAGCGCTAGATTTTTACAGATTCCTGCTGACGATCGTCTATCTGTATCCATCCGCAACGAAGTTGCCAAATTCTGTTTGCGTCAATCAGTGAAATCTGTGCCATCTGTAGTTAAATAAGACTTGTAGCCATGTATAAACTTGCCCACCTCGAATTCGACCATTATCCCTTGCTCCTCGCCCCGATGGAAGACGTGTCGGACCCGCCGTTCCGCTATGTATGTAAACTATTTGGCGCCGATGTGGTCTACTCGGAGTTCATCTCCGCCGACGGCCTCATCCGCGACTCGGTGAAGAGCATCAAAAAACTGGATTTTGAGGAGATGGAGCGCCCCGTGGGCATCCAGATCTTCGGCAATGCCGTCGAGCCCATGGTGGAGGCGGCACGTTATGCCGAGACCGCTCATCCTGACATCATCGACATCAATTTCGGCTGTCCGGTGAAGAAGGTGGCCTCGAAAGGCGCAGGCTCGGGCATCATGAACGACATCCCCAAGATGGTGGACATCACCAAGGCTGTGGTGGAGGCGGTGAAGACTCCCGTGACGGTAAAGACACGCCTCGGTTACGATGACGCACACCGTGAGATTGTCGACATTGCCGAACGCTTGCAAGATGTGGGCATCGTCGCTTTGACCATACACGGCCGTCTGCGTACCACCAAATACAGCGAGCCCGCTGATTGGACTTTAATAGGTGCGGTAAAAAACAATCCCCGCATGCACATCCCTATCATCGGCAACGGTGACGTGGTGGATGGGCCCTCTGCGAAACACTATAAAGACACCTATGGCGTGGATGGCCTGATGATAGGTCGCGCTACCTACGGCAATCCCTGGATTTTCAATCAGATAAGGCATTATTTGGAGACAGGGGAGGAGCTACCCTTGCCTGATGTGAAAGAACGCGTGCGCGTTAGCAAGATACAATTGCAACGTTCAGTGGAGTGGAAAGGTGAGCATATCGCCCTGCTGGAAATCCGCAAACACTGGGCCTCTTATTTCAAGGGATTACCCAACTTCAAGCCATTCAAGATGCGGCTGATGGAGACGCTTTCAGTTGAAGAGGTTTTGAGGATTTTGGACGAGATTAATAGTTACTATGGTCATTAACTATGGCTTATGGCCTATGACTATGGCTGTTTTAACAGGGCTTTGTGTTCCTTCTTTTTTGGTGGGATTATTATGTTTAAACAATTAAAATACATTGATTTATGAGAAATTTCAGAAATTATGACGTTTGGAATGCTGGAGTGGACTTCTCCGTACATGTTTATGAATTAACAGAACAGTTTCCAAGAAAAGAATTGTACGCTCTTTGTGACCAGCTTCAAAGGGCATCTGTGTCTATCCCTTCTAATATTGCTGAAGGCTGCTCAAGAAGGTCGCAAAACGAATTTGCACACTTTCTTGAGATTTCATTAGGGTCATCATACGAAGTGGAAACCCAAATGGAAATTGCACGCAGATTAAAATATGTGAAAGAAGAACAGTTTGAGGACATTATAACAGAAGTCCAATCCATCGAAAAAAGATTGACCAGTTTAATCAATACTGTTCGACCCGAATAATACCAAAGAAAAATGCAGCAAAGCCCAAACATCTGTGGCCACTAGCCATAGGCCATAGTCATGGGCCATAGTCAAACAACCCCTTCCTTCAAAACCCCATTCTCAAACAGATTCCTCACCAATTCCTCCCTACTAATATGATAGGTGTTGATGCCCAATGACTTGGCGATTTTAATGTTTTCAGCTGTGTCATCGATGAATAGAGTCTCTTCGGGCAGCAGGTGCTCGTGGTCGAGGATGAGTTCGAAGAAGCGTGGGTCGGGTTTCTCGAGATGTTCAGCGAAGGAGAAATACGACTTGTTGAACAGTTCGTCAAACTCGTTGTAGCCAAAGCGCAGTTGCAAATCCCTGACATAGAGGTCGTAATGGATTTCGTTGGAGTTGCTCATCAAGAAAATCTTATAATGTTTCCGGATCTGTTCCAAAGCGGCGATGCGTTCGCGTGGAATGTCCAACAGCATGGAGTTCCAAATCGAGTCGAATTTCTGGTCGGTCATTTTCTCCTGGCCGAGGATGGCTTTGGTTTTCTTGCGGAAGGTGGGGGCGGTGTAGATGCCAGTGTCGAATTTGCTCATGATGTCCATAAACTCCTTGGAATGAGCTAGTTCCGAAGTGCTGATGCCCATTTTTTCGAGTTCTTTGTAGACGATGTTTTCGTCAATGTCGAGGACCACGCCGCCGAGGTCGAAGATGATGTTCTTGATTTTCGCGCTCATTTTTGATGAATTTTTCAGTCTAATTCGATGCAAAATTGTAAATTTGCAGCGCAAAAAGCAAGAAAAAAGGCTGAAATGTTTGCTTTGCTCCTGCTTTTTTGCGGTCCCATAGCGCAGTTGGTTAGAGCAACTGACTCATAATCAGTAGGTCCTAGGTTCAAGCCCTAGTGGGACCACAACGATAAAGGCGATGCATCAAACAATGCATCGCCTTTATTCATATTATTCTTCTTTTACAAACTTCCACTCGCCAGTCTCGCAAGAATATTCGTAGACATATTTGTTGGTGTCTTCAAACCAGTAAGCAAGTGTTATTTCGTTGCCTTCATCGGTGGCTGTCAAGAATTTCACATACACTTCAAAGGTGTTTCCTTTTAAATAATAATGAACCTCTATTACATTTAGTCCTTTTTTTAGATCCTTCTTAAACTTCTTATGATTGTACCAAGAGATGGTATTAAGGCCTATGTTCTCATAAAAAGACTTGTTTTGCTTTGTGGGATTATTTGGAAGACCATCGCAACATAATACTAGCGGATGCCAAAGTTGAGGCATGTTTATGCCTGAACTTTCCCAACTTTCATATTCTTTTTTGCTTTTTATTATGCATTCTTCAAGCATCCGTAAGAGTTGGTCTTCCGAATTGTCATTATCCTGATAGGATTCGAGTAGATTTGATTCAATTTTTACACCTAGTTTTTGTGCTTTTTCTATATCAAAGAAAATGGCCTGATGGTAACTGTGTTGAATATACTTCCCTTTGACAAAAGAGACAGATGAAGGGATGGATTTGCAAACCCTATAGGCTTCATCATCAAACTCTTTATAGCCAGACGACCTTGTGATAGTTATCTTCTCAATGCTGTCGATTTCTATATTAAGAACAACTGATGGTTTTTTGTGTAATATTTTAATATCCAAACTGTCCCAATGTATATTAGAATATAGCAGTTTAAAAAATGGTATGTCTGGTGGATAATAGGGAGAACTTACGCTTTTGTTTTTGTTGTCCTTCAACCATTGAACCACGCCGTTTTTGAAAACAACTGTGATTTCACTTTCATAAACCATGGTCCAAAAGGCAGGCTCGTACATGGCTTCACCGTATCCCAAAAACAAAGTGTCAGAGAAACTATCTATCATTCTTCGCTTTTGTGATCCTAAAACGGATTCCATGATGTTTTCATCATTATCGTTTACAATGGATTTTAAATACAAAGAATCATTGTCGATTTCAAAGACAAACCGATAGCCACGATAGTTGGCAGTCGTTGTCATGACTCCCTCCAATTCTTTCAAGTTGTTCACTTCCTCTTTGCTGAAATGCTTTTCGATTTGTTTAAGGGGTATCGTATGATACTCGTTACCATTCCAATACAATATATCCCTTGCTTGCGGTGTAGCCTGTGCAATTCCGCAAATAAGCAGAAAAGAGAACAATAATAGTAATTTGTGTTTCATTGTTGAATATTTTTTTTGGCAAAGATAATGGTTTTTCAGATAGTCAAAGGCGTTGCCCGAAAAATAAGGAAAAAAGATTACCTTTGCAGCCAATAAAACGATTGTTATGGAACAAGATAATACCTCCAAGCCCCTGACCGAACTGGACGAACTCGGCGAATTCGGCCTCATCGACCAACTGACGCAGGATTTTCCCTTACGCAACGCCTCTTCGCTGAAAGGCGTCGGCGACGATGCCGCCGTCATCAACCACGAAGGCTATCGCACCCTCGTCTCGGTCGATATGCTCATCGAAGGCATCCATTTCGACATGACCTACTGCCCCTTGAAGCACCTCGGCTAC
>JAEEGK010029391.1_pt1 | contig 10963 bp, 4 predicted proteins | sample 8958771 | NCBI WGS metagenome assembly JAEEGK01 (sample SAMN16246547, study PRJNA631951) | gut metagenome | biome: gut microbiome; feature: rumen; material: SC-attached | host: Bos | place: Iran: Karaj | collected 2018-10 | reverse complement strand
ACAATAAATAATATAAATATTCTTATTTACTTTAATTAAATTAATTTTGTTTTAGAAAAATAAATAAAAAATTAAATTATTTTACATTATAATTAAAATTACTTAAATTTACATTAATTATTGAATAAAGATAAATAAAAAAAAATGTTGAATATATCAGATAATAAAAAAGAAAAAAATATTGAAAAAACTCCTGAAAAAAGAAATTCTTTAGAATTAGATGAATCATTTCCATATATTCAATTAAGAGATGGTTCATATAAGAAATTAAGAATTAAAAACTATAAAGAATATTATTTAGATAAAATTCATATGAGTTCATCGCCGTTAAGTAAAGAAAAAAATGATAATAATTCTCCAAATAAAAAGTATGGTGAAACATTTGAAAGTGAAGAAAGTTTAAAAAATTTAAAAATGATAAAATCATATAATGATGATGAATCAAAAAATAAAAGACATATTAATTATGCAGATTATGTTACTCATCCAAAAATTAAAAGTGATTCAAATCTTAATAATATTGATATTAATAATAATAAAAAAAATAATAATTACAAAAATGAAAATAATTCATTTACAAATAAAAAAAATGTTTATGTAAATGATGAAGTAAAAGAACAAATAATAAGAAAAGCTTTGGATAATTACAATAAAAGTTTTAATGATTTGAACTTTTCAATAAATCAAAATAGTGAAAATTTAAGTACAACTCCATATAAAACTAAAAGTAATTTTAATTTAGATGAATCATCTTCATTAAAAAATTTAAAAAAAATTCAAAAAATTATTGCATTGGATACAGATAAAGAAGATATATCAGAAATAACAAATAACACTGAAGATATTATTACAATATATAAAGATAACTTTCCATATCGAAAATATGAATTTGAAAATAGTAGAAATTACAGTATTAACTTAACACCAAATAAAAAGTCAAATAATTTATTAATATCTGATTTAAGTTTTAATAATAGTTTAACATTAAATCCTAAAAGAAATTATTCTACATTTAATCAAATAAATAATCTTAATCAAACAACAACAATTAAAAATAATACAAGAAGTAAAACTGAGAATTTCCAAAATAATAAATATCATAGTAAAAGTTATAATAATTCTTTTACAGGACAAAATAAAACTAAAAAATCTAAAAGTAATAATAATAAATTTCCTACTGGATTTTCAATTAAAAATCAAGAAAAATTACTTAAAAAAAAATATGAAGGAATATTTGATAATAAAAGAGCAAAAGACATATTAAACAAATATGAATATGCAAATTATTCTAGTATTGAAAAGGGAGATAATCAAGAAAGTGTTTATTCAACAATTCCAGTCTTAGAAGATGAATTAATTAATAAAGATAGTAATAATAAAAATATTAATAATGATAATATTTTTATTAATGAAGGTAAAAACTCAAATAATAAAAATAAATATTTAACTAAAATTAGAACAAATAATGATGACCGTGAATCATCAAATAATAAAAATTCTTCAAGTAAAGGTTCTACTACAAAATATTTAAAAAGTTCAAAAGATGATACTCAAAATAATACTTTTAAAACTTCAGCTTCAAAATATTTATCTAATTCTCAAAAAGATGAATTTGAAGGTTCAACTACAAAATATTTAAGTACTTCTAATATTAATAATAAAAACCAAAATTCTTCAAAATATTTAAATAATAAAGATAAAAAAAATAAAATTGATATTTTAAATAAAAATAATATTAAAGAAGAAGATGATGAAATTAATACTGATATAAAAGATAAAAGTAAGTATTCATCATTAATAAATCAAAGAAAAACTTCACCTGATTCAAAGAAAATTAATAAGAATGAAAATACAATTGAATCAAATAAAATAAATAGAGTGAATAGTAATGAAAATAAAGGATATTATTCTGAACATTTAAATTCAAATAACCAAAATATTAAAACAATGAATAATACAAATAATAAGTCAAAATATGTAAATCAAAAAGATTCAAAAGAGACAAATGATGATGCATCTGGTTATTCAAATATGAAAATTCATTCAAAAGAAAATCAAAATCCTCATTCAAAATATTTAACTAATAAAAATGATAATCAATTAAATACAAATTATACAAAAAAAAATCAGGATAATAATATTCATAATAATCACAAAATATTAAATGAACAAAAAATTGATAATGAAAATATGAAAAAGGGAAATATTATAAATAATAATATCAAAAATAAACAATTAATGAATCATATGTCTAAAAATAATTTAGATAAAGAAGACAATAATAATGAAGATTCAGAAACAATTAATAAACACAATAATAAAGAAAATGATTTATCAAATTCTCAAAGTGAAAGAATTTCTAATAAAAATTCAAAATATATTAATATTAAAAAAAATTCAAAGAATAATCAAGATTTAGAAAATAAAGATAATTTAAATGAAAATAATAATAATGAAACCAACAATATAAATATAAAAAAAATAAAAATAGGAAAAGATAATAATAAAGATAATAATCAAACAAATAACATTTCAAATTCAAAAGATGGTAATTATTCACATAGAGGAAACTATTCAAATAATAAAGAGAGTGGTTCATCTTCTAGAAGAGGAATTTTAAAAAATAAAAATGAATATAATACAATTGAAGGAAATAAAAATAATCTTAATTTAAATGAAAAAAATCAAAATGAAGAAAATAATAATTTGGAAAATAAAGATGAAAATTATTCAAATATACATTCAAATAAAGAAAAATCAAATAAAAATGATAAGATTAACAATAAAGGAAAAGATATTTCATATAAAGATAAATTAGTAAATTCAAAAGACAAGATAAATAATCAAAATAATTTAAATAATAATAAATCAAATTCTTATAAAGACATTAATGAAAATAAAACAGAGAAAAAAAATAATTTAAATAATTCAAAAAATAAAAATAATGATGATAAATTAAATAATTCAAGTAATAGTTATTCAAATAAAAAAAAGAATATCAAAGATTCAAAAAATAGTTACTCAAATAATAAAAATAATCAAAAAGATTCAAAGAATAATACTTTAAATAATAAAACTGATAGTGTAAAAGATTTAAAAAATAATTCTTTATCTAAAAAAACAAATATAAAAGATACAAAAAATACAAATTCAAATAATAAAAACAATTTAAATCAAGATAAATTAGAGACAAATAATAAAAATCAAACAAAGAATTTGAATTCAAGAAATAAAAACAATATAAATGATAATAAAAATAATAAAAATTCATCTTCAATTAATAATAAATCAAATATAAGTTCAAAACAACTTGATAAAGACAAATTAAAAAATATAATAGATCATGAAGTTTCAAATGATAATTATAATCAAATTAATATGAATGATATTGACTTATCTCCAATTGTTAATTCAAATAAAAGTAAAAAATCAAATGAAAATAGAACTGATGAAAATGGAAATAGTATTTTCCCTGAATCAGAAAATAATTCTGGTTCAAAAAAAATGGATTCAGGTAAGAATAATAAAGGAAATAGAATTATTTCAAATAATTCTAATGAAATGTTATTAAATGATATTCAAACTCCTTCTGAAAGAAAAAAAGGAGATGTTAAATTATCTTCATCTAATGATTCAGATAAGCAAAAAAATATTATTTCATCTAATTCTAATCAAAATGAAAATAATAATAAAATTCAAAATAATAAATATAATAATAATAAAATGAATAATAATAACAATCAAAATATTAAAAATCATGAAAGACAAAATGATAATTTAAATAACAAAGAAAATAATAATAGAAATAATAAAAATATTATTAATGATAATCAAAATAATATTCAAAATTATAATAAAGAAAAAAGTAAAGTTGAAAATTATAATGAAAATACTAAAAATATTTCTAATAGAAAAATTAATGATAATTATGAAAATGATAATGAAAATGATAATTATGAAAATAATGATGAAAATAACAATAATTTTGATATTATTAAACCTAATTCTAAATATAAAAATTATGAAAATAAAGAAAATAAAAATGAATATAATAATTATCAAAATAATAATAATAATAAAGAACTAAATGAAAGAGGAGAAGAATATGATGAAGAAAGAGTAAGAGCATTTGATGAAATAATTAATAATAAAAATAATTTATTAATTCAAGAACCAATAAAAGAAGAAGAAGAAGAATATTATGATTCAAAAAGACAATCTGGAAAAATTGAATATAATCACCATGATGATAAGAATATAAGAAAATCAGGATTTTTAAATAAAGATGAATTAAGAAAAAGTAATTTAAGCAATACTGATAATATTAATAAATTAAAAGATTCTAATGAAGATTTTGAAATTGAACATAATATAAATCAAAAAAATAAAAATCAAAATTATAATGATAATAATAGTAATTTTGAAAATAACAAAGATAATTTGATTGGAAATAATCAATATAATAATAATAATTATAATAAACAAAATAATTTTGAAAATAAAAAAGAATTACATCATGTAATGGAAAATAATAAACAAAATAATAAATTTGGGGAAAATAATGAATCTAATTATATTCATTCTAATAATAAAATTATTAATTCTAAACATCATGATTATAATAATTATGAAAATAAACAAGGAAATCAATTTAATGATGAATATAATCAAGAAAATCTTTCATATAATAATAATAAATCAAATAATATTAATGATATGAAACAAAATAGTTTTGATAATGAAAAAAATAATTTAAATAACTTAAATACAGATAATATAAGAAAAAATAATTCTAATAAGAATAATATTTATAAAAGAAATGAACAATATAATGATGATATAAATAATAATAATTCAAATAGAAATAATTTCAATAAAAATGATATTCAAGAATATAGAAATAATAATAGTAATTATTCTAAAAATAATAATAATGACAACTATAATGAAAATAAAAATAAAAATAATAATTATAATTTAATCAATAAGAATATTATATCTGGGAATAAATATAATAACAATAATTTAATGAATAAAGATTCAAATAATAATTTATCTGGGAATCAATATAATAATAATAATATAATGAATAAAAATTCTAATGATAATTCATTTGAAGATAATTATAATAACAATAATAATTTAATGAATAAAGATTCAAATAATAATTCATTTGAAAATAATTATAATGAATATAATAACTTAATGAATAAAGATAACAAAAATAATTTATCTGAGAATCAATATAATAATTTAATAAATAAAGATTCAAATAATAATTTATCTGGGAATCAATATAACAATAATTTAATAAATAAAGATAACAAAAATAATTTATCTGATAATCAATATAATAATATAATGAATAAAGATTCAAATAATAATTTATCTGGGAATCAATATAATAATATAATGAATAAAGATAATAAAAATAATTTATCTGATAATCAATATAATAATTTAATGAATAAAGATAATAAAAATAATTTATCTGATAATCAATATAATAATTTAATGAATAAAGATAATAAAAATAATTTATCTCAAAATCAATATAACAATAATTTAATGAATAAAGATTTAAATGATAATTTATTTGAAAATAATTATAACAATAATCATTTAATGAATAAAGATTCAAATGATAATTTATCTGGGAATCAATATAATAATAATCATAATTTAAGGATTAACGATAATCAAAATAAGTTAAGAAATAATGATAATGATAATTTCTATCAAAATACAAATAATGTTTTTGATAAAAATAAATTAAATAATAATCTAATGAACAATAATAATATGTTCATGAATAAAGATTATAACAATAAAAATTTAGGAAATAATATAATAAATGATAATAATAATTATAATTCAAACAAACTAATTAATAATTCTAATAAAAATTACACTAATAAAGACCTCAATAATGATAATATAAAAGATTTTCAAACTTTAAATTCAAATTGGAATACTTCGAAAGATTATATAAATCAATATAATAATACAATGAAAGATAATAATTTTATTAATAAACCCCAATATTCAAATAACTCATCTAATTCAGATATAAAAGTAATAAATCAAATAAATCAAAATAATAATATGAATAAAAGATATTCAGGTTTTTCAAATAATAATTATAATACTAATGAACAATTTAATAATAACAATAATAATAATAATATAATAAATCCACATACTTATGAATCAATCAAAACAAAAAATTCTAGTTATGAAAATTTATTATCTAATTCAAATAATAGGAAAATTAGTGGTCCAAATAGAATAAAAGCAAGTCTTTTTGAAACTGAAGATGAAAGAAAAATTAATATATTAATGAAAAAAATTAAAGAAAATAATGAAAAAATTTTGGTTCCATTACAAGAAATAAAAGATGAAAAACAAAAACAAATAAAAGAAATGAAAGCCAAAGATAAAGAAATTGAAAGATTAAAAAGAAGAGAAGAAGAGAGAAAATTAGGAATTAAAGATTATTTAAATATAGATAATGAGAATGATAATGATAATAATAAATATGAAAGAGAAAATGAAATTGAAAAACAACCAATTAGGGAAAGTATGTTTAAAAAATTAGTAAATTTAACAAATATGAATTCTTCACATTCAATATCAGAACCAAATTATTATTTATATAATAATATTAAATTAACAAAAGAAACTCCAAAATCTAATAATAAAGTAAATAATAAATTTTATGTTACTGATTTAAGTAATTCAAATAATAAATCAAAGGAATATTTAGTTTTTCCAAGTCAAAGAAATAATATTTCATATGATGATAATTTTTATAATATTAGTAAAACTCCCAATAAAGAAATTTATCATTTTGAATATAAGGAAGATAAAAATAAAAAAGAAAAAAAAATAAAAGATCAATTTTATGGAGAAGAAAATAAACCAGATTTCTTTGGAATAAGAAGTGAAAATAAAACATCAAAATATAATAAAAGTTATAAATTAATTAAATCATCAGATAAATATATTAATAGTGATAGAAATTATTTGTCAAATTCTAATTCAAGAAAATCTCTAAGAGTTAATAATAATATGTTTAGAAGTAATAATCAAAATATTAATTTAAGAGATAGAGGATTTCCTAATAATTTTGTTATGCCTATTAATCCAATGAATGATGTTCTTTCTGCAAAAGTTAATTATTTATATGGTGATAAATATTAATTCATTTAATTTTATTTTTTAGTAAATCAACTCTTTAAATAATTATTTATTTGTTTATTAAAATATTTATATCTTTTTTTATTTAATTTTTCTTTAATTCAAATTTAAAATAAATAATTAATTTTTTAAAAATAGGAAATTAATAAAAAAATGGATTTAAAATTAGTAAAAAAAATTTTACTTATTCTTCTTTTATTAATCCTAGTATGAACAAATATATAATAAAAAAAACAAAAATAGATATTTTCAATAGCATCATTAATCATTGGTTCAATAAACTTTCATTTAACAAATTTGGATTGGACAAATCAAACTTTTTCTTTAATAGGAATATTACAAATAATTTCATCATTATTTATCTTTATAACAATAATAATAGGATTTTTAGTTTTTATTAATTTATTGAATTACTTATTATCAATTATATTTTTAATTTTCCTATTAATATCATTTATATTTACACTCTCTGTATTAATTTACTTTTTTATTGCAATTAAAATAAGATATTTTAATGAAAGTTTGGGATGTAATACTCAAAATGAAGGATTATTTCAATTATGGAATTCAATAGATATATATTTACAATCAATAGATGAAATTTTTTGTTCAATAAAATGTCCTTGTTATTTTAATAGAACAACAAGTATTAAATTTTTAAAAAATCCTTATCTTGCTCCTTATTTTAATTTATTGTATTCTTCAAATTCAACAATTCAACCAATTAAATTTCAAGATTGTGAAAAAATCTCTTATTATAATGCATATAATAATTATTTAATGAGAAATTCTTATTTTAATTATACATTAAATAATGAGAAATTTGACAAATATTTTAGTTATATTGAAAAAAAATTTAAATGTACTGGATTTTGTGGTTTAACTTATTTTAATGAAAATACAATGACAAATAGTAAAATTATTAAATATTTATTTAGTGATGTGAGAGAAGTCCCTGAAAATTTTGGTTGTTTAAAACAAATATTAAATTATTTATATTGGATTATTAATGTTTTTGCTATAATTTATATTTTATTATTATTATTACAAGTATCTTCATTTATTTTGATTATAATTTGGATTAATACATTAAACATGGAAAAACTTAATACAAATATGTCTAAATCATGTGAAGATCACCTAAAAAGTTTAGGTGATAATAATATTAATAAAAATAACAATAGTGAAAATGAAACAAATTCATTTACTTTAAAAGGAACTTTTACTCCAAATCAGTCACAAATAAAAGAAGGAAATGATATGCAATTTTTACCTTCTCAGATTTAAAATATTTTTTTTGTTATTTTTTCATTAATTATTAAATATTTACTTAATAATAAATGAAATGTTATATAATTAATAAATAAATAATAAATATATTAAAAAAAACAAAACAATTTTTTAATGGATAACAAAATAAAGATTTTATCAAATGAACTTCAATTAATAGATAATTCAATAAATAAAAGAATTAAAACATTTTATACAGTAAGAAGTTCATCAGGTAAAAAAAAAAAGCAACCACCTTTAGCAGTTACATCAAGTCCAATTCAATATAAAGTAAATTTATTTCAAAGTCCAAATTCATATAAAAGTACATCTTTTTTTCCAAATTATTTTAATTCATTAAATAAAGAATTAAACTCTTTTGAAAATAAAAAAAATAAAGTTAATAATAGAAATAGAAGTACTTTTTTATCAAGTTTTATTAATTATACTTCAAGAAATAATAATGAATTAAATTCGAATAAATATGATAGTTTTACTACAAATTCAAATTATAAAAATAAACAAAAAGCTATTTTATCTGATATTGATTATATTACAAATACAATTAAATTATCTGGAACTAGAAAAATTTCTTTTGATCCTTATTTAAAAACTAACGAAGAAATAACACAAAGAAATAATTATACTAAATTTATTTATCCTCATCAAAAAAATTCAATTCTTTATTATATTAAATGTACTTCTCCTGTTCAAAATAAAAAAATAAATTTTAAGACATCCAAAATTATAAAATCTTATAATCAGAAAAAAAAATATATTATTTAATTTATTTATTTTTTATGAAAATTTATTTAACGAAAAAAATATAAATATAAATATAAATATCATGTATAATAAATTAAAATTTTTAACAACAAATAAAATTTTTTATAAAAATAAATATTAAAACAAAATAAATCAAAGAAAATAAGATTTAAATATATATAAAAATAATAATAAACAAAATTTTTTACTTTTCATTTTTTTCATTTACTTTTGTTAAAGGAGGAGAATATGGTCTTCCTTCTCTACTATCTTTCAAAGCAATTTGTTCAACAGATGAAAATCTCAATAAATCATGTTCATTATTTTTATTATTTATTTTTTCCATATCTTGATTAAAATTTGAATTTTTTGGTATATCACTTTCTTTTATTAATTTATCACTAAAATTCAAATTTGATATATTTGAATCAACATAAATTTGTCCTTTATCATCTAATATTTCTTCATTTGAAATTAATAATTCATTTATTTTTTGACTTTCTGAATTTGATGATATTGAATTATAATTTTGATTATTAAATTTAGATGTTACTTTACTTTTCATTGAACTTGAATTTGAATATGGATTTCCTTTTGTTCCATTTGAACCATTTGAGATTATTATTGGTTCATTTGTATTATTAATTCCTTTATTATTTAAATTATATCTTTGATTTGTATAATAATTATCATTTAATTGACTATTTTTTGGATCTTTTACTTTTGTTACTTTTAAATTTAAATTTTTATCATTATCATTATTATAATCATATTTATCTGATAATTTAAAATTACTTTTCTCTTTATTTTTTGAAGTTGAATGAGATTTATTTTTAAAATTAATATTTTTATTTTTATCATATATTTTAGCAATATTTGAAACATTAGAAAGTAAATATTGTTTTGCTTTAAATTTAGGTTTAGGATTAAAAAATTTTTCTTTTAAAATAGGATTATTAATACAAACTTCATCATTCATATTAATATTAATTACTTCAATATCACCATTAATTCCTTTAATAACATGTTGACTAGGAATATTTTCACAATTAATATCATTTTTATTATCAATTTCATTATCACTAATATCTTTATTAACATTATCATTAATTCTTCCTCTCATAGTAAAAATTCTTCTAATTTTCCCAGAAGCAGAAAACATAATATTATCAATAGACTTAAAAGTAATATCTTTAAAACAAAAAGTAACAAAAGACAAAACATCAATAGATAAATTAACCCAAGTTCCAATAGGAACTTCAGCCATTGGAATAACACAAGTAAAATAATTCATATTTAAATCTCTTAAATTAGCAGAAAAAATCATTCTATGTCTTGCTTTCTGTGTATCAGTTATTGATATTTCTATTGAAAAATTTTTTTGACTAAATAAATATATTTGAAATACTACGTGACCTTGAATTATTGCTAAAGGTGTTTTATTATCTTTTGGAATGTTCATTCTTGATAATCCACCAGTGTCTAATAAATGCATATAACTTTTTGCTGATTTATCATATACTTTTCTACATTTTCCTATAAAATTCCAATTTTCTAAGGAATCTTTATTTGTTGGATTATATAATTCTAAGGAACCTCCTGTTTGAAACCTATTATAAAACATTTTTTTAGTTTTTTTTTATTTTTTTTAATTTTTTTTTTTTTATTATTATTTTTATTTTTTTTTTTTTTTATTTTTTTTTTTTTTTTTTTTTTTTTTTTTTTTATT
>JAEEGK010029390.1_pt1 | contig 10963 bp, 10 predicted proteins | sample 8958771 | NCBI WGS metagenome assembly JAEEGK01 (sample SAMN16246547, study PRJNA631951) | gut metagenome | biome: gut microbiome; feature: rumen; material: SC-attached | host: Bos | place: Iran: Karaj | collected 2018-10 | reverse complement strand
ATTATCAAGTGAATTGAAGAATAAATATATTTGTTGATTACTTTATAAATGACTATCATATTTTATTATGTATATATTATTATTTTATTTTTAGTTTAATTTTAGTTATATTTTTTTACAAAAAAATTAATATTTTTTATAAACATGAATATAAATTTGTATAAATTATTTTAATTTTTTATTTAGTAATAATATATTTAATTAAATAAATTAAAAAGAGAAAAAAAAAAATTAATAACAAGTCTTCCAAACAATATTAAATCCAATATCATCATATTCTTTTTTAGTAATAGCTAAATCTTGTATTAAAGTAGAATTTCTAGCAAAAAGTTTCATTCCCTCAATAACAGGTTCAATATATTCATTAGAATTTTTAATTTTTTCCTGGGGAAAAATTTTAACATTTCTAATAAAATCATGATCAATAGTACAATTTAATTCATTAAATAATCTTTCATTAAAATTTAAAAATTTAGTATTTCCTCCAGTAGTAATAATATTTTCATATAATAAATTTTTATAATCAGAATGACATTCATTAATAGATTGTATTATTCCTTCATGTAATCCTCCTTCTTCAATTCCAATAATATTTGGATTAAAAATTAATTCAGGAACAACAAATCTTAAATTATTTAATGAAATCATATATTTTTCACTTTGCATATTTTTAAAAAAAGATTCAGGTTTATTTCTATATTCAGGTAAAATAAAATTTTTTTTATAATCATTAGTCATTTTACTCATTTTCATATCTAATAAAAAATCTTTTGATAAAAAACAACTTTCTTCTTTTAATAAATTAGTTAAATAAAATTCTTTTCTTAAATCTAAATCAATAGTATTAACTAAACAATCTTTTAAATAATTACTTAATAATTTTCCTCCAATTTCAACTCTTTTAATAGCATTATAAATAGGAAAATCATCAAAAATAGGAACAATTGTAGTAGAACTAAAACCACTATCAACTACTAATTGAACAGTTTTATTTATTTTATCAGGATATTTTTTTTTTTGATAAAAACTTGCAAAAACATGAGGAATTGATTTAAATACAGCATCAAAATTAAAATATTCAAAAATTATTTCAAAAAATCCTTCAATTACTTCATCAGGTGCCATTGGAGTATGTGTAAAAATTAACATATTTTCTTTAAATGTTCCATCATTTATTTCCATATTATAATTTTGTTGAAATATTTTTTCCCAAATATCTAATTGAAGATCTATATCATTTAATAATCCTCTTGATAATGGACGAAGAAAATTTCGTCCTATTGTACTTATATTTTCTATATTAAAATCTTTTTTTATATCTTGAATAAAAAATGGAGCTGATGAATTTAATGATATTGAATTGTTTGTTCTTTCAAAAAATTTTGCATTTTGAAATTTAGAATATTTTTTTGAATTTGCTGATGCGTGTTTTATTTCGTATGCTCCATTGTCAAATAATAAAATTTTTGCTGGATTGTCACGCCAAGTATTTGTATAATTGGACATTATTTAAAAGTTTATTTTTAATTTTTTAATTATTTTAAATTTTTAAAATTTTTTTAGTTTTTAAAAAAAAAATAAAATTTTACTTTTTTTTATATATAATATTTTATTTTATTATATAATATAAAAATTATATTTTTTTTTAATATTATTATTTACATTAAATTAAATCATTAAATCATATTATCAAAAACTTTTTCCAATTCAATAAAATCACATCTTACTTTTTCATCTAATTCAAGCATTAAACAAAGTAAATCAATTAATTTAGAAGAATATCTTCTTTTTAAATATTTTTCAATAACAATTCTAATAGAAAAATTACTAGTTAATTCTCTAATATCATAAAGAGATTCATAACATAAACTAGCAGCGAATAAACCACATAAACCAAAAGAGAAAACATCACTTTTAAAAGTATTATGATGAACATATTTTAAAAATTGTTGTGATCTCAATGCATGAAATAAAATAGGACTCATATATAATTCAGTTCCTCTTAAAGTTTGTTTATTTGTAATACAACAATTTTTCATTAATTCTTTTGCTTCACCAAAATCTGCTAATTTATATTCATTTGTTTTATTAAAAACTAAAATATTTTGTGGTTTAATATCTCTATGTGAAATATTCATTTTTTGTAATTGAGAAAATGTTTTTGTTAAATTTTTTAATATGAAAATTAATTCATTTTCATTATAATAAATTCTTCTTTTTTGTCTTAATAAAACTTCTTTTTCCCAATCAGAAGATGCTAAATCCATTAAAACATATAAAACATAAGTTGTTTGATCTAATTGTTTAGTTTCCATTCCATAAATATTAACTAAAGATATTTTTTTATCACATTTTAATAACTCTAATAAAATATTATATTCATGTTGTAAACTTTGAATATCTTTTTTTGTTGCTGCTACTATTTTTTTTAAAGCATAGATTTTATGATTTAATTTAGATTCTACTAAAAAAATTTTACCAAATGAACCTTCACCAATTTGACTTTTTATTATATAATCATTAGCATTAAAATTTTTTTCAAAATTATTATTTTTATCTTTTTCTTCTTTATGTTCAATTATTGTTTCTAATTTTGATATTTTTTCATCATAAGAACCTGAAATAATTGAAGAATCAGTTCCATTTGTAGAAATTGAATTTTTATTTAAATGATTTTTATCTTTAGAAATATTTTTACTTTCAACATATTTTTCAATTAATTCACTTTTATTACATTTTTCAAAAACATTTCCTAAATTTTTTATTTCATTTTCAAATTCAACTCCAGAAAATTGTCTTGATAAATCTTGTTTAAGTAAATTTAAAGGAGAACGAGAACTTTGCATTCTTTTAATATTAACATTATAAATATTACTACAAGGAATATTTCTATTTGGTGTAGGAACATCTCTTAAAAAAATTTTTTTAGAAGATATTGCACTTCTCTTTAATTTTATAAATGAATTATTTGCAGTTTCTGCTCTTTCTTTAGAAAGACTTATTTTATTATTTGAAAAATTATTTTTAATTTTATTTCCTGATTTATATCTTAATTCTTCTTTATTTGGTTCAGTTTGAATAAAATTTGATGATGTAATATTTGTTTTGAAAACTTTATTACAATTAGGACAAGTCCAACAAAAATTACCATATAATCCAATTGTATCACATTTATTACAAACTATAATTTGTTGTTTATTCATTTCTCCTAAATAAATATCACCTTTACATGATAATTTATGAAAAAATTTCATTGTTTTTATATCAATATTACATCCACATAATAATTTTTCTGGTTTTGCTTTTATTTTATTAACTAATGCATCTTTAACACAAATTTTCATATTTTTAAATTCTAATGGATTATATTCTTTTATTTCTGATATAAAATCTTTATGACATATTAAACAATTCCATTTTAAATTCTTTGGATTTTGACTCGTTTGACATTTACCACATATTATTTTATTATTTTCTTTATCATAAAATAAATTTTCTTTACAAATATTACATTTCATTGTATCATTTATTACTGCATTACAATGATATCTTTTCCAAGTTGCAAAAGGTAATTTATTTAAATTTAAATTATTATCTATTATTTTAGAATAAAAATCAATATCAGTTGAATTACAATGAAATTTTACTAAATCACTTTTATAAACACATTCACATTTAATACATATTAAAAATAATTTATATTCTTCTTCTTTTACTTCTTCAAATAAATTTTCTCTATTATAAATTGGTTTATATTTAAAAATATAAAAATATTCTCCACATGAATGAATATATTTTCCATTTTTTTGATCTTTAGAACAATGTTCTAATATTTTACCATTGAATATTTGAGGTAAGTGATTTGGATTATTTAATCTTTTTTCTATTACTTTTAATGCCATTGATGCTATTTTATAATCTTTTGAATAAATTTGTTCTGTTAAAAAATTTTCTACTTTTGTTCTTATTGATGATGGAATGTCCTTTTGAATATCAGTAAGTTATTTTGAAAAGTGATTACTTAAAGCATCCATTTATGCTTTAATTTCTTTAAACATTTCATTTTTTTCATCAATTCTTTTGTCATGATCAATTTCCATTTGATTTAAAATATCATTTAATTCTTTTTTTTATTTTCTCTTTCTTCTTTTTGAATTCTTAATTCTTCTAATTTCTTTTTAAAATTTTTATCCATTAAATCATTTTGATGCTCAAAATCACTTTCAATTGCTTTATTTTTATCAAATTCATTATTTTTAAATTGACCTACTTCTATAAATCTTGTTCTTGCTTCTTCTAATCTTTTTACTGATTCTTCTGTTTTTGTTTTTTGAATTATATATTTATCTTGAAGTACATTTTTCTTCATTTCTAATTCCATTTTTTGAGTTGTTCTTCTTTCATTTCTTTTTCATTTTTTTTTTAAGTTATTTATTCTTTTTTTAAAATATTATTATAAACTAATTTTTTTTTGGGTGCTTTTACACTTTTATATATTAATATAAAAAAAAGATATTATTAAGGTTTCTTTAAATTTGATGATGAATGCTTATAGTTTTTTGATTTTTTTATTGTTTTTAATGACTTTGTTATTGAAGAATAATTTTCTATTTCTCCGAAACTATGAAAAAATTCACTTTTTAATCTATTTAAATTTGATTGTGAAATAATTTTACTTTTAGGAAAAACTTTTTCTATAATATATTTAGGCCATTACATAAGTGAAGATAAACAAAAGAGATTATAAGAATCTTCTTCATTTAAAGTTATAAAACCTGATTTATATAAAATTCCTTCTATTTTTTAATTATATATTTCTATCTATGGTTGAATTATTTCTATATCAAAATTCATTGAGTATATATCATTTTCATCTATTTTATTTATATTTTTATTATTTCTTGATTCTTTTTCATAATACTTATTTTTATTCATTTTTTCTGCAAATTCATTTATGTTTATTTCATTAAATTTTTCAAAATCAAAATTGAATATTAATTTATCTCTATTATTATATAAACTAATATTAAAAATTTTTTTAAGAATTTTTGTTTATGTTTGATATAAATTAAAATATATTTTTTCAATATGTTCATTTTCATATTTAAATATATCTAGTAATTTTACTTTAAGAATTAAAGAACCTAGTTTTATTTTATACATTTCATTATTATTATCTCTAGTGGCAATTAAAAAATAATAATTTGATTTTCAATTTTCATAACTTAAAACATTAGATTTGAATTTAAATTAAGATTTAAATCATTAAAAGGATTTTCATCAAAATAAGAAAGACTTTTTCCAATAATATTTCTAAATTTTGTAAAACTAAATAAATAATTAAACACATAAAAATCTCAATTTATAAAATTTTTTTGAACATATAAAATAATAATTCATAATTAATAATTTTGTCAAATTTAATGTTTTTTTCAACTAAATTTAAATAAAGAGTTGGTAATGTAATTGTAATTTTTTAAATCACTTTTTTAGTTTACCATGGAAAATAATTTTATAATAAAATTTATAGCCATTAAAATAAAAAATAATAATAGGAATTGATATTTTATTTAAAAATTTAAATAATAAAGTATCATCAAGAAATAATAAATCTGATTTATTTTGATTTAATTTTATTATGATTGTAAAAATTAATCTAATATCATTTATTGTAATTATTTCATAACACTTAAAATTAAAAGGTATAATTTATCAAATTTTTTTTCTGCAAATTTTGCTTTTATTCTTTTTTCTAATTCATTTAATAAATTTGTTAAATCTTTATTATCTAATTTTTTTACTATGAATGAATATGAATGAGATGAAAAGTCTTCAAAAAAAATAATTCATCCATTTCATAAAATATATAAGATCTTTCTTTTGTTGGTACTAAATTATCTGGATCTACAAAGAACTTATTCTGTTTACCTGCATTAATTTCTTTTAATGCATAATCCCATAATGAATAGAGTGAATGTGATTTTATAAATGAAATTAATTTATATAAATATATGATATTGAGAAATGATTTCTTTTGTTATTTTTATATTAAATTTTTTATTTTCGGAGAAAATATCATTAATTGAATTTTTTTTTTTTATTATTTATGTATTTAATAATTCTTCATAAATCAATCATAATTATTATAATTTTTAAAATTTCATTTTTGAAAATAAATTTATTTAATACTAAAATAAAAAATTAGTAAAAAATAAAAAATTTATTTATTCATTTTATAATAAATAGAAATAAAGTTATGGGGATTGGGGATTGGGGATTGGGGATTGGGCCCAATCCCCAAAAAAGGATATTAATTTTTCTTTATTATATAAAAAATTAGATTTTTAAATTAATTAATTCTGAAAAAAATAAATAAATTATTTTGATTATTTTCAAAATCTTAATTTTTTATTTAAAAATGGGTAAAAAGCAACAAAAAGAAAGTGTAAATTCAAAAATAGCATTAGTGATGAAAAGTGATAAAGCAGTATTAGGATATAAACAAACATTAAAATCATTAAGAAAAGGATATTAAAAGCAATATTTGTTGCTCATAATACACCGTCAATAATTAAAGCAGAAGTGAATTATTATTCTGTTCTTTCAAATACTCATATTTATCATTATACTGGAAATAATATTGATTTAGGTTCTGCTTGTGGAAAATATCATAGAGTTGCAATTTTAGGAATTTTAGATCCTGGTGATTCAGATATTCTTAATTTATTTGAACAAAAATAAAAAAAGATTTTTAATAAAATAAATTAAAGATTTTGAATTTTTTTTGTATTTTTTTAAATGAAATTTATATTTTTTTATCTTTTGATATGGTTTTATTGCTTTTTGATTTAAATTTTTTTTATTTAAACATTATTTTTAAGGTACAATTATTATTGATTTTTATTTTCAGAGTTCAAAAAATTTGGATCATCATATTTATGCTCTAAATTTAAATTTTCTGGGCTAAAATCATATTTTAATTCTTCTACTAATTCATTATTTGGATTGGAATTTTTACAATTTTGATTTTGAGTATTATTTTCTTGAGAATTTTTATTATTATCATTATTATCAATTAATTGCTTTTGATCTTTATTTAATGATTCATGATTTGAATTTATACTTAAATCATTTTGATTAGATGAATGATTATTATTTAAATCAGTATTTTTGGATAATAAATTATTGGTTTCTTCCTTCAAATTTATTTTATTAGATTTGTAAGTATTATTATTTTTATCGTTGTTTTCATTAATTTTAATATCTTCAAAATTATAAATATCATTGTTTTTTAAATTCTTCAATTTGTCTTCACTTTCAATTATATATTGGTGATTATTCATATTTTCATTATAATTTATGTTATTATTTCTCATAAAAGGTTCAGAAGTCATTTCTAAAGTATTCATTCTTTGTAAAATTTTTCCATTTTGTTGGGATAAATATTTAATTTGATCTTTTAAAGAATCAATATTATTTTTCATATCTTTCATATATTTCTTAATCAAGGAAAAGAAACTTATAACTTTATCTTCACTGAAATTTCCAGAATTCATTTTTTCAGTTTTATAATCTTTTAACCCAATTTCATCAAAAAAATTAATCATAGAATTAATTTCATTTGAATAAATATTTTTAACAGAATTTAACTTAGCTTCAATATTTAAATAATCATCACTTTTATCAATAGAAAGAATTTGAATTTTATATTTTAAAGATTTATTTTCTTCTCTTAATTGTTTAGCTTCTTCAAGTTCCACACTATCTTTTTTTAACTTACCTAAAATTCCATTTAAATTTTTAGAATAATTATCAAGAACTTCAGGAAAATTATCATTATCTTGTTTTAATTTTAAGTTTTCAATTTCCATATCATTTGAATTAACATTTTTTGCTAATTCATCGCATTCTGCTAAAATTCCATTTTGAGCATTCATTAAATCATTTGACTTTTTTAATAATCTTTTTAAAGCATCTTTTGTTCTTTTTTCATTAATAACTTCAGAATTAAAATCTAAATTTCCAGCAAAAGTAGTATTTAAACTAGTAATAGATTTATTTAAATTTGTTTTACTTACTGCTGTTCTACTTACTACTGATTTACTTATATTTGACTTTAAATCATCATATTTTGATTTAGTATATATTGAATGATTATCAAATGAATTTTTTGAAATTCTTGAATTTAAATCAGTAAAAATTTTACTATTATGACTTATTACTGTTAAAGGAATATTCAAATTTAATTTTTCTTCTTCTTTTATTGATTGACTATCCATTATTCTTACACTTTTTTGAGATGTTAAATTATTCCTAATTGTATTTGACCTTAATGATGATTTTTTCTTTATTTGAGGTTTTGGAGGCTTTATATTTTGTCCTTCAAATAAATCTTCTGATTTTTTTTCTAATAAATCATTCCTTCCTACTTTTTTAGGAGACTTTTTTGATTCTAAACTAACTTTTGGTTGAACTTTTGATTTCATTTATTATTTTTTTTTCAATTATTAAGTTAATATTTTTTAAATAAAAGAATTTAAATTTAAAAAAAAATTTGTTTTTGAATAACCTTATTAATCTTCTTTTTCTTTTGTATTGATTTTTTTTTTTTTTTGATTTTTATTTTCTTCTTGTAACTCTTTTCTCATTTTATTTTCTTTTCTAAAATTATTAATTCCATTCACACAACACATTAAAAGGAAACTCATAGCAACACTATAAGTTATATTTTGAAAAAATAAATAATTAGAAGTACCACTTTTTCTATGTGTAAAAGGAAATCCTCTACATACAATAAGAGTATAACCTGCAAAAGTACAATAAAGCGATAAATCAATAACTTTAACTTTAATTACATTATAATGTTGTAAAAGTAAAATTAAACAAATTATGTAATGTATTTCTGAAGGATACCTATCAAAAATATGACTTGATAAAAATATCATTGAGTAACTTAAACTATTTTTATAATTGTAATTTCTGTCTTGTATTCTATATACTAGTAACATTACAGCAACTGCAATTGAAAATTGGTAAATTAAAATCATATCTAATGTATATTTTTGGTATTTTAAAAAAGTCCCGGGAAGTAATGACCAAATAAAATTAAAATTTGGTTGTGTATCTTTATAATAAAAATAATTATAATAAATTTCTGTGATATTTTCTATTGTATCATAATTTAATAATGATTTTGCATAAAAATAAATACCAAAGAGTAGAATTGATAGAAATATTGTATTTTTTATTTTTTCAAAATTTGATATCATTGAATAAATAATATATACTATTGAAATAATAATATATCCTGGAGAAATAATAGTAGAAGTAACTAATAGCATTGGTGCTATAAAATAATTATTTGAATATATTATAAATGATAGATTTATTAATGAATAAATTATATCCAATCTAAACGTTATACAAGCTGTTATTGACACGGGATTATATAAATAAATTGCAATTAAAGAACTATTATATTCTTCTTTTATTTGATTATTTTGTCTAATTGAATTTTTAATTTTATATAATGATAAAGCAATAAGTAAATCACATATCAAGAAAAAAATAAAAATATAATCTTGATTTAAAGTTCTAATTTGATTATAAATATAAGTTAAAGGCTTTGAAATGAATGTATTTGGACTATAAAATGATGAATGAGGAGAAGAGAAAAAATTATAAAAATAATTTTCTCTTAAATTATTATAATTATACGGTGATGAAGGAAATAATAATAAATCTGATAATGTATTTTTGTATTTTGAATAATAAAATAAAATACGAAAAAGTGCTCCTAATGCCAAATGAATAAAAACACTTGGACTCATTAAAAAAATAAATAATTATTTATTTAAAAATGAAAAATACAATAAATATAAATATTAATATATGAAAAAACAATTAAGATAATTTTTTATTTATTTAGAAATAATGATATGTTCTAAAGGTATTTAAAAAGGAATTAAAATATTAATAAGAGTTATTATTTTTTAAGAATAAATCAATTATACTATTATAAATTTTTACAACATTCATCTTTAATTTAAATTTTAGCAAAAAACCATTTTTTTGAATGAAAAAGTAATAATTAAAAAAAAATAAATTATTTTTTTTGCCAAAGAAAATTTTTCAAAATCACAAAAAAACATTATAATTTATAAATAAAATGATGGTCTTTTTGATTATCTTTTATTTAATATTATTAGTTAAATTATTATAATATTTAGGAGAGTAATTATCATCAAATTTTTCTTCATAATTATTTTTTTTATCTAAGGATTCAGTTGATTTCAAACATTTTAAATTTTTTTGTGGAAATGTTTTTACACAATAAAAAGTATTAGGAATAGTTTTAATGCATTTTTCTATTAACTTTTTTTCTGAGTTTAATTTTGAGACAGAAACAATATCTTTTTCTTTTAAATTATTTGGAACTGATTTAAAACATTTTAAATTACTTTTTTCTTTTGGAACCGATTTAATACAAATTAATTTATTTCTGTTTGTTTTTTTTTCTAAAAAATTTGAATTTTTATTGTCTTCTTCTTTTTCATAACCAATTTTACTTTCATTTTCACAATGAATTTTGTTTTCATCATTTTTTTCTTTTAAATTAATTAATATGTTTCTTCTTTTAATTTCCATACAAGAATAATTTAAGATTTGATAAATTGGATTTCTCTGATTTTTAGACTTTTTATTATATAATCCTATTAATGAATCATTATCATTTGTAATACTTTTTTCTTTGTTCATTCCTTTTTGGAAATATATAATTATGCATTTAACCCTTTTTTAATTATATCAAAAAAAATAGAGTAAATAACAAATTACATTTTCACTGAATTAAAAAATTTATATTTTTTAAATAATAATAATAATATATATAGTATTTTTTAGGGAAAAAATGTCTTGGGGATTGGGGATTGGGGATTGGGGATTGGGGATTGGGCCCAATCCC
>JAEEGK010029387.1_pt1 | contig 10965 bp, 9 predicted proteins | sample 8958771 | NCBI WGS metagenome assembly JAEEGK01 (sample SAMN16246547, study PRJNA631951) | gut metagenome | biome: gut microbiome; feature: rumen; material: SC-attached | host: Bos | place: Iran: Karaj | collected 2018-10 | reverse complement strand
AAGAAAGAAAAGAAGGCGGGCGTTCAGACGGTCACGAGCGCCGAAGGCTTCACGATGGAAAAAACGCCGTTCTCGAAGAAGCTCGGCTGGCTCAATAAGCTGCTGTGGGGCGGCTCCGTGCTTCTGGCGTTCGAGCACGTCTGGCACGGCGAGGTCGTTCCGTACTTCCCGTTCCTGACGGCGGCAGGCGATCCGGCGGACGCGGCGGAAATGCTGCACGAGATGGGCACGGCGGGCGTCTGCATGGCGGCGATCGTCACGGTCGTCTGGATCGGCATGCTGCTCGTCTCGAAGTCGCTGGAAAAGCGCGCGCTCAAGGCGCTTCCCGCAGCGAAATAAGGCAGTGCGCGTATGACTCTGCTCGTTACCGTATTTGCCGCGGCGATCACGACCGCGATGTGGTATAAGCGTCAGCCGGACAGCAGCATGAAGCTCGGCATCCTCTCCTGGATGTTCTGGGGCGCGTCGCTGATGTGGCTGATCGACGCGATCTTTGAATACGCGGATCTCGGCGCGGCGTATTTTACGCCGGAACCTAAAGATATGCTCAACGATCTGTTCCTCGGTCTTTCGGTCATCGCGCTTGCGCTGATCATCTGGATCGTGATCCTGCTCATTTGGGATCCGAAGGGCGTTCTCAAAGCAAAGCTTCTGAAAAAGAAAGGCTCCTGACACCAAAACACAGAAGAGGCTGTTCCGAAAACCGGAACAGCCTCTTTTTGTCCGTATTGCCGACGCGACCGTCATTCGCCCATCATCAGGCGGATGATCTCTATATCCGTCTGCTGCATGCCGCGGCTCGCGAGCTTGCCGACCGCGTCGATCGTGCTTTCGACGCCCTTCTTGACGATGCCGTCGCCGCCGAAGAACTGGTTCCCGTCCTCGTACATCGCAAGGCCCAAAAGTCCCGCGTCGACCGCCGCCGCGATCTTTGCCGCGCAGCTCGCCTTTGCGCCGTCGCAGATGATGCCGGACGTGATCGCCACCGCGTTGACCACCGTGTGCGCGATCATCTCGAACCGTCCGCCCTTCAGATATGCAATGCCCGCGCCCGCGCCGACGCCCGCGCTGACCGCGCCGCAGTAGGCGGACAGTCTCCCGATGCCGGTCTTCAAATGCGTGGTGATGAGGTTCGACACGCAAAGCGCGCGCAGAAGCTGTTCATGCGACGCGCCGATCTCCTCCGCGTAGACGATGACCGGTACGGACGCCGTGATGCCCTGGTTGCCGCTGCCCGAATTGATCACGACCGGCAGCTCACAGCCGTTCATTCTGGCGTCGCTGCCCGCCGCCGCCCAGGCGCGCATCTTGTAATTGATATCGTATTCCCTGCCTCTGAGCACCGTCTTGCCGATGTTCGCGCCGTAATTGCCGGATAAGCCTTCCTTTGCGATCGCCATGTTATAGTCGATCTGCCGTTCGAGCACGTCCATGACGTCCGCGCAGTCGACGGAATCCGCAAAGTCCACGATGCCTTCCACGGAAAGGCATGTCCGGTCGGTCAGACGGTCGTCGCTGCGGTCCGAAAGCGCCTGTTTCAAAAGCACCTCGCCGTTGCGCTGCACGAGCACCACGTTGGTATGATAGTCCGCGATGCGTACCGTCGCGGAGTCTTCTCCCGCAAACGCCGTGATCTGAATGTCGAAGATGCGTCCGGTGTCGGCATATTTGACCTCAATCGGCGTACGCTTCAGAAAATCGGACATGGACTTGATCTCGTCCTCCGTGACGTTCGCGAGCACCTCAAGCTCTGCGTTCGCGTCTCCCGCAACGGTTCCCGCCGCCGCCGCCGCGGGAATGCCGCGAAGACCGCCCGTATGCGGCACGACCACGCTCTTGACATTCTTGATGATATTGCCGCTCGCCTCCACCAAAAGCCGTTCCGGCGCTGTGCCGAGCGTTTCCCGCGCCTTTGCCGCCGCATAGGCGATGGCGATCGGTTCCGTACAGCCCATCGCCGGACGCAGTTCTTCGTTCAGAATGGAGATATAGTTTTGATAACGCAGATCCGTCCGAAGCATGTTTGTTTTCCCCCCGTCCTTTCTTCTATCGCAATCATACCGTTTTCACCGGTCCGCTGTCAATGGTTTCCGCCGAAGCGGCGCGCCGGTCAGTCAAAAACCCCGCTCAACATGCGCATCACATCGTTCAGTTCGTCCGGCTGCAGCTTCAAAACGGCGCGGTCGAAGGTGAAAAGACCGTTCGTTTCGTCCTCCACATCGGAGACCTGCGTATAGATCGCGCCGCAAAGCCCGTTTTGCGCCAGCGGGATCAGACTTTGGTACAGCTCCCGCAGCGCCCGGACATACGCTTCGCGCGTGTCGAATACTTTATAGCCGTAGGTCTTTTCAAGGTTATAGCTGTGCTCCGGAACCTTCCACACGAAGCCGCCGAATTCGGAAAGCAGCTGCGGTTTGTTTTCCTTTCCGAGATGCAGCTTGTCAAAATAGATGTGCAGGCTGTCCGCGTCGGAAAGCTGCTGATGAAACCACCCGGAGGTGCTGTCGATGAAGCGACCCGGGTCGAGCGCTTTCAGCTTTGTGTAGGCGTCGTCGGCGCAGAATTGCCCCCAGCCCTCGTTGAAGATCGTCCAAAGGCAGATGCACGGGTGATTCCCGAGCTGCCGGACGGTCGCCTCCATGCTGTCCGAAAAGATGCGCCGCGTTTCGGGATCGGGATTCAGGCGTTTGTCGCGCCGCTTCTGAAAGTGCAGCGTCGGAAGCACCGTGTCCCGCACATAGCGGTACACGCCGTTGTTGACCATGTCCTGAAAGACGATCATCCCCAGCCGGTCGCAGTCGTAATAGAACCGGTCCGGCTCGATCTTGATATGCTTGCGCAGCGTGTTGAAGCCGAGCGATTTCATGGCAAGGATGTCCTTCTCAAACCCTTCGGGCGTCGCGGGCGTATACAGTCCGTCGCTCCAGTAACCCTGATCCAGAAGTCCGTTGAAGAAATACGGCTTGCCGTTCAGACACAGGCGCGGGACGCCGCCGACCGTCTCGATCGAAAGCGTGCGCAGCGCAAAATAGGACTGCACCGTATCCGCGCCGCTTGAGATCGTAAAGGCATACAGATACGGATCGTCCGGCGTCCAGAAATGCGGATCGTCGATCGAAATCCCTGCGGTTCCGTTTTCGAGCGGAAACGTCCGTTCTCCCAAGATGACCGTGCCGGTCTCGATACCGTCCGCGCGGATCTCGACCCGGTCCGGTCCGTTGGTGATCTGCAAAGAGCGGATATACCGCTCCGGCACCGGCTCCAGCCACACCGTCTGCCAGATGCCCGAGCACGGCGTATACCACATGCCGCCGCGCTTTTTGGTTTGCTTGCCGTAGGGAAAGCGTGGATCGAGATCGTTGATCACCTCAACGCACAGCTCGTTTTCGCCGCCGCGCAGCGCGTCGGTGATGTCCGCCGAGAACGGCAGATATCCGTTTTCGTGCCGTGCGGTCTCAACGCCGTTGACGGTCACGACGGTCCTGCGCATTACGGCGCCGAAATGCAGCAGAACGCGCATGCCCTGCCATTCCTGCGGCACGGAAAAAGTCCTTCGGCAGCGCAGCGCTTCTCCGATCTTCGGCTTTTGACGCACGCAGGACAGCAGACTTTCCGGGCAGTAGGGCACCCGGATCTTCTGCACGGCGCCGCCGAACGACAGCTCCCACGTTCCGTTCAGACAAAGCCAGCGCTCGCGGCGAAGTTGCGGCCTCGGATAGACGTTCCACGGGATTTCCGGAATCGTCACAGCTTCCGCCGTATAAAGGTCCTGCATCATATCTGCCTCCTGCGTTTTTCTCGGGATCCGGTTCGATCGATGAAATCAGTTTATCACATCCTTCGCCGCGGTGCAATCGAACGAACGCAAAAAAGAAACCGCATCATCGAAGCAGTTTCTTTTTCGGCGGGAAACGGTCTGCGTCCGCCCCCGGCCGTGCGTTCCCGCAGCGGGAAATCTTTTTTCCGCGGCGCTTACGCCCGGATCTCCTTTCCGTTCCCGCATCGGGAAACGAGATACACCGCCGCGCCGAGCGCGGTCAAAACGCCGCCCGCGATCCAATAGACGAGCGTCAGCGGGTTTGTCGTGCCGTAGATTTCGAGCGCGCCGGAGACGAGACTGCCGACGGTCAGCGTCGCGATCCCCGCATGGTATACGCTGCGGGCAAAGCGGTTCGGATACGGCGCGCGCCGCATCGTGATGAGCAGCAGCGGCAGTACGCCGAGCACGAGCGGGAACGCAAAGGCGTAGAGCATGCCGTAAGCATACACGCCGTGGCTGAACAGCTCGTACACCGCGCCGAAAACCGCGCAGAACAGGGCTGCAAACAGGTCGATCAGGATCAGCTTGTGCTGTGCCGTCAGTTTATGCGCCGTAACCGATGTAGACAATGTCGCTCACGCTCCTTTCGCCGGATCTTCTGCCGTTTACGGGGTTGTTGACAAGGTTCCCGAGGAACACCATTGAGGAGGAACCGCCGCCGTCGAGGTTATAGGCGGTCTCTACGCCGATCGACTGCAGAAACGCCGCAAGCTCATAGAGAGAAAGTCCGTCGCTGTCGCCTGTTCTGCCGTCCGCCACGACGAACACATAGTGCAGATCGTCGATCACACCGATCGCCGTGCGCGGATTGCTCGCCATCGCCCTGCCGACCTCGTCGTTTTCGGAAACCGAGATCCCGCCGTCTTCCACGAGCGCCGGACCGAAGCTGAGCACGTTCCATGCGCCGCTCGCAAGCAGCTCCTCCGCCGTGACCTCGTCTTCGTCGATGATGCCGAACGAACCGTCTTGATAGATCACAAGGTCCTCGCCGCCGCCGGACGTGTTGCGGTACAGCACGCCGTTGCGGATCACGTACCCGCTGCGCTGCGCGCCGTAGTAGTCGCCGTTGATCGCAAGGATCGCGTTGACCGCGGACGCCGTCGCAGAGGTCTTTGCGGTGATGTTGCGCCCGTAGCTGTTTTCGGCGAACGCGGTTTTCAGGTACTCCGCCGAGGAGAGCCGCACGTCCGCAACGTAGACCGTCGTTTCGAGGATCCGGTATGTCGAAAGCTGAACGGTGATGTTTTCATCCGAATAGGTCGTATCCGTCGCGACCGGTTCCGCCGCCGGGGATGCTTCTTCCGGTTCCGGATCCGTTTGAACGATCGCGATCTCATCCGCTTCCGCAGCCGGTTCCCCCGCCGCAATGTCCGCCGCCGGTTCCGCCGTCGTTTGCGCCGTCGTTTGCGCCGGTTCCGCCGTCGCAACCGCGTACACGCGCTTGATCAGAAATGTATCCGCAAGGAGATAACCCGTAAACAGCAGGAGCGCAAGTCCGAACAGGACGGCAAAAGCGTACCTGGGTATCTTCATATTCGTCACCTCTCTTTTTCTTACCGGTATCATACGGCGTCAACCCTAAACGAACCTAAAACCGCAAAAGTTTTTTGATGCTTTTTCCGGAAATATATGATATGATGAGAAAAAGCAGTTTCGGGAGGAACGACATGCGTCTGTTATTTGCGGAGGACGAAAAATCGCTGTCGCGCGCGGTGTGCGCGATCCTCAAAAAGAACAATTATTCCGTCGACGCGGTCTACAACGGCGCCGATGCGCTGGACTACCTCGCCACCGAAAACTATGACGGCGTGATCCTCGACGTCATGATGCCGAAGGTCGACGGCTTTTCGGTATTGAAGCGCATGCGCGAGGCGGGCAACAAGACGCCGGTGCTGATGCTGACCGCGCGTTCCGAGATCGACGACAAGGTGCTCGGGCTCGACTCCGGCGCGAACGATTATCTCACAAAGCCGTTCGACACCAAAGAGCTTTTAGCCCGCATCCGCGCCATGACGCGCGTATCCGCGGTGCAGGCGGACGCGACGCTTTCGGTCGGCAACCTGACGCTCGACTGCGCGACCTACGACCTTTCCGGTCCCGGCGGACGCTTTAAGCTTGCGGGCAAGGAGTTTCAAATGCTCGAAATGCTGATGCGCAGCCCGAAACGGCTCATCTCGACCGAATCGTTCATGGACCGCATCTGGGGCTACGAAAGCGAGGCGGAGCTGAACGTCGTGTGGGTATACGTGTCCTATCTGCGCAAAAAGCTCGACGCGGTCGGTGCGAACGTGAAGATCAAGGCGCAGCGCGGCGCCGGATACTATCTGGAGGTGGACCATGATTAAAAAGCTCCGGAGAAAGTTCGTGCTGGCGGCGATGCTCTCGCTGTTCATCGTGCTCGCCGTGCTGATCTTCGTCATCAACATTCTGAACTACCGCAGTCTGGTGCGTGAGGCGGACGACACGCTCGATACGCTCTCCGAGCTCGACGGCAACGCGCCGAGTCACTTCACGTTCGGCAAAAAGGACGGGACCGAGCCGCCCGTCGGCAAGACGCCCGGCGCGCGGCACGACTATTCGGGCGAGCGGCCGTACCAGTCCCGCTACTTTTCGGTGCTGCTGTCCGGCGACGGCGAGGTCGCGGAAGTCGATCTTCGCAACGTCGTGACCGTCGATGAAAAAACGGCGCTTTCGATGGCGACCGACGCGGCGAATGCGGGCAGACGCCGCGGGTTTTCGAACGATTACCGCTATCTCGGCATCCCGACGAACGACGGCATGCGCTGGATTTTCCTGAACCGCGAGGTGGAGCTGGACACCGCCCGCGACTTTCTGCTGACCAGCTGTCTCATTTCGCTCGCGGGCTTTGCAACCGTTTTCCTGCTGCTGCTTCTGATCTCCGGCAGGGTCGTGCAGCCGATCGCGCAAAGCTATGAAAAGCAAAAGCAGTTCATCACCGACGCCGGTCACGAGCTGAAAACGCCGATCACGATCATCCGCGCGGACGCCGACGTGCTCGAAGCGGACGTGCCGGACAGCGAATGGCTCAACGACATCCGCCGTCAGGCGGATCGGCTCGCCACGCTGACCAACGATCTGATCTTCCTTTCCAAGACCGAGGAGACCGCGAAGCCGCAGATGCTGGACTTCCCGCTGTCCGAGGTCGTCGAGGAGAGCGCGCAGCCGTTCCGGTCGGTCGCGCGCACGCAGGGCAAGACCTTCGAGACCGAAATTGCCCCGCTTCTGACCCTCAAGGGCGACGAAAAATCGATCCGCAAGCTCGTTTCGATCCTGCTCGACAACGCCATGAAGTACTCGCCGGAGGGCGGTTCGATCGTCCTGACGCTCAAAAAGAGCGGCAAGCAGATCCGCCTTTCGGTCACCAACAGCGCAGAAAACATCGAAAAGGGAAACGCCGACCGTCTGTTCGACCGGTTCTATCGCGCAGACAGCTCGCGCAATTCGGAGACCGGCGGATTCGGGCTCGGGCTCGCCATCGCCAAAGCGGTGACGGAGATGCACGGCGGCAGGATTCATGCCGGATCGAACGACGGCGCATCCCTGACCGTCGAAGCCGTATTCAGCGAACGATAAAAAAATAGCCGCCGCAGGCATAACGCCTGCGGCAGCCGACATCTCCGGCACACCCACCCGGAGGTGTTTTTTATTATCTTCTGCCGTGTCCTCCGCCGCCGTGTCCTCCGCCGCCGAACCCGCCGTAATTGCCGGTTGCGCCTTCGGTCGAGGACGACTGCGTCCACGAAAGCACCGTGCTGCCGTCACGGTCGAGCACGTACGAGCCGTTGAGCGCAAACGCGTCGGACGCGATCCAGCAGGAGCTGTACGAACCGCTCAGCGTGAACGAGAAGATCGTGCTGCCGCCCGCATCCTTTAAGGTATACGCGCCTTCGGAGAACTGCGTGCCGCTCGAAACGTAGGTATTGACCGAGCCGGACTGCGGGATCTGGCAAATGCCGCCGAGCGCGACGATCGTGCCGCCCGTGACCGAAACCGTGCCGTCCACGTCGACCGAACCGGACATGCCGCCGTTCTGCGAGCCGCCGAGCACGAGCACCGTGCCGCCGCGCATCTCGAAGCTGCCGTTGGAGTCGATCGCGTCGGTGTCGCCCGCGCCGGTGCGGATCTGGGCGAACCCGCCGTTGATGTACACCATCGGCGTCTCCGCGCCTTTGCAGGCGTTGATCCCGTCGTCGTCCGCGTCGACGTACACCGTACCGCCGTTCAGCGTGACGGTATTGCCTTCGAGCCCTTCGTGCGATTCGACGATCAGGACCGTGCCGTCGTTGATCGTAAGCGCGTTGTCGGCGTGCATGCCGTCGTCCGCGCTGGTGATCGTGAGCTCGCCGCCGTTGACCGTGATGCTGCCGAGACCCGTCTCGCCGTTCTCCAAAGCGGTGCCGCCGTTCGCGTGCAGACCGTCGTCGCCCGCATAAACGGTGATGACGCCGCCGTCGATGATGATCTCGTTCTCCGCCTTCACGCCCTTGGACGAATAGGTCGTCTTGGACGAATCACCGCCGTCGGAGATCTGCACCCAGTCACCGGCGATCAGACCGCCGGAAACCGAGGTGATCAGGTACCCGTTCATCGCCGCGTTGACGGTCTCGCCCGCGGTCGACGCCTTATAGTTCTCGCCGTCGGGCGTCGCGCCGCTGTCCACCATGTGGAACAGGATGTTCGAATAGCCGTCCGCAAGCCGGAACACCAGTCCGTAATACGGGGTACGTCCGCCGTAGATCATCGTCTCATAGGTGCACTTCACGTATACGCCCGCCGCATCGTCGTCGTTGTAGAGGTATGCGTAGTAGTCGCATGCTTCGGTGTACAAAGAGCCGGGTACAATGAGATAGCGCTCCGAAACCGCCGCGCTCGCGTTTTCCTCGGCATAGGATGCGGTATAGATGTTGACGACGCACGATTCCTCCTCGGAAATCTCGACGTTGTACGCCGCGCTGATGCCGTCGCACGCCGCATAGATGTCGACCTGTCCGCCCGTGATCGAGACGGTGCCGCGCTGCTTATCCTTGGACGAGACGTCGGAATTCTCGGTTTTGACGCCGTCGGACGCGGTAGAGATCAGGATGAGATTGCCGGACTTGATCTCGACCGAATCGTTGCCCTTCAGAGCGTTGCCGCTCGCGCTGACCTTGAGCGTCAGGTTCTTGACGGACAGATCGTCCTTCGACTTGACGCCGTTGTCAAACGCGGTCTCGACGATCAGCGTCCCGGTTCCCGCGAGCTTCAGATCGCTCGAAGAGAAGATCGCCGCATCGTCCTCGACGTTCTCCGCGCTGCCGGTGCGCAGGTCGGTGACCGTGTTGTACGTATCCTTTTCCGCCTTGACCGTCACGTCGCCCGCGCTGTCGACGCGGATCGGCGCGCCGAAGCTGCACGCGATCGAAGCGCCGTCGAGAATCAGCTTGACCTCGTCGTCCTCGCCCGCATTCACGACGATCTGCCCGTCGCTGAGCGCGCCGGAGAGCGTGTACTCGCCCGCCGCGGTGATCGTGTAAACCGAACCGTCCGGCAGGATCTCGCCCGACTCACCGCTGACTGAAAAGTCGTCGGTGCTGACCTTCGTTTCATCGGCCGGATCGGCGAGCGGCGTGCTGTCCGCGACCGCTGCGCTCGCATCCGCGTCCCGGACGATCGTATCTTCGCCGGCGACGACTGCGATCTGCTCCGATTGCGAATCGGGTACCGTCGCCGCGACGCTCCCGAACGAACATGCCGCCGACAAAAGCAGGGCGACCGCTGCTGCAAGAAGTCTCAAGTTCCGTTTCATGGCTGTTTCCTTTCCGGCATTGTGCCTTAGAGCTGTCCCTGCTGCTCGCTGTACGGAAGCAGGGAGATTTCGAGGTTTCCGTTTCGGGTGCGCAATTCGTCGATGAACGCTTTTTCCTCCTTCTGGTCCTTCATGCGAACCAGATACGACAGGCGGAACATCGAACCCATCCCCGTCGTCTTGACGCCGAGGCGCTCGCTGCTCTTTAGGTAGCGCGCGAACGTGTCGTCGAACATGTCCGTGTACTCGAGCGATTCGGGTACTGTGATCTTCAAAAGCCGTTCCTCCTGCATCGTCTTGCTGTCGAACAGCTTCAGCGATGCGAACAGGAAATACAGCAGCGCGAGCGAGAGCAGGATGATCACGCCGTACGCAAGGTATCCCATGCCAAACGCGATGCCCGCGCCCATGGCGATCAGGATCGCCGCGATCTCGTCCGCCGAGCCCTGCGCCGAGCGGAACCGGATCAAGCTGAACGCGCCGCCGATCGCGACGCCCGCGCCGATGTTGCCGTTCACGAACGTGATGACCGCGCCGACGACGAACGGGATCAGCGAAACGACGATGAAGAAGCGCTTGCTGGAGCGCACACGCCTTGCCATAATGATCGCAAACAGCACGCCGCACAGCACGGCGACGCCCGCCATCAGGAAAAACTGCGGCGCGGTAACGGTCGAAGAATAAATCGATTCAAACATTATATATCATCCTTTCTCTCAAATTGCAAGCAAATGCTCGCGGCGGAACGCTTCTCCGTACTTCGAAATGCTTCCCCGCTTGATGTTGAGGTCCGACAGGATCTGCACCAGCCACAGCGGAATCACGTCCTGCACCTTCAGTTCCAGGATCGTGTCGCCCGCATGCAGCAGCGGCTTTCCGACCGGATCGCTGTCGAAGCGGAACGCATCGACGCGGTAGCGCGGGTTGCGGTCGATCGTGAGACGCAGATCGCCGTCCGGCTCGCAGTATGCAGTGCGGTCGTACAGGATCATGCACGCGGGAACGAGCGTGTGATAGTAATCGCGGAAGTACGTGATCTCGCGGTCGATCTGTCCGTTCTCGTCGAGGTTCAGCGTTCCGGAAAAGAACTGCTCCGCCTCCGGCACCGTCGCCTGCACGCGGCGCTTGTACACGATGCCGTACGCCTTGCGCTTGAGTTCGAGATATACCGGCGTGCGGTCGGTTGCACGGCCGTAGGCGCGAAGGCGGATCTTTTCCTTGAACTCCGGCTTCTCGATCGAGGTGCGTATAAGCCTCCTGTCCGGCGTGTCGTAATAGAGCGACTGGCTCGTCGTAAGCCCGTACGCGTCCGGCTCCATGTGTCCCTTCAGGCGCTCGC
>JAEEGK010029386.1_pt1 | contig 10965 bp, 6 predicted proteins | sample 8958771 | NCBI WGS metagenome assembly JAEEGK01 (sample SAMN16246547, study PRJNA631951) | gut metagenome | biome: gut microbiome; feature: rumen; material: SC-attached | host: Bos | place: Iran: Karaj | collected 2018-10 | reverse complement strand
ATTGGGGATGGGGATTGGGGATTGGGGATTGGGGATTGGGGATTGGGCCCAATCCCCAATCCCCAATCCCCATTATCAAAAAATAATTCTGAAATGTATTTTTATTTTTTTTAAATCTCAATTTAAATTAAACTTTATTTAAAATAATTAATAATTACTCTTTTTGATTTACTTTAAATTAATAATTTTTTGAAATTCAATTTAATTTTGGGTCTTTACAAATTATATAACAAAATTTATTCATAGAAGAAAACATATAATTTACATCATTTGAAGGAGCTATTTCAAAATTAGATAAATCTAAATTTTCCATAGAATCACAATGAGAAAACATCCAACTCATATTTTTTACATTTTTAGTGATAAAATTTGACAAATCTAAAGTTTTCAAAGAAGAACAATGTGAAAACATACTTCCCATATCAACAACATTATCTGTAATAAAATTCTTTAAGTTTAAAGACAATAAAGAAGAACAATCAGAAAACATCCAACTCATATTTTGAATTTTTTCTGTATTAAAATTAGATAAATCTAAATTCTTTAAAGAAGAACATTTAAAAAATATACTTTCCATACTTGAAACATTTTTAGTATTAAAACTTGATACATTTAAATTTGTTAAAGAGGTACATTCAAGAAACATATAAGACATATTAGTTACTTTTTCTGTATTAAACTTTGATAAATTTAAATTTGTTAAAGAAGAACATTCTCTAAACATATAAGACATATTAGTAACATTTTCAGTATTAAAATTAGATAAATTTAAAAAAATTAATGATGAACATTTCCTAAACATATGACTCATATTTGTAACTTTACTAGTATTAAAATTTTGTAAATTTAAAAAAGTTAAATTTGAACATTCTCTAAACATAGAATTCATATTAGTAACATTTTCAGTATTAAAATTAGATAAATCTAAAGAAATTAAGGTTGAACATTCACAAAACATATAATTAGTTGTTTTTAAAGGTTTTTTACAAATGATTTTAATAATATATTTTCCTTCTTTTGGGAATTGATATTTAAAAGTAAAATCTATAATTTTATCATTTAAATGTAATTCACAATTTTCTCTAAGTTCATTTTCATTTTCTAATCCTTCATTAGAACAACTTGCTTCTTCAAAGCAATTTAAAATTTGAACTGGTTCATCTATTTCTTTTATTTCATATTCACATATAATGAAATTATCTTGACTATAATTTTCTATTATTTCTTTTTTTTTTTCTTCTTTTTTTGGTTTTGGTGTTGGTTTTTTAAAAGGAAATTTTCTTCCTCTAAATTTTTTTGTTTTTACTTTTGTAATAATATTATTAATATTATTATCATTATTTTCATTTGGTATTTCTTGAGTTGAAGTTTCTTTTTTTTCTTCTGTTTTATTTTCTTTTTTATCTTCTTTTTTAATTTCTTTTTTTTCTTCATTTTTATTTTCTTCTTTTTTTTTTTCTTCTTTTTCTGTTTTTTTTTCATCAATATCAATTATTTTAATTTTTTCTAATTTTTTTATTTTATCATTCATAGCGCTTAAACATTCAATATAAAATTCTTTATAATTATTAATAGTATCATCAAAGAAAATTGAAGAATTAGAATTATCATTTATTAATTCCATTTTTTTAAAAAGGTTTTTAATATCATTTTTCATTTTTGTAAAATTATTTAAATTTTCTTCAAGTTCATTTATTAAAGATTTTGTTAAATTTGCTTCAACATTTGTTAAACCAATTTTAGAAAAATCAATAATTTTATGAGATTTATGTTCATTTAAGCAATTTTCACATAAATTACATTTACAATTAAAGCAATAAGAATAATAATCTTTAGAATGTTTTTTACATAAAAAATCAAATTGAGGTAAATTAATGGTATTTTCTTTAACAATATTCTTTTTAAAAAAAGGATGATTGAAATAATCATGCCAAGAGATTCTTTCATTTTCATCTTTAATTAACATTTTAGAAACTAAATCATTTAAATCTTTATTTGCTATTTCTTTTAATTGTTTATTTGAATCAATTTCATTTAAAATATCTTCTTCAGTTTCTCCATTAAAAGGATATTCTTTAAAATATAAATAATAAATTATTGTTCCTAAACTCCATATATCACTCTTATTAGAAATTGATTCATTGTTTAAAACTTCTGGTGCTAAAGTTAAAGGAGTTTCTTCTAAATTCATTGAATTTACTTTTGTTTTATCTGAAAATTTACTTGAATCAAAATCTGATAATTTATATTTTATTTGGTTTACTTTTTCTAAAAAAATTAAAAAATTTGAAAGTTTTAAATCTTTAATTATAATATTTTCTCTTTGAATTATTTTAAAATTTTCATTCAATTGAATTAAAAGTTCTTTTATTTCATTTATTGATAAAGGAGTATCTCTCATTAGTAAAAATTCTTCTAAATTACATATTGATAATTGCATTATGATATAAAAGTTTTTTTCTGTGTTTAATGTAGTTTTTAATGTTGTATTACTTTCTAAATTAATTTTTGTTAAAATTTCTTCTTCTTTAAAAGGAGTACCTGATAATTTTTTATATTTTAATTTATTTATTTCCTTTATTGCAACATAATTTCCAGTTGTCTTATCTATTCCTTTGTAAATTTGACCAAAAATTCCATTACTTAAAACTGCTTTTTCTGTATAATTTGTCCAAATATCATTTGATGACATTTTTGTTTTTTTATATTTTTAATTATTATAACTGATTATATTAATTGATTAAGTTATTTTTAATTCAAATAATACTTTCATTTATTGTTTCATTAAATTTATCATTGGAAAAGTAAATGCTTTTTTATAAAACAATTTAATTATAATCATTGATGTCTTAAAAAATTGTATATATTATTTTTGTTTCTTTATTTATTTCTTGAAAGATGTATTAATTATTTTTTGTTTTGAAAAAATTTTTTCTCAAAATAAATTAAAATTGAATCATACAAATTCGTTTAATTATTGAATTCAATAAATAAAACCTCTTATTTTTTATTTTTCAATTTTGATTTGAATTTTTTATAAGATTAATTTTAAATATTATATATTAATTTAAATTTAGATAATTTTTTTTTCAAAACTCAATTATAAAATAATATTCAAAAAAATTAAAATTTGAATTGAAATATTGAAAAAAAAATTATTAATTAAATCATAATCAAAATATCTTAAATTTAAGACAATTAGTTTCTTTACATTTTTATTATAAACTTCAGATACAATATATATTTAGTCAATAGATTTAAAAATTATTTTTATAAAATTATATTATAATACAAAAGTAATTATTTTTTGAATATTATTATAATTAAAAATTCCTAAAATTAAATCTTAATAATCCCATTATATTAACTGTTTAATAAAGATTTAAATTTTTATTTTTAATCAATGTTCAATGATATTGTAAATTTAATCAATATTCATTTATAATAAACTATAAACAAAAAAAATTTATTAAGTTAGTTAATATTATTTTAATGACCCAGGACAAAAGAAAAAAATGAAAAAAAATGAGAAAGAACATATGATGTAAAGAATTTTCAAAAATTCATTAATTAAAAATATTGTTAATTCTTAACTTTAAAATTTATTTTAGGTTTTGCAAAAATAGAATTTATATTAAATTATCTGTAACTCTTTTTTTAGCTATATTTTTAAAATATTTTTATTTCTTTTATTTATTTTATTAGAAATTATGAAAAAATAAATGAAATATAATAATTATGAAATAAAAAATCATCTTAGTTGTCCTCTATTTATCTTAAAGATATCAATTTTGTTTTTAAAATGAAATTTGACTTTTAACTATTTTATTTTAATTGAATATTTTATTTAAAAGAACTATTTTTAAAAAAAAAATTTTTTCCTTTATTGAAAATTAACTATTTTTAAAATATTATATTTCTCAAAAAAAATAGTTAATTATAGTAAAATAAAATGTTTGTAATTAACAACCTATTTCATTAAAGGGGATTCCTTTCTTATTATGTTAAACAAATATTATTTTATATTAGAAATCACTCATTTAATTTTTGGCTTCCCTGATTTTTTCAAAAAAGAAAAAAAAATTTCTATTTAAAAAAAGATTAAACTATTTAAAAAAAGATTAAATTTAATACGACTTAAATTTTAGTTTCTCTCTAACTATTTTTTTCTTATTCTTTTTATTTATATATTTTTTTAGACACTTTTTAATTCTTTCCTATATTATTAAAACTATAATATTTATATAAAAATTAATTAAAAGAAAAAACAATTTAAAAAAAAATAATGTTTAAATTAAAAGGAAAAAGAATCAATTTTAAATAAACATATTTAAGAATAAAATATTAAGTACAACATCCTCCATTTTGAATAGATTTATTTTTATGATATTCATCCATTAACCAATTTCTAATATAAACACCTTCCATCATAGAAAAAATTAATTCAAAAAATTCTTTAAGAAAATTTTTATTTTCTTCATGATTAACATCTAAATCCTGACTAGAAGGATTTTGAATATTTTTAAAATATTTATGATATAAACTATCATAATTACTTATTATAAAATCTGCTAATCTTTTTTGTCTAGATAAATCATAAACTTCATTTAAAATCATAATTCCTTCTTTTGGAAGTTGAGACATAAATGAATAAACTAATATATTTGAATTTACTTTTATAACATTTAAAATATAATCTTTTAAATTTGTTTCACTAATTGTTAAATAACATTTAGAAAATAAATCAATTAAATCTTCAACTTTATTCTCTTTAGAACCTTGAGATAAAAAAATTAAAATAGTTCCTAAATTTTCTATTTTTGATTCTGTTCTTCTTAAATTATCAAAATAGTTTAAATGATTTATTCTATATTGATTTTCTTCTATATCAATTTTAGGAAGAATAAAATTAGAATATTTAAAGTAATCTAAAGAATAAGGTTTATCTGTAGTATCTTCTGGTGTTGATTGAATTATACAATCAGAATATTCTTTATATATTTGTTCTAAAGGCATTTTAGAAATTGGAATTTCATTAAAAATATTTGCTATTGTTTCTTCTTCTAATTCAATTTTATGACAATCTAAATTATTTCCCATTTTATCAGTTTTTTATTTTTTTTTATTTTTTATTATAAAATATTTTTTTTTTCTTATATTTTTTATGTGCTGACCTTAACTATAATTCTCTTTTTTTATTTTTTCTAAATTAATTTTGTGATTCATAATAAGAAAATTATAAAAAAGTAAAAATAAAAATTTTTGAATTAAAAAAGTAATTATTTAATAAGTAAAAATAAAAAAAAATAAAAAAATTAAATTTGTCAATGTTTCAAGCTCAAAGACAAATAAATAACATATATGCATATCCTTATTCTAAAGTACCATCTCAGAGTTCAATATATATGAATAATCCTATTATACAATCTTCAAAAAATCAAATCTTTTCCAATAATAGTGATTATAAATCATCATTAAGTCCAAATCAAATAAAAAACAATTTTTCAATGAAAAACCTAAATTCTCCAGAAATAAAAATTAATTATGACTCAATTTCATCTTCTCCTTTTATTCCAAAAGGAATAAAAGTATTTCAAAGAAACAACAATCAATGTTCTTTTGAAAGTTTAAGAACTTCAGCTTCTAATAGTAATGAATCTTTGCTTTCGAATTCAAATAGTCAAATACCTTTTAATTTAAGGCAAAGTTATGAAAATATTCAAAAAAGTAATAACTTATTAATTAATAATGATAATAATTACAATAATTTACCTATTTGTAATCTTAGAAGAAGTAATAGTAATTTTAACGAAATTTTTAGCCATAAAAATTATTTTTTGAATAATATACCAGTTAATAATTTATTTACCCCAAATATTAATAATATTAATGAAGAAAATAATTTAAATGATGAACAATTATTTAATAATTATAATTGTGAAAATGGTTTAAGTGAAATTGAAAGAGATTCATTTAAAAAAAATAGTAAAATTCATTTTAATAAATTTAATTCTATGAAAGAAAATTCTTCAATTGATAATACTGTTATTTTAACAATTAGAATTAAAGTTTCAAAAAATGATTATAGAATTTTTAATTTGAAAAAATATGATGATTTATTTGTTTCAATTCAAAAATTTTTTGATTTAAATCAAATAAAATCAGAATTAATAAGACCAACAGTAATTAAAATTTTTTCAACTTTAAATAAAATTTTTTGGTTATGTAATAGTAAAATTGGAATATATGATCAACAATATTTAAAAACTTTATATAAAATTTGGTTAAAAAATGGAAAGAATATTCCAAAGTATAAAGAAGAAGAAGGTGATTCTTCTTTAAGTGAAGATTCTAATAAAGAAAGTAAATCATATCAAGCTGAAAATTCTTTAGAAAATAATGAAAATAATAGACAAGATACTGCAAAAAGTTATTAACGTTAAATAGATAAATAAAAAAATAATTTAATTATTTAATTATATTCATTCTTAGAAAAATTGAAATTGTGTTTTAAGAGTTTTTATTATTTTTCATAATTATTAAAATTTCTTTTAAGTTTTTAAATTTATTTTTTGATTTTTAAATCAAAAATTCAATTAAAAAAATTCTAAAATCTTTTTAAATATGTAAATCTGAATTATTAAAATAAAAAAGTCTTTGTAAGATAAAAGGATTAATTAGATAAAAGGTTTTATCATCAAATATTTTATTTTAAAAAGAAATTATTATATTCTGTAAATGAAAAAAAATAAAGGTTTTTCAATGAATTAATTAATTTTAAGAAAAAAAATTTAAAAAACAATAAAATGTCATCAAAAGAAGAATCCCTAAATTCAGAAAAAGAACTCGAACAATTTTACGAAGAATGTCAATCGAACATGGAAGAAAAAATAAAAAACAAAAATATTAAAAATTTAAAAAATTTAAATAACAACACCACAAATTCATCAATTGATATATCTAATTTTCCAAGAAATAAAGTTTTGTTATATGAAAATTACAAAAATTCTTCTATAAAAAGATCATTTGTTATATCACCAAAAAGCAATAAATTAAATTCAACTTCAAATGAATTATGTAATTATAAAAATTTAAAAGATTCTAAAACAATGATTGATAATACATTTGATTCATCTAAAAATAGTAATTATATTAAAAGGAAATTATCAAAAAATAACAGTATGCAAAAATTAAATTCAACTTTATATAATAAATTTAGGACTTCTAATTTAATTAACCCAAACAATAAAATGAATAAAAATAATGATTTACCTAAATTCCAAATATTACATTCTTCTAAATGGAAATATCGTCCTTTATCAAATAGAGTATATAAATTAAATAAACCTTCTTTATCAACTAAAAATATTTTTGAAGATGATTCAAATTTTAAAAATGATAATAATATAAAAGAAAAAAACTTAGATAATAGAAATTTAACAAAATCTTCTTCTTCAATTAATTTAACTAAAAGTGGTTTAAGTCTTCCTAATGAAAAATACTTTCCTAAAAATTCCGAAAATGAAATTTCAAGAATTTATACTTTAAGAAATTATATATTAAATAATCTCGATGATATAAATAAATTAAATGAAGATGAAGATAATATTAAAAATAATACAAATGATCATTTAAGGAAATTTTATGATAATAATATGAAATTTTTAAATAATAAAAATAAAAGAAATAAATTATTATACGAAAAAAAAATTTTTGATGAATTAAGTGAATGTTCATTTCATCCTAAATTAACTCAATCAACTGTTAATTTGATAGAAAAAACAAATTATGTCAAAAGCAAAAAAAATGATGATTTTTATAAAAAATCAATTCTCTGGAAAAAAAATCATGATAAAGAATTACAAAATGCAAGAACAAAAAAAGAAAAAAAAGATTTTGAAGAATGTTATTTTCATCCTTTAACAAATATAAAACAACATGAAGAAGTTTTAGAAAATTTAAAAGATAAAAGTGAAGATTATATTTATGAAAAAAATATTAAATGGTTAAAACAAAGGGAGTTAAATAAAAAAAAGGGAGAAATGGAAAAAGAAGAAAAAAGAGAAATTGAAATTGAAAAATTTAAAAATGAAAATAAGTTTCTTGTTAACTTAGGAAATGAAATAAATAAATTAAATCCAACAGAAAATTTAGAATTGAATTTATCAAAGCCAAAATTTATTAACACTAAATATGCAAAAAATAAATTTAATGATATAAGGAATAAAAGTTTAGATGAAAGGTGTAAATGGTTAAAAACAAAATTTGATCCTGATGAAAATTTTATTTCATATGATAAATATTTAACTATAAATAATGATATAAATACTAATTCTCTAAAAAAAGCTAAGAATAAAATTGAACAAAATTCAGACACCAATTATAACTTCAACAAAGAGATAAAAAATATAAAAAGTTTAATATCAACTTTAAAAAATCTTCTATCCGAAAATAAAAATGTAATTAAAGATAATTAATTATTAATATTTCTTTTTTTACTTGTTTTTTCTTTTAAATTGAAAAACTAAAATCTTTATATAAAAACTTAGGAAAAAAAATAGTTAAAAAAATAGGTTAATATAAATATAAAGGAAAATGACATTAAATAACAATGATTATTGATGATTTGAATAAAAAAATTAATGATTTGGACTTTGATTCTGCTTCTAATGCAGATATATACAGTCTTCCATTTGATGAAAAGAAAAATGAAATAAAATTTCAAACTTATTCAGATAGAAATTACAATTATAAAGCAGTTGGAAATTATAAAATAGGAATTTCTCCTGATGAATTTAAAATAAGAAGTAAAATATTAGGAAAAAAAGGAATTAATTTAAAAAAAATAATTTATAATTGTGCTTTAATTTTTAATGATAGAACAACAAAAATAAGATTAAGAGGAAAGGGAAGTGGTTATAAAGAAGGTAAAAATCATGAAGAAAGCAATGAGCCTCTTCAATTATCTATTTCTTCACAAAATATATATTCTTTCCACTTTTGTTGTCAAGCTATTGAAAAATTGTTAAATAAAATTTATTTTGAATATTATGTTTTTGAATATCAATTAAAAAATAATGGAGTAAAGAATAATCAATTTCTTTATCCTATAATGAAGAAAAAAATTGATAAAAATAATTTTTTGATTGTAAGAAATTGGAATTTTTAAATTATTTTTGACATTACTTATATAAATAATTAATATATAAATTAATAGCTATATTATTAAATAATTTATAGTATATATTTTTACCTTTTTAAATATATTATTTAATTATGAGATTTTTTATCAGAAAAAATCCATTTATTATTTGTATATTAAAGATTAATTTCAAAAAAGATAAATCATATAATATTAAAGAATAAAGAAATTTTAAAGAACATAGTTCTTTTATTAAAATCAAAATGACAGAGTTCAATCAATTAAATAAATTTTTTTGAACAATCTTTAAATGTAATTGATGATATAAATATAATTTGTTTTTAATTTAAAACTCAATTAAACTATTTTTCTATTTTTAAATTCGTTGTAAAGAATTAATGTAAAAATAATGTTTTGAAAATAGTTAATAATCAAATTAATAATTAAAATTTCATGAAAAAAATATTTAATTTTTAGGCGAAGTAATTAATTAATAGAAAAAAAAATATTTAAATATTTTTAAAAATGATTATCTTCAATTTACTATCATTAATACTAATAAAATTATCAAGTGAAAACCATGTAATATATAAATTTAAAAAAATTTCAAATCCAACTAAAACATTAATGGAAAATATTCTTCAAAATGATTTAGAAATTTCAATGTATATAGGAACACCTCCTCAAAAAGTAAATTTAAATTTAAGAAGTAAATCATATGCTTTTTTCATTGCTGGTTCAGAAGTAAAATTAAATTTAACTAAATTTAATGAAACAAAATCTTCAAGTTATAAAAAACTAATAGAAAAACCAACTAAATTTTTAAATTTAGAATATTCAAGAGGATATAAAATATCAGAATCATTATTAATAAATAATAAACAAATTAATGATATTACACTAGTTTTAGCTTCTGAATTAAATTATTTTGAAAGTGGTGCTTTAGGTTTAAAATTAGTTTATAATCATGAATTTACTGATGAATTAAGTTTTATTTATCAATTAAAAAAATTAGCTGATTTTGATAATTATGGTTTTTATCTTAAATATGATAATGAAGAAAGTGGGGAAATTATTATCGGTACTTATCCACATTTAATTGATAAAAACTTTAAAGAATCTAATTTTATGTATAAAAGCGTTGAAATTGAAAATGGAAATTATGTTGAATGGATTATTCATTTTGATTTCTTTAAATATGATAATCAAATTATACAAAATATGACTTTACTTAATTCTTTTATCACTATAGAATTTGGTTTAATTTCTGCTCCTCTTTCAACGAAGGAATTTTTTAAAAATAATTATTTAAATAAAATTCCTTGTTATCAAAATGTTATTGATAAATATTATTTTTATAAATGTGATATTAATTCGAAAATTGAGAATTTTAAAAATATTTCTTTTCTATTAAAAGATATTGATTATCAATTTAATTTAACATATAATGATTTATTTATTAAAAAAGGAAATGATTATTTGTTTACTATAGTATTTAATTCAGATACAAATAATACGAATTGGATTTTGGGAAATGTTTTTTTAAAAAAATATCAAATAATTTTTGATTTAGATAGAAAAATAATTGGAATTTATATTAATAATGATAATCCAAAACATTTTAATATAACTATAATCCTTTCAATTATTTTTGGTTTATTTTGTTTGTTCTTAATTGTATATATATTCTTTTATATGAAAAAACCAAGAAGAATTAGAGCAAATGAATTAGAAGATGAATGTTATGATTATATACCTTCATAAACTAAAACGAATTAATATATTTTATGATTTAAATTATTATAATTATTTAAAAAAAAAAT
>JAEEGK010029385.1_pt1 | contig 10965 bp, 7 predicted proteins | sample 8958771 | NCBI WGS metagenome assembly JAEEGK01 (sample SAMN16246547, study PRJNA631951) | gut metagenome | biome: gut microbiome; feature: rumen; material: SC-attached | host: Bos | place: Iran: Karaj | collected 2018-10 | reverse complement strand
ACGCGCTGCGGCCGAATCATTCGGCAGAGCATTTCCAGAACCTTGCCCTGAAGGTGCCCCGCCACCATTTGCGGACGCAGGATTTTCACGTACGTCTGCCGCTCAAGTTCGTTGAGCAGTGGGCTTGCGGCTGTGGTGTGCTCCTCAATGTATTGGTCAACGCTATGGTCGAATCGTTGCGGCATTGTCAAAGGTGAGAGTTAAGGGGTAAATGTTTAGATTGTTGTTTTATCGGTGAATTGTTTAAAGGTTGTCCCGATAGCTATCGGGGGCTTCGCTGTTTAACAGGTTTAAAGTTTAGAAGGTTTAGTGCTGTTGCTGTTTAGAAAGTTGAGTTTCTAAACCTTCTCAACCTTCTAAACTATCTCAACCAATTCCATTAAATTGTTAATTATCTACTCCTAAATCCTAAATCCTAAATTCTAACTCCTACCTAAAGAGTTTCACAATATCATTTCCATTTGCATAAATGAGCAGTGCCAGCAGCAGCGCAAAACCGATGTACTGCGCCACCTCCATTACCTTGTCCGACGGTTTGCGGCGCGTCACCATTTCAATGATGATGAAGAGCGCGTGGCCGCCGTCGAGTGCCGGAATGGGCAGAATGTTGAGCACGGCCAGCATAATGCTCAGGAAACTTGTCATACTCCAGAACGAGTACCAGTCCCACGTGCCGGGGAAAATCTTGCCAATGGCAATGAATCCGCCCAACGACTCGTAGGCTTTGGTTTCGGGTTTCACAATCAGTTTGAACTGCTTCAGATAGTCGCGCGCCACCACAAACGCCTTTTTGGCACCGGCCGGAATGGCTGCAAAAAAGCCGTATTCCTTCTTGCGCAACTCAAAAATGCCGTCGGTGCTTGCGCTCACGCCAATCAGCCCCGTTGAGTCGATGCTGACGGCAAACGATTGTTCCTGCCCGTCGCGTATCACGCTGATATTCACCGTCGAATTCTTGTAGTTGGCAATTGTGGCGCGGAACTCGTCGAAATATTCAGTCCTGATGGTGTCGATGCCCACAATTTGATCGCCCACCTGAATTCCAGCGGCTTCGGCGGCCGAGCCCTTCATAAATCCGCCCGCCACAAACGGGAACCGCGGCGAGATGAACGTGCCGCCCTTGAGCAGATGCGGAATAATGCTGTCAGAAATCTGAATGTCAAGCACTTGGCCGTCGCGCTCCACCTGAATGGTCTTCGACTCGTTCAGCAGAATGTAGGCTGTGATGGCTGTGGCCTTCTCAACCCGCTCGCCGTCGACGCTGATAACCTTGTCGCCGTTCTGCAGGCCCGAGCGCAGCGCCACCGAGTCGCACACAATGCCGTACTTCATATTCTCGGTGGGCAGATACTCCTCGCCCCACGTGAACAGTATTCCGGCGTAGATGCCCATTGCCATTATCAGGTTGAAAACCACGCCCGCCACAATAATCAGCAGCCGCTGCCACGGCCGTTTCGAGCGGAACTCGTCGGGTTTGGGCGGCAGAGCCATTTGCTCCTTGTCCATACTCTCGTCAATCATTCCGGCAATCTTCACGTAGCCGCCCAGCGGCAGCCAGCCAATGCCGTACTCCGTGTCGCTGCCCTTCGGCTTGAACTTGAAGAGCGAGAACCACGGGTCGAAGAACAGATAGAACTTTTCAACTCTTGTTTTGAACGCTTTCGCGATGATGAAATGCCCGAACTCGTGGAATATCACCAATATCGATAAACTCAAAAGCAGTTGGGCAATGCGGACTAATGTTTCCATTTATTATTTAATAATTTATTGATTAACAGAATGAATGACTAATTGTTACACAAACAGTTAGCTATTTTGAAATTTGGCAATCGCCGCCTTTGTTTTATAGTGCAAATATGATATTTTTTTTGAGTAAAGCGTAATGAGCAAACGCAGAGCGTATCCTCATAAAAATGCGGTTTTTCTGATTTATTCGCTCATAAAAATGTAGTTTTTTTGTAATTATTCACTCATAAAAATGTAATTTTGCAATACGATTTTTAAAATCATACATATGGAAAGGCTCATTTACAACGATTTGCTGAAATGGAAAAACAGCAGTAGACGCAAGCCTCTTATTTTGTTTGGTGCGCGACAAGTGGGAAAAACATATATCCTAAATCAGTTCGGGAAGCGGGAATTTGACAATTACGTGTACATCAATTGCCATAATAATGAATTTGTGGCCACGCTTTTCCGTAGCTTTGATATTGAGCGCATATTGATTGATATTGAGCGACATACCGAGAAGAAAATTACCGCAGGAAAAACACTTCTTATCCTTGACGAGATACAGGAAGTTCACAATGGAATATCATCGCTCAAGTATTTTTGTGAGAACAAACCAGAATTGCACGTGGTGGTGGCCGGTTCGTTGTTGGGCATATCGCTTCACGAAGGCGAGAGTTTTCCTGTTGGCAAGGTGGATATGCTTCATCTTTATCCGATGACTTACATTGAATATCTTATGGCCTGCGGCAGAGAGTCTATCGTGAAAGCACTCCGCGACACCGATTGGACAGCAATTGAATTGGAACACGAGTATTTAGAGAACCGTCTGCGAGAGTACTATTTTACAGGCGGAATGCCCGAAGCTGTCGCCGAATTTATCGAAACCGGCGACACAAAAAAAACAAGGCTGATACAACAGAATATTATTGAAGCATACAACAACGATATAAGCAAACATACAAAAACGGAAGTGCAGCGCATACATCAGGTATGGGAAAGCATACCGGCGCAACTTGCCAAAGAGAATAAGAAATTCATTTTCGGGATGCTGAAAAAAGGCGCTCGTGCGGCCGATTTTGAGTTGGCTCTGCAATGGCTTGTTGATGCCGGACTAATCTATAAAGTGGAACGCTGCAAAACGCCATCGCTGCCACTGAAATTCTACGCCGACAATTCGGCTTTTAAAATTTATCTTCTCGATATCGGATTGCTTGCAGCTATGGCACAGACGCAACCCAAAGACATTTTGTTAGGTAACAAAGTGTTTTCCGAATTCAAGGGTGCATTTTCCGAAAACTATGTCTTACAGCAGATTCGGCCGCTGAATGACACGTTTGCATACTACTATAGCAAAGATAATTCGCAGTTGGAAGTGGATTTCCTGTTACAATGTGCCAACAAGATTATTCCTGTTGAAGTAAAAGCCGAAGAAAACGTGAAAAGCAAATCGTTACACACATTCGTTGATGCTCATACGCCGGGTATGAAAGGGCTGCGCGTGTCGATGAAGCAGCATATTGAGCAAGATTGGATGGAAAACATTCCTCTGACAGCCGTCGAAGCTTATCTGACGAAAATGATTGAATGATTTGACTACGGACTACAGACAACAGACTACGGATGCCAAAATATGACGTCCCTACCAAGTGCTTTTTGTCTCATAATTCAAAATTCGTAATTTATAACTCCTAATTCCTAACTCCTAAATTCAAATCAGCCCCTCCGCAAACCTCCGTGCCTCGCGGTCGGTTGCCACATAATCGTCGTAGGTCGGTTTGCCGACGAAGGCGATGGCGTGCATTGTCCGTTCGATGGTTGCGGCAATGTCAAGGAAGCCTATGCGCTCCTTCAGGAAGGCGGCCACGGCCACCTCGTTGGCGGCGTTCATAATGGCCGGCATATTTCCGCCCTTGCCCAAAGCCTCGTAGGCCAGCGCCAGACAGCGGAACTTCTCCAAATCGGGTGCCTCAAACGTCAGCGGCTGCTGATTCTTGAAATCGATGCGGCCAAACGTCGATGGCCAGCGGTCGGGGTAACTCAGCGCGTATTGGATGGGCAGACGCATATCGGGCAGGCCCATTTGCGCCTTCACGCTGCCGTCGATGAACTGCACCATACTGTGGATGATTGACTGCGGGTGCACCGTCACCTCAATCTGCTCGTACGGAATGCCGAAAAGCCAGTGAGCCTCAATCACTTCCAAGCCTTTGTTCATCATTGATGCCGAGTCGATGGTGATTTTTGCGCCCATATTCCAGTTGGGGTGCTTGAGCGCCTGTTGCGGCGTTACGGTGCGCAGTTCGTCGATTGATTTTGTGCGGAACGGTCCGCCCGAAGCGGTGATAATCAGTCTCTCAACCTCAGGTTCGCCCACCAGGCATTGGAAGATGGCCGAATGTTCCGAATCAACGGGAGTCACCTTAACTTTGTGTTTTGCAACAAGTTCGGTAATCAGCTCGCCGGCCACCACAAGCGTCTCCTTGTTGGCCAGGGCGATGTTTTTGCCAGCCTCAATGGCTTTGATGGTCGATGAGAGCCCCACATAGCCCACCATTGCGGTCACCACGGTGTCAACGGTGCTCATTTGCACCACGTCCTCAATGGCTTTCGAGCCCGTCCAGACTTTGATGTCAAGGTCGGCCAGAGCCTCGCGCACCTCGGCGTACTTCGTCTCGTCGGCAATGACCACGGCGTTCGGTTTGAACTCGCGCGCCTGCTCAATAAGCAGTTTTGAGTTGTGTCCGGCTGTCAGAACCTCAACCGTAAGTTTGTCGGTGTGGGCGCGTGCCACGTCGAGTGTCTGTGTGCCGATTGAGCCTGTCGAACCAAGAATTGCAATATGTTTAGTCATTATGTATCAGAAAATTATGTAGTCGGTTGGATTGAGCGGCGTGCCGTTCTGCCACAACTCAAAGTGCAGGTGCGGCCCGGTGGTGTACTCACCCGTGTTGCCAATGATGCCCAGCGGCTCGCCAGCCCTGACACGGTCGCCTATATTCTTGAATAAGTATGAGTTATGCTTGTATTGCGAGATAATATTGTTGCGGTGTTGGATAATAATCACGTAGCCGGCCTCCAGAGTCCAGCTTGCCAGAATGACCGTTCCGTCGAGCACGGCCAGAATCGGCTCGCGAGCGTCCGACACCACATCAACGCCGTAGTGGCCGCCTTTGGGGTCGTGCTGGTTGGTGATTTCGCCTTTGAGCGGGCAGTAGAAGTGCATTTTCACAGTGCTCAGCATTGTTGGCAGCACCGTTTCGTCCTCAACGTAGCGCACATTGAACTGGTCGTCCTCAACCTGCTTGTAGAGCGACGAGTCGAGCTTCAACGGGGCAATCTTGCTGTCGACTTTCTTTATCGAGTCGCGGTCGACAAAGTGCGATTTGGTGCTTTTCCCGGCAAGGATGCTGTGGAGGTTGTCGAGGAAAAGCTCTCTTTGGGCCAGCGTCCGCTCAAGCGAGTCCACCTTCAGGTAGTTCTCCACCATCAGCTGGCGGTCGTTGGCGTCGGGGTAGCCGGGCACGTACTCGCGCAGCGGTGTGAAGTTGACTAGCACAATTCCGGTGCCCACCAGAAGCACCACTATCAGCACCGCCACGGTTATCAGGCCGCGCAGCGACAGCACCGCACACCACAACTCTTTCAGCGTGCGGTCGTTGAGAATGGCTATCCGATAGCGCTCGGAAAACCGATTTTTCATTTTAGCCTTGTCCATAGCTGTTTATAAAACGTGCAAATATACGCAGTTATGCGGAAATAGCCATTTTGAGGGGCTTTTTTATCGATAGAAGCATTTGCAAACAATTTCACATTCGGGGTCGAAGAGCACCGAGTCCACTTTGAAGTCGGTTTCAATAACAAACTGCTGTTGTGGCTGGGTGTGGTACAGACGCACGTCTTTTTGTTGGCCTTCGCCTGAAAGTCTGACGGTTACGTGCAGCGGATAGAACTTGACCGACGGGTGGCTTGTGGTTTGTTTGATGGTGATGGTTGTTTTTCCGTTTACTGTTTTTCCGCGTTTGATGGTGTAGATTGGATGCCCGATGCCGTAAATCCAACGGCTGAAAAACTCGGAGAGCGAGGTGTCGGCGGCCTGCTCGAAACACTGGCGGGCGTCCTCAATCGAGGCGAACCCGTTGGCGTAGCGTTCAAGAATCAGGCGGCAGCCCTTCTGAAAGGCCTCATTTCCAATCTCGTTGCGCAGCATCACCAGAGTCATAGCGCTTTTGTTGTAGCGCGTGTCCACGTCGAACAGGCTGTTGGTGTTGGCGGTGTCGTTTGCGGCGTAGATGGCTTTTTTTGCCGCCAGGGCCGAGTTTATTGTGTATTTCCGCCATTCGATGGCCAAATCGGAATAGAATTTTTCGATAATCATCAGCTCGCCGAATGTCGCGAAAGCCTCATTAAACCATAAGTTGCTCCAACCTTTGCAGGTGACATAGTTGCCAAACCACTGGTGCGCCAGCTCGTGGGCCATCACTCCAATATCGGTGTTGGTTAAGAAGGAGATGGTCTGGTGTTCGATGCTTGCGTGGGCATCGATGGTCACCTGTCCGTATTTTTCGTCGGCAAAGGGGTAGGGAATCCAGTAATCGCTGAAATAGTTGATGAAATTGCCGAGATGCTGCAGCGCGTTCTCGTCGAATTGCGCTGTGGTCCAGTCGTAATTGATGAGCTCAACGGTGTCGCCCGTGGCCAGCGTGGTTTTGCTTTCGGTTGTGTTGTAAACGCCCACCGCAATGCCCACCGTGTAGAAGTTTGCCGGATGGCGCAGGCGGTAGTGCGCCGTGTGCTGGTTGCCGGACTCGGTGTAGCCCGTGAGCACGCCGTTTGAGGCCACCTTGTATTTCGTGGGGCAGGTTACGTCGATGTCCATCGAGTCGATTTTGTCGAGCAGATTCTGCCGGCAGGGCCACCAGTCGCGTCCGCCGTGTGGTTGCGACAGAGTCCACGCCGTTTGTGTTTTTTTGTCGAAACCCACTGAGCCAAAGCACGTTGGCACCGGCTTGCCGCAATAGTGAACGGTAACCGAGTCGGTTGCGCCAACCGCCACATTGGCTGGCAGTGTGACAATCAGTTTGTTCGATTTGTGGGTGAAAGCAAGCCGTTTGCCTCTTTGCGTAACGCTATCGACGCGAAGGTGTTTCGAGAGGTCGAAGTCGATTGTGCCAACGGCGGTCTCGGTGGGTTTGAAATGCGTTGTTACTGAGCCCGATATGTAAACCGCATCGGGCGAGAACCACCAGTGGCATTGGCAGTAGGTCACATCAATTTGTGCCTGGGCCTGCCAGCCGGCGGCCAGAGCCAAAGTCGTAAGTATGGCGGAAAATAGTTTCACTATCAATTATTTTCGCGGCATCACTATCCCCAAACTATCGCCCAGCTTGATTATATATCGTTGAAACACACCAAGTTTCGTGAGCTGCTCGGCAATTTTTTCATCGTTGTCGGGTTCGGTCTGCAATTGCGCGATAATTTTACCAATATTTTTGATTTCTTGTTGCGCAATTTCAAATTTATAGTGATTTAGGGTGATGTCCACCATTTCCTTCAGGTGTCCCTGCTCGGGCGGAACGTAGCGGTTGCGCTTGTCCCAGAACTCTTTGCTCACCTCGTTTTTAGCCACCAGAAGCTTCACGGCAAACGAGCTCACATCGGCATCGTGGCACTGTGTGAACAGGCTGTCGTCGGGTGTTGCGTTGTGCTCGGCGGTCGAAATGTAGATGTCGAGCATTTTTCTGCAAGCATCGATTTTGAATGCAATATTGTTGATTTTCAGCTCGTTGAGGATGTATCGCGACACCGTCACAATCTCAGTAGGCTCGTTTTCCTTCTTCACCTCGAAAAGCACTTTGTCGCCGAATTGAATCAGGTATTTCAGCAGTTCCGACTCAAGCTCGCACACGCGATTGTTCAGAGCCGTCTCCTCGTTCAGGATTGGGCGCTGCTCTGGCGTTTGAGGCTGTTGTGTCGGCGTTTGTTCCGCCATCTCCTTCTGGCGGCGCTCACGCTCGCGCTCCTTCTGCGCGGCCTCAAGCTGCTGATAGGTTATCTTGTTGATTTTCTTTTCAGTGGCATCTTTCAGCACGGCCTCTTCAATATCCATCAGCTTGGCGCACTCCTTCACATAGAGCAGACGCTTAATGTCGTCAGAAATGGCAGCTATCGACGCCACAATGTCGTTAATCAGCTCGGCTTTTTTGATGGGGTCGTTGCCGGCATCGCCCAAGAGCAAACGTGTTTTGAAAAGCACAAAATCAGTCTCGTTTGCACCGATGAACGCCTCCAGCTCCGACGAGCTGTGGTTGCGCGCGAACGAGTCGGGGTCCTCGCCGTCGGGCAGAAGCAGCACTTTCACGTTCAGCCCCTCGGCCAGAATCATATCAATTCCGCGCAAAGCGGCGTGAATGCCGGCATCGTCGCCGTCGTAGAGCACCGTAATGTTGTTGGTGAACTTCTTTATCAGCCTTATCTGCTCAATTGTGAGCGCCGTACCGTTGCTTGCCACCACGTTTTCAATGCCGCTCTGGTGCATACTCAGCACGTCGGTGTAGCCCTCAACCAGAAAGCATTTGTCGTTTTTCACGATTGACGCCTTGGCCTGATAGATGCCGTAGAGCGACCGGCTCTTGTCGTAGATTTCCGACTGCGGCGAGTTCATATACTTGACGTTCACACCTTTGGTGCGGGCGTCGAGCACACGGCCGCCAAAACCGATGACCTTTCCGGTGATGCTGTGGATTGGGAACATCACGCGGCCGCTGAACCGGTCGAAAGTGTAGCCGTCGTCGTGCTTGATTGTGAGTCCGGTGCCGGAGTTTGTCTGTCCGTTGCTGGTGCTAATCAGGTACTTCAGCTGATAGCCGCTTTTGAGCGCAAACTCAGTAAAAGCCTTGCGGTCCGAGAGGCTGTAGCCCAGCTCGTAGGTTTTGATTGTCTCCTCGTTAAATCCGCGCTCCTTGAAGTATTTGTAGCCGATGGCGCGTCCCTCTTCGGTTTCCGTCATATTGCGGATGAAGTAGTTTTTGGCGAACTCGTTCAGCACCATCATACTCTCGCGGTCGTCGTGGCGCTCCTGCTCCTCGGGGGTGCGCTCGGTTTCGGTTACTTCAATGTGGAATTTGTTGGCCAGATATTTCAGCGCCTCGTAGTAGGGCAGATTCTCGTGCTCCATTATGAAGTTGACGCTGTTTCCGCCCTTGTGGCAGCCGAAGCAGTAGTAGATGTTCTTGGCCGGCGACACCGAGAAAGAACCCGTCTTCTCGTTGTGGAACGGGCAGCAGCCGAAGTAGTTGTTGCCCCGTTTCTTCAGAGCCACAAAGTCCGACACCACGTCGAGAATGTTGGCCGCGTCAAAAATCTTGCTGACTGTTGCGTCATCTATCATATTAAATATCAAAAAGATGCCGATTGGTTTGCCTGACTGTCAGGTTGGTTTCGGCAGGCCATAAATATAGATAAAAAAGACGGGCCGATTGACGGCGGCATTTGCGGCAAACTTGCCTTTGCCAGCCAACTTTCAGATTGACAGCCGTTTATTTCTTGTAGAAGTTTTTAACAAACCGCGTAAACTCTCCTTGGCCAAAGATGACGCGGCGCACAAAGCACTCGCAGAAGCCGCAGCCGTAGCCGCCGAGCTGCACATATGCCGCCGGAACGGCCAGCAGAGCCACTCGCAGCTCTTTTGTCGCCACAAGCGCGTCGGCAAAAAAGGCCAGCGCGGGCAGAGCCAGAAGGCACCACAGCGGCCACCACAGAAAGCCCAAAACAATGAGCCCGATGTTGCCCAGAAAGAACGCCGCCGGCAGTGCGTGAACCAGTTTCATTGTGCCGGGGTGGCGCTTTTCGAGATTGATGCGCGCAATGCCCGAATTGTAAACCTGCTTGAAGAACGCCTTGAACGTGGTGCGGCGCTTGTGATAGACAAACGCGTCAGAGATGAGCCCCGCCTTGCAGCCGTGCTCAATGAGCCGCATACTGAAATCGACGTCCTCGCCAAAGCGCATATCGCCGAATCCGCCCACGCGCGCAAACTCGCCGCGGCTGATGCCCATATTGAAGCTGCGCGGATAGAACTTGTCCATTTTCTCTTTCTTGCCGCGGATGCCGCCGGTGGTCAAAACCGATGTCATTGAGTGGCTGATGGCTTTTTGTATGGGCGTGAACGACGGATGCGACGCGTCGGGGCCGCCGAAGCACTGCAGACCGCGCTTGTCCACCGCTTTGTCAATGGCGTCGAGATAGCCGTCGGGCACAATCACGTCCGAATCCAGAAAAATCAGATAATCGCCCGCAGCGTGTGCCGCACCGTTGTTGCGCGCCGCGCTTGGACCGCCGTTGGGTTGCTCCAAATAGTTGATTGGCAGCCTTTCGGCGAATTTTTCCACAATGTGGCGGCAGGTGTCGGCCGAGCCGTCCTCAACAATGGTCACGTCGAAATCGCGGAAGTGCTGCGCCGTAAGCGACTGCAGCAGCTCGTCAACCTCGTCGGGGCGGTTGTAAACGGGCACTATGAATGAGTATTTGGGCATTCTCTTTAAGGTTTAGTGGTTAGAGTTTAGGGTTTAGTTTTTCTAAACAGCGAAGCCCCCGATAGCTATCGGGATCAACCTTTAAATAATCCAGTTCCCCAATTGGTCGTCCATTTGGCCTTTCACGTAGACGTTGCTCTTGTTGAACACCGTTGAGTAGGGCTCAACGCCGCTTGTGAGCCACACGTTACCGCCGATGACCGAGTCGTGGCCGATGATGGACTTGCCGCCCAGAATGGTGGCACCAGCGTAGATGGTCACGTTGTCTTCGATGGTCGGGTGGCGCTTCACACCCGCTTCGGCCTTATCAACGCTCAAGGCGCCCAGAGTCACGCCCTGATAGATTTTCACGTTGTTGCCGATGACGGTTGTCTCGCCAATGACGATGCCCGTGCCGTGGTCGATGCAGAACGAGTGGCCGATGGTGGCTCCGGGGTGTATGTCGATGCCCGTCTTGCCGTGGGCGTACTCGGTGAAGAGCCGCGGCACAATGGGGATGTTCTGCTCATAAAGTTGGTGCGCCAGGCGGTAAACCACAATGGCGTAGAAACCAGGATAGGTCACAATCACCTCCTCGATTGATTTGGCGGCGGGGTCGCCGTTGAAGATGGCCGTAGCGTCCTCAATCATACGCAGATAGAGCAGTTCGAGCGAGTTCGAGAAGGTGTCAATCTCGTCTTGAATCTGCTCGTCGGCGAGCGAG
>JAEEGK010029380.1_pt1 | contig 10966 bp, 7 predicted proteins | sample 8958771 | NCBI WGS metagenome assembly JAEEGK01 (sample SAMN16246547, study PRJNA631951) | gut metagenome | biome: gut microbiome; feature: rumen; material: SC-attached | host: Bos | place: Iran: Karaj | collected 2018-10 | reverse complement strand
TTTAAAGATATTTCCACAGGCTACGACAGACAGAAAAACAGGATTCCTGTTAAGGCTGCAAGTTTTCAGGTAGCAAAAGGGGCTATTACGCTGATTAAAGGGCTTGCAGAGGATGGGCTTGATACTCTGGAAGAAATTTTAACCGGGATGAACGTAAAGCATACAACAGGAATAATCCGCGGACTTTCGTCACAGTCAGATCTGGCGCTTACAAAAATTAATCCTTATTTTTTACGTCATAGCTTTCCGCTTTCAGTTGGTATAATTCCTACCGACAGAAAATTCACAGGCTCAAATCCAAACCTTACTGTAAGCCAGATGCTAACTGCCGGACTTTCTATTCCGGAAAAGGAGAAGCCTCTTGCTGCCCTGGAAATGATAGAAAACAGCGGTGTAAACATTTTGCCACAAGAAAAGTGTTACTGTCTTTCGGGGGGCATGCTTCAAAAGCTTATGTTTGAACGTGAGTTTTATACAAATCCAGAGTTTTTGATTTTGTGTAATCCGCTTCAGGGACTTGATACTGCAACCTGCACAAGAACCTGTACAAGAATCAAAGATGCAGCACAAAACGGTGCATACGTTCTCATTCTTTCTTATGGAGCTTTTCCTTCGGGCTTCTGCGATAATCAATATAAGCTTTTAAACGGCAGGCTGGAGGCTGTGTAATGTATTACGTAGGACTTTCACTAAGCGTTGCCGCTATTTATATGATTGCAGGGCTTGGAGCATCTCTTACTCTCAAAACCGGACACATAAACCTTGCAGGCGAAGGCCTTATTTATACAGGCGGTTTTTTATGCGCAATCAGTCTTGATTTTTTTGCACGCTATAATGTACCTGCTTTTTTTGCAGTTAGCCTTGCACTTGTTTTTAGTGCGCTGGCCGGCTGCCTTTTAATGCTTTTCTGCGAATTTTTACGAAAATATAAAAATGCAGATTTTCTGCTTACAAGCTTTATTACTTCTTCGGCTGTTATTCCATTAATTGATGGACTTATCCAGGGTCCTTTTAGAACTAAATCAGGGAATCTTCTTGCTACACCATATATTGTTTCTCAATATCGTTTTGCAAGCATACTAAAGCCTTCTCCATTAAACGGAGCCATTTTTGCGGCAATTATTTTATGCGTACTTGCAGGACTTTTCTTTAAACGTACACATTTTGGAAAGATGACTCAAGTTTACGGAATAAGTCCAGAGTTTTCACTTTATTCGGGTTTTCCTTGCGGGAAAATAACTTTTACTGCAGCTGGAGCTTCCGGTGCCCTTCACTCACTTGCCGGAGCAATTGCAATCTGCGGAACCTACTACACCTGTCATTCAGGCTTTTATTCGGGAATGGGCTGGAACGCGCTTTCGGTGGCAATGCTTGCCAAAACAAAATCTATCCGGCTTATTCCTTTTGCAATTTTTATGGCAGCACTTATGACTTATTCAAGCCGCTTTGCTCTTTATTCAAATCTTGATTTTGATGTAAATTCTCTTATTCAGGCAATCATACTCTTTATGATTTCAATTCCATTCCTTAAAAATGTTCAGGGAGGAAAAAAGCATGCTTAATATGATTGCATTTTCCTGCCCGCTTATTCTGGCTTCCATTGGAGCGTTATTCAGCGAATACACAGGCTGCCTTGCGCTATTTATGGATGGTCTCATAACTTTCTGTGGATTTTTGACTTTTGCTTTTACAGTTGGAACAGGTTCTGTAAGTGCCGGAATTATTCTTTCTGCTATTACTGCAATTATAACAGGACTACTTTTTGCATTTATTATAGAAAAAGCCAGAGCCAACAGATTTATTGCAGCCATAGCCTTGAACCTTTTTGCAGGAGCGCTGACATCCCTACTTTCTTCACTGATTTTTAAAACGAGAGGAGTTCTGGTTTCGCAAAGCTTTCATTTTATTCCGCAGCATGTAAGTATTTTTGCGATTATTCTTACTGCTGTTTTTACAGCGGGAGCAATCCTTTATCTTAAAAAAACTCAGGGCGGCATCTACTTTAGAATCACCGGTTCCAATCCCGATGAGCTTTTAGTCCGTGGAGTCTCGCCTTCATTATACCGAATCCTTTCCTGGGGAATTGCAGCACTTTTTGCCGCTCTTGCAGGAAGCATTCTTTCAATGAAAATCTCTTCTTTTGTTCCAAACTTAGCTAGCGGAAAAGGCTGGCTCGCCCTTGCTGCAGTATTTATGGGGCGCAAAAAACTCTGGCAGATTGCAGTTTACGTTTTTTTCTTTTGTTTGATTGAATATTCAGCTGTAATGATTCAAAATCTTATTCCGGCAATTCCATCTTCTGTAATTCTGGCCCTGCCTTATCTGATGTCGCTTTTACTTGTCATGCTTAAAAAGAATTAGTCAGAAAGAATCTCTTCTATAGTATCAATTTCTTCTGTTTCTGGGACAAGATTTTGTATTGAGTCTTCCGTTGTTTGATTCATTTCTGAAAGCGCTTCGTTTTGAATTATTGATTCATCGCCGGGTTCTTCTTTAATCTGATTAACGTCTTCTTTAGTTTTAAACTGTTCAAGAATATTTTCCAGCTCTGTCATATTCTTATAGCTGTCTTTACTTGCGGCACTTACTCCACTCATTCTGCTTACAATATCTGCAGTACCCTTTTCTATACGCTTGATTGCAAGAGTTGCTTCAAAAAACTTATCATTCATTGCATCAACATCCTGCGAAATACCTTTTTGATGATCTGCAAGCTTTTTACAATAAGTATTAATCTGATCTGCAGAATTGAATTCTTCTTCGGTCTTTGAATTAACAGTCTGCATCTGTTCATCAATACGTTCAATTCCAGAAGTAATTTCTTCAAAAGCGTTGATTACTTCATTAGAGTGATGACTTATTTTTGCATATGCAGCCGAAGCTTCTGTACTTGAATTATTTGCATTATTAACTGCATCAACAATTCCTGTAATTACTTTAGAAATAGTTCCGGCATTTTCGGAAGTACTTTCGGCAAGAGAGCGAATTTCTTCTGCAACTACAGCAAAACCTTTTCCGGCTTCGCCAGCATGTGCCGATTCAATTGCAGCATTCATAGAAAGAAGATTGGTTTGTTCTGCAACGGTATCAATAATTGTTACAACATCTTTAATTTCATCCAGGCGACCGGAAATAAGCTTCAACAAATCATTTGTATTTGTAATCTTTTCATCTCCGTCATTAACAAGCTCATTCATTTCCTGAGCCATTGCAGAGCGTTCAACAGCCATGTTTTTAATATAATCAAGAGTTTGAACAACTTCCTTTACACTTCTTGAATTATGTTCTATTGCCTGAGATTGAGTTTCATTATTTTCTACAAGAGTATTTACCATCACGTTCATTTCAGAAATTGAAAGAATAACTTTTTTTACAATTCCAATAAGGTAATCAAACTGATTTGAAATACTCTGAATATTTGAATCAATTTCTGTTGTAGCTTCTGCTGTGCTGTTGGCAGCATCGTTAATAGTAGAGCCTGATGAAATAGCTTTGGTTGCTGTATTTTTAACAACATTAAAGAAGTTGTTAATCTGGTAAACCATTTCATTAATATTCTGCATGAGTGATTTGATTTCCAGACTTCCCTTTGGTTCAATGCTTACTGTAAAATCTTTTTCGGCAAGTGTAGAAGTCATATCGCGGACTTTTACAATTTTGTTTGCAACATTTGTAGTAACAGAAAGAATGAGAGAGGTTATAATAATGCACGAAATTATTGCTACTGCAAGAATAATAATAGAAATAATTCCTTCCTGAGTTGTAATTGATTTATCAATCATTATTTCTGATTCACTTGTAAGCTTTGTGAGCTGTGAATAGTTTCTACGGATTTCTGTAATATCATAGCTGCAGGTTTGGGCAATATTCATAAGAGTAATTACCCCTTCATCATTATCAAGAAATTTATAGGCTTCTTTAATTCCATACTTTTGAATCTGAACATAGGCATTTTCATTAAGATTTACTTCTGAAAGTTCCTTGATTTTTGCATCCAGACGCTTAAGGCCATTTGTAAACAGATAAAAAAGTTCCCTTGCCTTCTTTAAAATTTCTGTATGTTCTTTTGGAAAAGATTTTATCGATGAATTATTAAAATAAATTTCTATATTATCATCCAGGCCATGTACAACAGAAGACCAGTCATTATAAATTGTCTTCTGGTCAAAACCCCAGTTTTCCATATCATTTAAGATATTAATAATTTCACTTAACTGATTTTGTGTCTGTGATTGTACAAGCTGGTAGTCTTTTACTCCCTGAATATATTTAAAGCCAAAAAGAGATAAGGTCGAAAGGATTCCAACCTGTATAACTGTGACAAGAGTAATTACTAAGAATTTGTTACGTAAACGCATAAAAATAAATTCTTCCTTACCATATTATCGGCAAGTTCTTTACTTTTAACTACATTTTCTCGAGATATGGCACGAGCACAAGCTTCATTGCGTTTTTGATTACCTGAAGAGTACAGTCGGCTAAGTATAAACGGGCACCGGCAAGCTGTTTGTTTTCTTCTGCGGCGGCTACAATCGGGCAGTTCTGGTAGAATTTGCTGAAAAGCTTGGCTGTGTCGTATACATAGGCTGCTACCTCGCTTGGATTTAAGGCCTCTGCGGCTCTTGCTATAACTGCAGGGTAATCACCAAGCTGTTTTATAAGCGCCCATTCATCTTCGCCATTAAGTAATGCAACAGCGTCATCAGATGAATCTTGTGAAAGACCGGCTTCCTGTGCTTTTGCAAGAATTGAATTTATTCTGGCTCCCATATACTGAAGATATGGACCTGTATTTCCGTTAAAGTTCAAAGATTCCTGAGGATTAAACAACATATCCTTAATTGGAGTTGCCTGCAGCATGTAGTAATGGAGTGCACCAAGAGCTACCTTTTCTGCAACCTCATCTGCATCCCCTACTTCGCTGTCGCGTCCACGTTCTTTTATTGCAGCAAGGGCATCGGCATGGAGAGAATCTATAAGGTCATCTGCATCTACTACAGTTCCTTCGCGGCTCTTCATGCGTCCGCTTGGAAGATTTACAAGACCGTAGCTAAGATGATAAAGCTTATCAGCCCAGTCAAAGCCAAGCTTTTTTAAGATATGGAAAAGAATCTTAAAGTGATAGTTCTGCTCGCTTGCAACAACGTATACAAGCTGATTGAAGGCCCAGTCATTATGGCGGCTGATTGCAGTTCCAATATCCTGAGTGATATATACAGAAGTACCATCCTTTCGGAGCAATACTTTTTCGTGATTATCTTCGTCCTTGCCTTTTCCTACAACGTCGGTAACGTCAATTCTGACTGATCCGTCCTCTGCGCGGAAGAATACTCCCTTATCCAGACCTTTAAGAATTTCGTCTTTTCCTTTAAGATAAGTTTCGCTTTCAAAATAATATTTATCAAAGCTTATTCCGGTGCGGTTGTAGGTTGCCATCATTCCATCAAAGGTCCACTTGTTCATCTTTTCCCAAAGAGCGTGAACTTCTTTATCTCCGGCTTCCCACTTAATGAGCATATCTTCTGCAGCCTGAGCTGCTTCGGGGTGAGTTGTTTCGGGCTTGTCTTTTTCACCTTTGAGGTATTTATCAAACTCTACATAACACTGGCCTACAAAGTGGTCGCCCTTCATGCCCAGGGTTTCTGGAGTGTCATTGTTAGCTTCATGAAACATTTTGTAAGCAAGCATAGATTTACAGATATGTACACCGCGGTTATTGATAAGATCTACCTTGTAGACTTCGGCACCTGCGGCTTTGAGGATGCGGCTTACTGATTCACCAAGAGCGTCGTTTCTAACATGTCCAAGGTGAAGAGGTTTGTTTGTATTAGGAGAAGAAAACTCAATCATTACACGGCGGCCTTCCAGCGGCTTTTTGCCGTCGGAATTTATTGAACCGTAGCTTTCGCCCTGGGCTTTAATTGCCTTAAGAATTGGAGCTGCGGCTCCCGATTTATTGAGCTTTACATTTACATAAGGACCTACGGCAACAAATTCACCAAGCGATTTATCTGTAATTTTGGCGGCGACACCGGCTGCAATCTGTGGTGGTGCCATGTGCAAAGCTTTTGCATAAGCAAACATTGGCGAACCAAGATCTCCCATTTCGGGATTTGGTGCGTTTTGTACAACAATTGAGGCTGCGTCAACAGCGGCTGCCGACGGATCTTTTTCCTTAATAAATTCATTTAAAGCCGCAGCAATTATTGTGCGGCAGGTATCCTTTGCATCTGCCATAGGGGCTCCCTTAATTTTTTATTTTACTTTTGCGTTTTTGTAGATTTCTACTGTAAGGAACTTTCCATCGCAGCCGATTTTCTTTCCGTCAATTTCTACAAAACCATCTTTTGTCTGCAAAGACATTTCGGCAAATTTTTCTGGCTTTACAAAACAAAGCTCTTCGTCTGGTGGCAAAAAGCCATCCGGTTCAAGAACAGTTCCAACTTCAAACTGTGGAGCAAAAATAACTTCGCAGGTATCTTTATCTGTTACAGTCGGATCGCTTGCAGCAAGCAGCATGCCGTTACTTCTAACACCGCGGAAATTTGCAGGTTTAAGATTATATACAAGAACAATATTCTTTCCCAAAAGTTCTTCCGGCTTATAGAATGGCACGATTGAGCTTACAATCTGGCGAGGTTCTTCATCTCCTGTATTTAATGTAAGGATATAAAGGAAGCTTCCGCCAGGATGCTGCTCTACCTTTTCGATGCGGCTAACCTTAAGGATTACGCGCTTGCTGAAGCGTTCTGCAGGTGGTAACTGATCAATTTCGGCAGGAGTAAGTTTTTTCTGATTTGCGGCTGCTTTTTTAGCTGCGGCAAAGTCATCGGCTACAACATGAGAGAAAATTGTTTCAAGACGATTTTTTCCAATAACACGGAAGAAACTTCCAAGACGCGGTCCCTGCTCTTTGTTTACAAGTACATTGTAAAGACCAAGGAATAAAACCTTTGTATCAAGTCCAAGCTGTTCAGCGACTTCATAAATAGCCTGCTGACAGTCCTTGTCTGTTTCAAAGCTGTCGAGTTTTGGAAGCACCTGTTCGCTGATTTTTTGAACGGCAGCAGCAATTTCTTTTGTAACATAAACAGGTTTATCATCATTGCGAAGTTCAAAACAGAAATCCGGTGCACAGTCTGGAGCCGAATGCTTTACCCAGAACCATGCACATTCAATTCGGCGGCGCAAGCGTTCTTCCTGTTCAGGTTTTACGTCGCCAAGAGCCTTGATAACTGCGTCAATGTCACCTGAGTGAATCTGAAGCAAGGTTGTCAGCTGGCGGATTGTAATCTGATATGGCATAACTTCAGGAATCTTTCCGTCAATCTGGCTGAGCATATAGATTCTCTTTTCTTTATTAAAGTGGTCGTCGCTCTTTGCCTTATCAATTCCGTAAACAATTCTTTCTGTCTTGTCGTAGTCTTCATAAACCTTAAGTACATCCATATCAAAGCTGATTGCAAATTCTGTATTTGGACGAGTACCTGCAAAAAGGTAGCGGAGAACTTCTGCCTGATAAACATCAAGTGCGTCTGGAAGGGCAATAACCTTACCCTTAGAAGAAGACATCTTTCCTGGAACACCCTTTAAGTTTACAAAGTCGTAGCGCATGGTAACCGGAGCGTCCCAATTGTAAATGCGTTTTGAAACAAGCTTTGCAGTATCGTACGAACCACCAGGACTGATGTGGTCTTTTCCACCCGGTTCGAATACTACTTTTTCTTCGTTCCAGCGCATTGGCCAGTCAACACGCCAGCCGAGCTTTGCACCCTTGAATACGCGGATATCTGCAGTTTCGCAATTACCGCATTCACACTTGTATGTAATTCCGTATTCGCCATCGTAGTCAGTAATTTCTGTTGTATCTTTATTACATTTACCGCAGAAAATTGAAACTGGCCAGTAAACATCCTCAGGCTTCATTTTGTGTGCATCATCACGGTATTCGTTCAAACATTCCTTGATAACGTCGCGGTTCTGCATAGCTTTGCGCATACCTTCTGCATAACGGTTTGCACGATAGCGGCTTGCCTGGTACAAAAACTCTGGAGCAATACCAACGCGTGGAAGCTGAGTTTCAACATCAACCTCGTGATGGCGTGCATAATTTTCATTGCGTCCAGTTGTATCAGGTACTTCTGTAATTGGATAGCGAAGATATTTTTCAAGGATATCAGGATCCGGCATGTTAGCAGGAACCTTGCGGAAAACATCGTAGTCGTCCCATGAATAAATAAAGCGTACTTTCTTACCACGGTCACGCAGGGCACGTACTACTAAATCAACAGTAATAATTTCGCGGAAGTTTCCAAGATGAACAGTTCCACTTGGTGTAATACCCGATGCACAAGTATAAGAATCAAGATCTCCCTTTTCGCGGATAATCTGATTTGCCATCTGATCTGCCCAGTGACAGAGCAATGGATCTCTCTTTTCATTCTGATTGTTATTCTGATTTTCGTTACTCATAGAGGGTATTATAGTGATTTTCTTCTATAAATTCAAATGAGTGACTTAGGATTTTACTCTACCGGATAGCAGTCATACCCTGCGCTGCGAAGCTTGTCGGCGGTGCCTGTGCCGTCATCTTTTACAAGAACGATGTAATAGGTTGTACCGCTGGCACGGGTTTCGTTTGTGACGTAGGCGTTGAAGCCTTTTTGTTTTACTTCTTCGCAAAGGAGTTTTGCATTTGATTCTGTTTTGAAAAGGCCAAGCTGCCATTTTGTATTTTTAGCAGGTGTGGCTGGAGTTGTTGTTTGAGCTGCAGCTGGTTCAACAGAAATATCTTCTTTGAAGGTTCCGGTGCCCTGCTCTGCTACACCACTTTTTGGAACAAAGAACCAGAATGGAGTTGGCAAAAGCTGAACGTCACCATTTACAATTGCAGCTTCTGTTGAAGACGGATAATTTTTTACAATCTGTGCTGACCATGATTTATCGCCGGTAACATACCACAAGGTCAAAAGAATTACAGGATGAACAGGCTTCATTGACTGAACCTTAAGGTATGCTTTTAAAAGTTCAAGCGGTTCATTCAAATCATCAACACTTTCAGCACGGCAAAGAGCGCTCCACTGAGCATATAATTTTATGTAAGATTGAATATCAGGATCTTTAGAATTTCGGACTGCAGAATTCAAATAACTGTCTGCAGTAGGATAATCACCACAGCAAAGGGCACAGCGAACTGCATCAATAACAAGCTGTTCGTTTGTTTTTTTTGGCATATCTTCGGCATCGCCTGCGGCAATTCCTGCAGCAGTTGCGTAACTCTTCTGGGCATCACCATAAAGGGCAAGCTGTTCCTGCAAAGAAGCTAAAAACACATAGGCGGCACGTTTTTCTGTAGCAACAGTAAGACCTTTAATCTGATCTTTTACATAAGCAACAGACTCTTCTACTGTTGATTTACGAACTGCCTGTGTCTTAATATCTTTTGCTTTTGGCTCTGCAAACAAGAGAGTTGAAATTAATAATACCGAAAAAATTGATAAAAACCTTTTAGTCATGAATTCTGTCTTCTATATTAACTATTTTATCGGTATTTTCTTTAGGCGACTCAATATTTGTTTTTACTTCTGTTTCCTGTTTAGCTTTTGCGGCATGTTTTGCAAGCTTTTTATTTTGTTTTTCATCTTTTTTCTGCTGTTTTTTTGCATAGTTTTTGGCATCAGCAATATCATTCTCGTGTGAAAGCCTTATGAATTTGACAATAAGATAACATAAAAGTGAAAATATAATTCCAGCAGCAAAGGCTATGAATACAACTACTGTAACAGACACATCTGTATAAGTTTTAAACAGCCAGAGTGTACATACATTCACAAGATTTTTTCCTACAAAAAATGCAAGAAAAAGGATGATTAATAAAATGATAATAAGCGCTGCAATCATACAAGTTCCCCTTTAAAAGTATTTCCTTTTAACTCTGTTATTTTAACATTTACAAAAGAACCTATCAACTTTCTGTCGGCCTTAAATGCAACCTTTTCGTGCTGCTCTGTCTGGCCTAAAAGTTCATCCTTATTGTCGCGGCTAATTCCTTCTGCAAGCACAAGGGCTGTACCACCAACTCGTTCGCGCATTCGTTCCTGTGTGTGTTCAAGCTGAAGGTCTATTACACGCTGCAGTCGTTCTTTTCGTATTTCTTCGGGAATCTGTTCCATTTTTGCAGCTGGAGTTCCTTCGCGAGGATTATAAAAATACATCATTGCACTTTCGTATTTTACAGTGCGCATAAGATCCAGTGTTTGTTCAACATCCTCTTCTGTTTCGCCGGGGAAGCCCATCATGATATCTGTTGTAAGAGAAACCTCTGGGATTTTTGCTTTGATTTTAGCAACAAGTTCAAGATACTGTTCTCGTGTGTAGCGGCGGTTCATTGCCTTAAGCACAGGAGTTGACCCGTTTTGAACAGGAAGATGAATATGCCGGCAGATTACAGGCTCACTTGCAATGACATCAATTACGTCGTCGGTAAAATCCTTTGGATGCGAAGACATAAAGCGTACCCAGCGGATTGTAGATTCTGTTTTACGAAGATGTTCTGAGATGATACGGAGGAGGCCTGCAAAGTTTACGGTTGCCCCATCAAGACCCGCCCCCTGATAACTGTTTACATTCTGACCAATAAGTGTGATTTCGCGTACCTTGAGTTTTTTAAGGATATCAAGCTCTTTAAGAATCTGCTCAACTGGACGACTGATTTCGCGACCTCGAACATATGGAACAATACAATATGTACAAAAGTTATTACAGCCATGCATGATTGGAACAAAAGTAGAAAAAGCGCCAGGCTCTGCAGAAACAGCGGCAAACTGATAAGCGCCAGAATCATCAGGCACAGAAGCAACAAGGCCGTCGTCTCCAATGCGTCCCTCTTCTACTGCTTCGATTATCTTTCCAAAATGATGCTTAGCATAAGTTCCAACAACAAAATCTACAAAAGGATAAAGCTTAC
>JAEEGK010029379.1_pt1 | contig 10966 bp, 5 predicted proteins | sample 8958771 | NCBI WGS metagenome assembly JAEEGK01 (sample SAMN16246547, study PRJNA631951) | gut metagenome | biome: gut microbiome; feature: rumen; material: SC-attached | host: Bos | place: Iran: Karaj | collected 2018-10 | reverse complement strand
ACTTTACTTTAATTTCATGACTTCAATGTACAAGACATAGTTTTAAAACAACCCATGCAATACAGAGGGACGGGCTTAGGGGCTTGGGGATTGGGGATTGGGGATTGGAGATTGGGCCAAATCCCCAATCCCCAATCCCCAAATCAAAAGAAAAATCAAATAAAAAAAATAAATTAAAAATTGACAATTTATTAAATGAAAAACAAATTAATTATATTATTCAATTAGGTTATATTTCTTCTCATTCTTCAAATAAAAAATATTTTATAGAAAAATTACCATCGATATTTCATTTAGGTTTTTTAATTCCAAAAGAACAATATTTAATTTTAATAAAACATAAAAATAAGAAAACAAAAGAAACAATATTATTTTATTTTGATTTAAATGAAGGAATATCATTATATGATTTAGAAAATTATAAAGAAATTAATTCTTTTTATGATATTATGAATAACTATTGTTTGTACAGAGATGATATTATTTATTATTTAATTGAATTAGAGGAAAATGTTTTAAAAAAAAAACATCAATAAAATTAAATACAAAATTGTTATCTTTCTCAAAAGATAAAGAGAAAAAAAGTGAATCTCAAAAAAAGGAAAATGGTAAAAATAGTTTAAATAGTTTTGATGAAAAATTAGATTCTAAAAAAAGAGCTAGAAAAAGCAAAAAATAAATATTATTATTTTTTTTAAATATCTTAAAAACAATTTAGGACATTTCATTTAATTATTAAATTTTTTTTATTTTAATTAAAAAATTGATTCAAACTATGTAGATAAAATAGAAGATTTATTTTAATGTCAAAAGAAAATATATGAATTAATAGTAACAACATTATAAATAAGAAGAAATAGTTTTTTAATATATAATAATTTTATTGAAAATTAATTGTTTTCAAAAGAGAAAGTATATAAACAAAAATAATCTGTAATAAAAATTCAAGATGTGATAAAAATTTATGAAAAAATTTTTGAATTAATTTAAATGACAAAAATCTAATCTTCAAAAAAATATTTTTTTAAAAGTGAATCTATTACTGTTATTATTAAAAAATTTGAAGGAATAATAATAAAAAGGGTCATGTTTTTGGTAAAGAGAAAAAAATATTTATTTCTATGATTTATTTTAAGAAAAAACTATCTCATAAATTAAAATTTATAATTAATATTTTTTCCTTTCAATTAAAAAAAATATAATGATAAGAGATACTTAAAACTTCATTTTTTCTATTTTGTTGTTATATTTTATTCAATCAAAAATAAATATAATTTTAGGAAATTTTTTAATTAAAAAAACATTTGTTTTTGAATAATTTTTATTGTTGAAATATAAAATTTGAAAAATTTATATTTGTTATTTTAATTTAAATTGATTTTTATTATTTCACTTTTTATATATTTATAAATTATAGTTTTGGAAATAATTCAAGGTTAAAATATAAGTGTGCGAGAAAAGAAATTTGAATTAAATCTTCAAACCATTTATTATAGAAATAATTTATATTTTTAATTTCAAAAGATCCTCTTTCTCTTATTTTATTACAAATATTTAATAAAATTATATGTGGATTTTTTAATATTTCTTCTTTTTCTTCTCCAATATCATCAACATAAGAAAAATATAAAGGAACATTACAATCTTTATCTAAGCATAGATAATCTGAATATATTTCTTTAAAAAATTCAAAATTATGATTTTCTTCATTTACTTGTTTTAAATCACTTATATTAAATATTAATTTTTCTTTTTCATATAAATCATTATTTGTTAAATCGATTTTATTATTATATTCTAAAAAAATGGTTGTTGTTGGTATAATTTTATATTCATTTAAACATTGAATGAATTCATTTTTATATTTATTACATATTTCATGATTGGATATTATAATTTCATATAAAATAGAAATTAAAAAATTATATTTATTATAAAATCCTTTTGTTTCTTTAAAAAGATTTAAAACAATTTCAAATTCATTTAATTTTTCTTGATCAGTTAAATATTGATTATTTATATTATATTTTAATATGATAATTAAAGTTAAAGCAATAACTCCTAAAGCAATATCTTTTTTTGAAGTAATTGGTATAATAGATCTACTATATAAATTATAAAAATTTTCAAATTCCATCATTATTAAATTAATATTTTCATGTATATTATTTTGAATTAAATTTAAATCCGTAAAAGCATTAAAATATAATTGAATTTTATTATATTTTATTAATATTTTATCTTCTTTTTCTTCAATTAAAATATCTTCGTCTTTTGTTCTTAAAAAATATCTTTGATATTTATTCAGATAATAAAAAGAAGAATTTAACATATCATTATATAATTTTTCAATATTCATGGTTTTTAAATTTTCTTTTTTTTTTAATGAAATATCAAAATAAACAATATTTTTATCTAGTTGAGAAAGAGTAATAAATAAATCTAATAAATTTCTAATTTTTAAATTAGGATTATCCATTCTTAAATTAGATTCATCATCTTTATAAATAAATTCAAAAGAAGGACTTGACTTTAAATCACTTAAATAATTTTGTTGTAAAATATTCTCATTATCATCGTCATCATTTTCTTTTTCTAAAACTTTAGAATTCATTTGAATTTTTTCACCATTAATTTCAAAAACAATTTCTTGAATAATAGTTAAGAATAATTTAAGAATAATAGTAAAGAATTGATTTCTTAAAATTTCATAATGTTCAAAATTTTCATAAAAACCAGGGATTTCATTAGTAATTTGTTGATTTCTTTCTTCAATACAATAATTTATTAAGTTAAAATTTGAATCAATTCCATTAATTCCAATTTTCAATAAAGACTTTAATAAATCACATGGGCTTGGAAAATTTTTAATAATAACTTCATTTTTTTCATTTAATTCAAATATTTTTTTATAAACTAAATATTCCTTACTATTTTCATCATTAGCTTTATAATTTTTATTTTTTTCAATATAACTATAAATTATTCTTTCTCCTTTTTTTTCACAAATTTGTTTAATAATTTTCTCATCTAAACGATTACAATAAATAAATATCATAGAAGGTAAAGGACCAAAAATAAAACTTAAAGTAATTGGATTTAATAATTTATAACAATAAGTAGCATCAGTATTTCCTAAAGGATGAAATAAGCAAATTAAAGAATAATATATTGGAAATAATATATCATAATCACATGAAGCAATTATTATTGTTTCTCTTTTAAAAAATTGTTCTGCAAAAAGAAATATATCTCTTACATGAAATATATGAAATAAATTTAATATTTCTAAATCATATACAGGGAGAAAAGAATTAATAATTTCATATTTTAAATTAAAACATTCAATAACATCATATTTATTGGTAATATTATTTAAAATATTAATAATATAAGGTTCAATAGGAATTGTATTTTCTAAATGAAATTGATTATAAATATGTGTTAAAATATAATTTGAAAGTGATAAATAACCTTCATGAGAAATTAATATCATTGCATTAGCAATATATAATTTAATATAATTATCTTCTACTTGAGAAGGATAATATTCATAAAAAATTAAAACATTAAAAAACCATTCATAATAAACATTTGACCAATTTTTATGTTGAAAAGAATGAAATTTAAAACCCGGTTTATTTTGTTCTAAAAAATAATAACCTTCAAAAATTCCAATGTCTTTAATATTTAATTCATCAATTTCTTTTGAAAAATCTAAATTTTGAATATAATTTGATAATGAAGGAAATATATTATATTGAACAAATTTATCTGTTAATATATCATTATATAATGTTTCATATTCTGATGTATTTCCTTCTATTGAATAATGAGATTTTATTTTTATTTTTGCTGTTGATATTTCATCTCTAGAATTTGTTATTTTTTTATTTTTTGGAATATCTGGACCTACTATAAAAAAATATTTGAATATATTTTGCCTTTGATCTATTTTTTGCTTTTCCATTTTTTGTGAACTTTATTTTTATTTTTTAAATTTTTTAATATTCATTTTTATTATTTAACTATTTTATTTAAAATCAAAAAGGTTTTTTTTCAAAAAATAATAAAAGAAAAAAATTATTTTTTATTCACTTATCATTTAAAATCATTAAATTATATATTATGAAATATGTAGATTCAGATACAATATTAAGAGAAGAAGAAAATGAAATGGCAATGAATATGTCATTAAATGATTTTTCTTTTGTATCTACAGTAAATAATATAGAATCTTTAAATAGAAAATCTATTCAATTAAATAATGACATTAAAGATATTGTTAATACAAATTTTGAAATTCCAAAAATTAAAAAAAAAAAAAATTTAAGAGAAATAATTTTTACTGGTAAAAATAATGTTAATTATATTTCAATTTTAAGTACTAAACAATTTGCAGTTGGAATTAATGATACAATAAAAACTTATTTATTTAATTTATTTATTTTTTCTGAATTTATAAATCCAAAAATAATTGAAAAAGATGAAAGAGTTAATTTATATTTCATTGAAAAAAATAAACATTTACCTTCTTTTCATTATAATTCAAAAGAAGTATTAAAAAATTTAAATTTATCTTCTGATAAAGAAAGTTTAATTATTGACTTTATGAAAGAAATAAATTATTTTTTTCAACAAAACGATTACATTGAAATGGAATTACAAAATGAAAAATTTAAAAATAAAGTTGTTTGTTCAATGTATTTTTCAATAATTTTCTTTTTTTTTTGGCCTTTTTTATTAATTTTTTTAATTTCACAAACAAAAGATATTATAAAAATAATATTAATAATATTATTAATGATAGGGTTTATAATTACATTAATTTTTCTAATTTTTTCAATATATAAATATATTAATTTAGATTTATACATTTTATACAATCAAATAAATTATATGATTAAAAAATATAATCAAATAAATAATATTATTGACAAATGGAATAAAAGTAAATTTGAATCTTTAAGATTAAATGTTTCTGTTCCGATTTCTTTAAATTATATTCAATTTAATTTAGATCCTTTTCAAAGAATTGAAATTAAACATATTGAAATGAAAACAATAAAAGAAAAATTTTATCCAAATAATAGAATATCTGAAATGAAATTATTAGAATTTCAAAATATTAAAGAATTATTTAATTATGATAACGACAAATAAATTTTTTATTTTATTATATTTATTTTTCTGAATATTTATTTTTATTAAATCATTAATATTATTTATATATTAATCTATTATAATAAATAGAACAAAAAAATAGAATAAATGTTTATCTAATAAATTAAATTATTTTTTATTATTTTTTGGATTAATGAAAGCAAATACTTCAGATTTTTCAGAATAAATAATAAAATTATTTTTTGATTCATATGAATGAATTTTATATTTAAATTTATTTTCTTCATCAATTAAAACAATCAAAAATTTCATTTTATAAATTTTAAAATAAAAATCAAAATCAATTTTATTTTGTTTTTTAAATATAATTTCAATTTTTAAATTAACTTTTTTATCTTTAAAAACATAAGTTAAAAATTTTCCAATTTCATCTTTACTTTCTTTTAAATCAGAATTATTAATAATTAAAATATCATATTTAAAATGTTTAAAATCAAAAAATTCTCTAAATTTATTTTCGTAAATTACAAATAAATTTTCTAAATAAATTTGATAAGAAAATCCATGAATATTTTTTCCATTAGTTAAATTATCAAAATAATTATCTATTCTTCCTCCTTCAAATAAAGGAATTTTCTTATTTTTATGATCAATATAACAAATTTGGAAAAAGAAATCAGAATAATAAATTAAATTATTTGGAATAAGTGAAAAGTCGATTTTTATTTTACTTAAATATTTTCTTTCATCAAAAAATGAAACCCAATAATGAGAATATTTTAAATACTCAGATAATTTTTTTATTTCATCATATAATAATTTTTTACCAAATCTTTTTAAAATTGAATTTAAATCTCCATTTATATTCATCCAAGTTATTAATTCATTTAAATTTTCTATTGAAATTGGTATATTTACTTTATGATTAATAATTAATTTTTTTAATTCTTTAAAAGAAATTTCTCCTTCTCTTACATTAAATACTTTTGAAATTTCTAAAAGTGTTTTTAATTGTATTTTTTTTATATTTTCTTTTTTTCCTAAAATTTGATTAAATATTTTATCAAAAATATTTGATGAATTAACTCTGATTAAAATTGATTTTGATATTTCCAAATTTTTAATTAATTGAAATATTATTTTGAAACTGTCTGCTACATATTTTTCATCATAATCTACTTCAATTTCATCATTAACATTTCCCCAAATTGAAAAATAAGAAATATCATTATATTGAATTTTTAAATTTCTTGTTTTATTAAAATTTGTTATTAAAGAATCAGAATAAAATTTTATTGGAATTAAATTTTGTAATAATTTATTTTCTTCAAAATTCTTTATAAATTTACTAAAAGTTCTAATAATATTTTCAGAAAAATAAATTATTTCTCCGCTTTTAGTTAACATTAATTCATCAAGAGGATAATCAATTGATTTATTTTCTTCATTTAAATTTATTACTTCATTATTAACATTGAATTTATTAAAATTACTAAATAATTCAATTTCAGTTAATCTTTTATAACAAACATGATTTTCATGAAAAGTAGATTTAATTTTAAAAGTAATCGATTCCATAATATAATAATAAGAATAAGGTTGAATATTTATTTCTTTTTTATGTAAAAGTTGCATAATTTGACTATCTTCAAATTTTTGAAAAAATAAATTATTACAAAGGTAATTATCACTATACATATTATTTAAATTTTTTTGTATTAAAATTTCAAGAAATTTCGAAGAAAAGCTTTGATTATCTTCAATAATGTCATTAAAATTATCAACAACATTTTTTTCATTTAAAACATAAGGAATTAATTTACTATTTAATAAATCTTGAGCACTTGGTCTTTCATTAGGATTATGATTAGTACATAATTTTACAATTTTAACAACATTAGAAGGACAAATTTCTTCAAAATCTTTAGGATATTTTTTATCTTCTTTAATTCCTCTTAAAACAATATTTCTTTCCATTAATGAATTAAAATAATAAAACATTTCAAATATTATTATTCCTAAACTAAATATATCACTTTTAGAAGTATAATGAGTACTATTTTCTTGTTCAGGAGAACAATAATATTTAGTTCCAATTGCATAAGTCATTAAATCATTATTTCCTACATCAAATAAATATTTTTGATTATTATTTAGTTGTTCTAATTGATTTTTACTTTTTGTTATTTTTGCTAAACCAAAATCTCCTATTTTAACATTATAATTACTGTCTAAAAATATATTTCCTGGTTTTAAATCTCTATGAATTAATTGTTTAGAATGAATAAATCTAACACCTTCTAAAATTTGTGTTATTAATTTAAATTTTTGATCATTTGTTAATTTTTTTTTATCAATAACTTCTCTTAAAGTTTTTCCTTCACAAAATTCCATTTGAATATAAATGGTTTTAATTCTTTGTAATTTTTCTTCTTTTGATTCTTTTCTATAATGTTTTTTTTCAATTGATTCTTCTTTCATTTCAAATTTAAATTCATTTGAATCTGAATTTGAACTTTCTGAATCATCCCAAATTCCATTTCCTTTATTTTTATTACTCTTAGAAATAGTACCAAAAACAATATTATCACTAGAGAAAGAATTTTCTTTTTTATCTAATTCAAAATTTGAAGTTTTTTTTTCAAAACTTAATTTTCTTCCTTCATTTTGTTTAATACTATTATTCATTTTATCATCTTCATCATTATATTCATATTCTTCGATAAAATCTTCGTCATCATTACCATTAATATCATCAACATTATAATCTTCAATCCAAGTTTGATAATATCTTACAATGAAAGGATTTTGTAATCTTGCAAGAACAAATGCTTCTCCTTGAACATTAGAAATAACTTTTTGGCTATTTTTATTTTTAGGAATAATGAATAATATTCTTTTAATTGCATAAATCATTTTATCAACATTATTTCTTACTTTAAATACACTTCCTCCTCCTCCTTGTCCTAATTTTTCTATTTGAGTAAATTCTGAATGAAATCTTGAATGATAATAACTTGTGTTTATTTGATTTGAAATATTACTTATTCTCTCTTTTCCATTATCTGAAAACATTATACTTGCATTATTATCACTGTCTATTATATTTAATTCTAATTCTTTTGAAATTGATGATGAATTCTCTTCTTCATTTAATTCTTTATTTTTTTTTTTATTTTTTATATTTTTTTTTTTCGAATTTTCAGAACTTTTTGATTTTTTTGATTGTGAATCATCGTTTCTTACTGAATTTTCTAACATTGCATTTCTCATATTTTCAAATGCATTTGTGTTTATATTTTTATTATTTTGATTAATATTTTTTTTTCCTTCTTCATTATCAGAAATATTATTATCTAAACTAGATAAAGATATATTTAAATTCGGTTCAAATTTTCTAGCTCTTTCATTTACTTCATTTTGTACTAATTGACAAATTTCATGAATCATTTCCATATTATTTTTACAATATTCTTCTTTTATTTCATTTATTTCTTTTTCAATTTCTTCTAATTCTTTCTTTTCAAAATTATATGTACTTTTAAATGATATTTGAGGAGGAACTTTAGGATAATTTGCTTTAAATATTATCAATAATTCTATTTTACATTGAGGATTTTTTTTATATAATTTTAATGTATCTGGAATTATTTCCACTGTTATTTCCTCATTTGGTTTTATTATTATTACATTTCCTGTGTATATTTCGGACAATGCTAAAATTTCGTTTTTTATTCTTGCTTTCCAATTTGAATTTAAAGAATTATCGTTTATTGGGTTATATGAATTATCGGACTTTAAAGATAAACTACTTTTAGATTGGTTAATTGTTAACATTTTTTATCCCAAATATTTTTTTATTAATTATCATAATAAAAAAATAAAATTTCCATTAATTAGATTCTAAAGAAATTAATAAGAGAAAAAAAAAGAATTTAAAAACAATAATCAAAAAAACAAATATTTATTTAAATATATATAATTAATATATAAAATGATTTATATGACAAAAAGTAATTATAAAAAATCCAAAAACCAATATAGATAATTAAATATAAAAAATATTAAAAGAAAAAACTTTTCAATATGAATTAAAATAAAGTAAATTTACATAATTATTTATTAATTAAATATTTATTTAACTTAACAATATCCATAAAATCATTAGGAAAAACATCAGAAGAATGATTATTATAAATATCCTTAATAACATTAATAACAGATTTTAAAGGATTATCAAGTTTATTAAATATAGGAGATTCAATTAACCAAGATAAAGCAGAAATTCTTTCAAAAACAGAAATTAAATCAAAATATTCTTTATCAGGATTGTATATTGAAGATAACCAACCAAATAATTGTCCAATGTGTTGATTTTTATTTTGTATATTATTTTCTTGAATAGAATTTTTTCCTTCTTTTTTTAAAATTAAATTTAATAATAAACTTGAATAATAAATATCACATATTCTTTTAAAAGAATTTTGTTTTTCTTCTGTAAAATTACTCCAAAAAATTTCTTCAAATATATTTAAATATATCCAATCTAATTTAAGTAAGTTTACCATTAATAAAAAAATTTGATATAATTCTAAGAAAGATATATTTTGAGATAAATTAAATTTTTGATTTTCTTCATTTGCTATTATTATTTTATTGTCAATTGAATTAAAAATTTCTTTTATATTTATTAAAAATAAATTTTGTATTTCTTCTTCTTTGATTTTTTCATTTGAATAGATATTTAATATTAAATTAAATATTCTTTCTGATACTATTCTTGTTTTAAAATTTTGAATAAAATAAAATGAATTTATATTCTTTTCTGATTTATATAATAATAATTCTTTTTCATTAATAAATACTTTATCATGAAAATTAGAAATATTTTTTTGTAAAAAAGAACATATTTTATTCAAACAATTATTATTATTAAAAGCTAATTTTAATAAAAATTTAGATATTTCAGATAAATCATTTGAAAATTGAATTAAAATAAATAAAGAGAAATTTATAAAAGAAAAAGAAACTGAATTTTCTTTTAAAAAATTAACATTGAAATTTTTATATTCTTTTGACACGATAAATTTATTATTATTTTTGAATAAATTATTAATTATTAAATTAATATTTTCTAAAAAATTTGCAATAATTTTTTGAATATTATTATTATCTTTTTCAATATAATATTCAATAAAAATTTCTATTAATAATAACATATTACTTAAATCAATAATTTTAATATTTGGAATTATTGTTTCAAATATGAAATTAATACTTTCTGAAATAGAATAAATTTTATCAAATTTTTCTAATATAAATTCCTTTGTTATATTATTTTCTGAATTATTTCTTATATATTTTAATAATGTTTCTTTTATATTTTCAGGTTTTTCTTTTATTATTCTTTTTGGTTTTGGAATTGGATTTATATGAACTGTTTCAATATTTATTTCTTTTTTTTTTTCTTCTATTTCATTTTTTTCATCTTCTATCTTATTTTTTTCTGTTTCTTCTTTTAAATTTTCTTTTATTTCTTTTTTCTTTTCTTTTTTTTCTTCTTCTTCTTCTTTTTCTTTTTTTGATTTTCTTCCTTTTTTTTTCTTTTTTATTTCTTCTGTTTTTTCTTCTTTAATTTCTTTTTTATTTTTTACTATTTTATTTTTATCATTTTCTTCGTTTAAATTTAATGTTTTATTATCTATTTTTTCTATATTATTTTTTTCATTTTTTTCCATTTTTCTCGTTTTTACTCCAATATTTTCTTCTTTTATTTTTTTTTCATTTTTTCTTTTTTTTTTTTTTTTTTTTTTTTTTTTTTTTTTTATTATAATTTATTTTT
>JAEEGK010029377.1_pt1 | contig 10966 bp, 10 predicted proteins | sample 8958771 | NCBI WGS metagenome assembly JAEEGK01 (sample SAMN16246547, study PRJNA631951) | gut metagenome | biome: gut microbiome; feature: rumen; material: SC-attached | host: Bos | place: Iran: Karaj | collected 2018-10 | reverse complement strand
GCTCCAAAGAACGGTTTTAAGACGCTGCCGGAAAAACCAATTGTCATGGAGACAGAAGCGGAAACGGACACGGCCACCACAACTGAACCGACTGAGACTACAATCTATCAGCCGCTTTTGGATTATATCAGTGCGAACACATCTTCAATGGGCAGGATGTTAGGAAAGGTCTACGAGAGCGACGTCAATAAGGATGGCAGTCTTGATCTGTGCGTTACCGTTACATATGGCAGCGGAATTATTTCGAGCGCCATCGTTGTATACGACGTTCAGAACGATAAGGGATACATCCTGGATGAGCGCATGACATACGATTATGAGATCTTAGGCGCCGATAAAGATCTTGTTGCCGTCTGCAGGACTCAGTATGGCAAAGATGCGAAAATATACGGCGTGCTTGCGATCGAAGGCGGCAATCTCGTCTTTGTTGAGAATGAGGAAATCGGCGCGACAACGCCTGTGAGAAATGGGTAAGCAATCCGCAAATCATAATATTTGAATTCTCTTGACAGAAGTGTATACCGTTTTATAATTAAATTACCCAACGGGTAATTTTATCTGGAGCTGCTTTTGTGAAGATAAACTATGCTAATGAGAAAGTTGAACTGCAATGTACAAGCCTTAAAGCGGCAACGAAGTTATTCGGCGGTGACAGGAACCTGGCTAAGAGTTTGCATGCGAGGATAGGGCTGATAGCGGGCGCGGAAGTAATTAAAGATATTATTGTTTTACGCACTTTGCGCTTCCACAATCTTCATGGGAAATATGAAGGACTGTTTGCGATCGATGTTAAGACTGTAAAAGAAAAATGGCGTATTATCCTTCAGCCTTTAGATGAGAAGGAGCAACCATTTGAGCCGTGTCATATAGATGAGATTGCAACAGTTGTGAGAATAGTAGAGATAAAAGAGGTTAGTCCACACTATGAGTAACTATATAGAATACAAAGATAATATTACTTTTCATCCCGGGTACTACATTAAAGAACTCGTTGATGAGAGCGGTCTTACACAGGAAGATTTTGCAAAGCGCCTGGGAACAACCCCCAAGAACTTAAGCATCCTGCTTAAGGGTGAACAGAGCTTGTCTACAGATATGGCGCTGAAGCTGTCGCGGATGATGGGAACGTCTGTCTCGATGTGGCTGAATCTTCAGCAGGCTTACGATGAGAAGCTTGCTGAGATTCAATCTGACAAGGAACTGGAGAAGGAACGTGAAGTCTTCAAGTATATTGACTACACGTATTTCCGCAAGAATTATAATTTGCCGGACCTGCCAAGGCAGATAGACCGGCAGATAAAATGTGTAAGGGAATTTCTGTCTGTCGCGTCACTGTCGGTCTTGAAGGAAGACGATTTTGCGGTCAGCTTCAGGAGTGTCTCAAATAAGCTTAGCGGTTCCGATACAGTGAATGCCAATGCAATGATCCAGATCGCGATGAATCAGACGATCAAGATGGATATTCCTAAGTATAACAAGCGTAAGTTTGAGAAAGCCGTGGAGTATGCTCTGACCCAGACAAAGAACCATGATAGTTTCTATCCGATAATCAGAAGTGCCTTTGAGGAAGCCGGCGTCGCTCTGATAGTGCTGCCCGGATTGAAGAACTTCGGAATAAATGGAGCTACCAAGAAAGTGGATGGAAAGATAATGCTCATGGTAAATGAGCGCAGCCATTATGCGGATGCTTTCTGGTTTACTCTTTTTTGTGGAATCGGCCAGATTATGAACGGAGATATGGGTTTATCTACCCCTGATGAGAAAAGGAACCCGTCGGTGCAGTTCGCGCTGGATGCATTGGTTCCGGAAGATAAATACAAATGCTTCGTAAAGATGCGGAGCTTTGACGAAGCATCTATCAGAAAGTTCGCCGATTCAATTGACAGAGATCCGGGCATAGTATTGGGACGCTTGATTAAAGACAATAAAATATCGGAGTCAGATATCTATTTATCGAAGAATCTTCGCCAGCCTTATAGCGCAGTACTCGAAAATTACGACTTCAGCAAAAACTAAAGCTCTTATTACACATCCATCGTGAAATAATTCGCGTCTTCTGTTCCGCTGTTGTCGTAGCAGAAGATCTTATTCTCTTCGCGGTCTAACAAACAGTTGTAGCAAGTCCAGAACTGTTCGAATTTGGTATCGTCGAGAGCAGGATAGTCTCTTGCCCAGAGGTCATTGGTGTCGCCGATGTTGTTATAGGGCATGTCCCAGTCGCCCTGCTTTTCGCGCTCGGCATCGTTCATGCCGAAGTAATTAACTGAGAACTTCTCGGAGCACTGGTATGTGGGATCGCAGTGGTAGTACTTACCGTCCAGCTTTACGATCGTCCATTCGTGAGCTTCTGTGGAATCCTTGTTGAGCGCGCCGCATGTTATAGCATCGATGCCGACCTGGAGAAGGAGATAGGCATAGCAGCCGGCGGTCTCCTGGCAGATGCCTTTGTCGGTCATGATCGCGCGGTAAGGGGAGATGCCGTAGCCTTCTTTCGAACGGAAAGAGACATTGCCCATTGCATCATAGTCGTAGTCGATCCTCGCTGATTCAGATATGTATAAAGCCAAAGCTTTCTCGAGCTCGCTGTCGTCAGCGAGAACAGCTCTCTCTATGAGGTCCTCGACACGCGCTTTGAACTCTTCGACCTTCTTAAGGTATTCATCCTTTGGAATGCTGTATTTGAGCTCATATACGCCGTCTCCGACTGCACCGAAATATTCATCCGAGTTATAGCAATATTCGGATACGATGGGCAGGTTTACTCTTGATATAGACTGGAAAAGATTCATCCACAGAGGTTTGCTGCACTCCACAGAATCAGCGCCTGACAAAATTGCATCGCAGTATTTGAAGTAGTCTTCCTTGAACTTTTCACCGTACTTGTCGACATACATCTGTGATATGACGTGCGGGTTGAACGTGTGATCGTACGCGATTGAAGTAGTCTCGCCATCAGACTCCGAAAAATCCGAAGACACAGAAGCGGAAGTAACTTCCGAAGCCGTAGTATCAGAGGGCTTTACCGCCTGCGAGCATGAAGAAAATGCCATGAGGGCAGCCATTATTAATGATGAGATCAACACCCTTTTGTTCATTGTTTGTACCTTAAGTCGTTTATTGGCCAAGTGGTATCTCGCAGACCAGATCGCCCGTGCATTCGTAGGAATCGAAGCAGCAGAGCTTATTGTTCTCCCGGTCGATCTTGTATGACGTGATGGTCCATAAGGGCTCGAAACGCTTATCTTCAAGCTTTAAGTCCTTGTACCAGATATCGTTGGTATCGCCGAAGTTATTATACTGCATGTCCCAGTCGCCTTCGATCTCGCGCTGCTCATCGTCCATGCCGAAGTACCTTAACGTGGCGCGCTCGTTGAGCTGGAAAGTCAGATCGCAGTGATAGTACTTGCCGTCAATATTTACGACGGTCCATTCGTGTGATGCGGAAACGTCTTTTGTAAGGCCGCCACATGTGATCGCGTCAACGCCGACCTGCATGAGCAGATAAGCATAAGCTCCGGCGATCTCCTGGCAGATGCCCGTATCGGTCATGAGCGCGCGGTAAGGCGAAAGGCTTACGCTGGCAGGGTCAGCATCGGCAGAGTCTGCAGCAGCTTCATCGTAGGTGAGCCTTTTGCCCTCTGACTTGTAGAGCGCGAGCGTCATCTCGAATGGTGTATCTCCTTCCTGACATGCAGATTCTATAAGTGATTCGATCCTTGCCTTGAATTCATCGACCTTCTTGAGGTACTCGTCTTTGGGAAGACCGTAGCTTAGCTTGTATTCACCGTTTCCGGCAGATGTTATATCTTCATCCATTGAGTAGCAGTAGCGGAATGCGATGGGAAGATAGATCCTGGAAAGATCGCGGAATTTGGCAAGCCATTCCTTCTTGTCGCACTTTACGGTCTCCGCACCTGAGAGGACCGCATCACAGTACCTGTAGAAGTTCTCCTCAAAGTCCTTGCCGTATTTATCGACATAGATCTGTGACAGACAGTGCGGATTAAAGGTGTGGTCCATATGGACCGGTTCCACAGTTGAAACCTCAGTTATTGCAGTCTCTGCAGATGAGGATCCGGCGGAATAGGTTGCTGAAGTAGTGCTTGTCTCAGAAGGTTTTGTTGTCATCCCGCAAGATGAGAGAATGATAAGGACGGACAGCATAACTGCTGTAATCGGGAGTTTTCTATTCATAAATGAAATCTTTCTTTTTCTGTTGATCACGGACACAAGTCTATCATTCGCGCAGGATTATTTGCGTGATTTTCGAGTTAATTAAAAAGATAATGAAGGAACAGATGCAGAAGATAAAGTAGAATAGGCATATAACAGATAATCGGCGGGGAAATATGGACATATGTAATTAGCATAGAAAATAAAAGAAATTTGCGTCATTTTGACAATCAAAATATAATTGAACGACATAGAAAATATCAATATTATTATATTAATTTACTATTTACTATGTGGGAGGAGAAGGAAATGAAAAAGACAAGAGGCTTTAGAAAAAGTGTTACTACAGCATTGTTAATAAGCACGCTGGTTGTAGCAACTTTAGGTACTGGCGTTGCAAATGCAATAACGCATACACATCCTCATGGCAAGAATTCTGAGGGCCATTATGTAGATGAGTTTTGGGTGTATGGTTCATTACGCAAATACGCAATTGCTACTTATGAATGGATATCAGGTGATCATGGAGATTATAGATCCTCATCGCAAAGAGGTGATTCTGAAATTAAAAGAAGCGCCCGCAAATCTTTTGGATTGGCACGTGCCGAAGCATATAATAAAAATGGCGGGACAATTCGTGGCTGGTATTATAATTTCCCGGACTAACTGATGAAATTATAGTTGAATGCTAATCGCTTTTTTGTTGGTAATTAATGCGCAGACTGGTTAATATCTGGTTCTGTTTCTTTTTGGTGTTCACATTTGTGTGGGCATATCATTGTGATACAGAATATAGTAAAGAAAGCATATTAGGAGAAGGCTTTGTAGCCTTCTCCTTATCTTGTGATGATTCAACGGGGATTGAAAGCCCTGTTGCAGAAATTATTGCTTTATCAAAAATAGAACAAATAGATATGGTTGTGTTTGAAGTCTCGTATGAAGACGGACAACGAACAGAGACATATTTCAAGACTAATATTTCTAATGACTTTCTGAATATCAGTACAGCCAAGGGTTCGTCGTTATTAAATAGCGACGAGTATTTTGCCAATATAGATTTGTCAGAAAATAGTTTGCGCGCATATAAGTTGAATACTACGGCTGTAGACAGCATTATTATCTATCCGTTCGAGCAGCTTGAAGTCAGAGGCTACGATATATACAATTGTGTCCTTTATTGTAAAAACGAATCAGCAAAGAAGCTTTTCCAAAGTCTCAAAGACAAAGGATATACAATAACTAATTACAGTTACAGTGCATATACCGTTGATTCTAATTCCAAAATTGTTCTGATTCCTGCTACAATGTTTATTGTTGCAGTATTGTTTTTCACCTTAAGTAATAGCAAGAAAATAGTGCTAATGAAAATGGATGGATATTCCTGTTTCGATATAGTTGGACAGGAAATCGCTGCAAATTTCATGTTCGATTCCATTCTGGTTTTGACATTGAGTATTTTGACAATAGTAGCTGTCAAGCTTATTGTTGGATATCCATTATTGAGATATTTAAAAGAAACGTCGAATATATTCTTATTGGCTTTTTATACTATTGTTTTGTCGATTATTATCAGATTGTTTATTACCGCAATTACAAACAAACATGCTCACGTTAAGGGTGCAGTTCCCCAAAAAGCGTTATACTCAGTGATAACTGTTGTTAAAGCATTAGCTCTTATAGGACTTTTAATTACGTGTATTTCAACAGTTATTCTGGACTTGATACCGGCGATCAATTCATACAAATCGAGCATTATGTTTGCAGATAAGATTAAGAACAGAGTATCATTCTCACAATATGGTAATTATGAACAAACTTTACTTGACGATCAAAATGTTAATCTTTTACCATTCTATAAAGAGGTTTGTGAGACAAGAGACGCTCTTTATGTTGATGCATCTGATTATTCGGCAATTAGCGGAGAGCAAGCCTGGAAACTGGGAAAAGAGGATAAGCCAAGACTTGACGTTAATGAGAACTATATAAATATCAGTAAAATCTGTGATTTGAATGGAAACAAGATAACAAGTGATGCTCTTGACCCACTAGCTTTTAATGTGCTTGTGCCTGATCAGATTTCAGATCAGGATAAAACTGTTATTGAGATATATAGAAAATCCTTCAAATTTGATAAAGCAAATATACTGATATATGATTCCACTAATTATGAGATGTATTCTTTTATAACTAATGGTGTTGATTCAGATCTAGGAATGATAGCCACACCACCAAGGGTTTTCGTTTATAACTACCATTTGTTTGAATTGATTCCAGACGAGACTTCACAGATTCTGTATGGAAAACTGTTTGTAAAGACATCAACAGATAACCCTGAAGCAGAATTAAGGCCCGTAATAAAAAAGTATAATCTTGAGAATACGATTGACAGGGTTTCTTCAGTTGACAAGAAGATACAAGAATACCTTAAGGATACGCGCGACTATTTAGTTTCCTGTATTGCGTCGGTTCTGTTGCTTGCTGCAGTCATTATTGGCATATCTGTTTTTTCTGCCGACACTTATTGTCGTAATAATGCTATGAAGATTTCCATGGAGTTGATTGAAGGAAAAACAATAGCTGCATGTGTAAATAAGCACCTGATCCTTCAAGTGATTGCTTATATATTTATATTAGGTGTAACGCTAGCCTATTCTATAGTGAATCATACTAACCTGATCATTACATGTTTAATGGTGTTGGTTGTAGTGTTCATAGATTATTTGATTACATACGCAAGATGTTTAAAGCAATCATATAAGAATTTATGTGGGATTATAAAAGGAGAGAAATGATGCCAGTAATATCACTTAAGAATATCAACAAAAAATATGGAGATAAGGTATTATTCGATGATTTTTCTTTAGATGTTGAGGAAGGAGAGTTTCTCTCAATATCTGGTGAGAGTGGAAAGGGAAAAACCACACTCCTGAATATTATAGGTTTTTTAGAGAAACCTGATTCTGGAGAAGTATGTGTATTTGGTGTAAAAAACGCGAGATTCACTTCAACCGAAGCCAGAGATATTCGCAGAGACAAAGTCTGCTACTTATTTCAAAACTATGGGTTAATCGACAATGAGACTGTCGAGTATAACCTTATGATTTCATTGATGTTTTCCGATTATACAAAAAAACAAAAGAAGGAAAAAATAACTGAGGTAATGAATAAGATAGGGTTGCAGGGATTAGAAAGCAAAAAAGTGTTTACTTTGTCTGGCGGAGAACAACAAAGGATAGCCTTGGCAAAGATAATTCTGAAATCACCGGATCTTATTTTGGCTGATGAACCCACGGGGAGTCTTGATGATAAAAATCGTGACTATGTATTGGAAGAATTGAAACGCTTAAACAGCGAGGGTAAAACAATAGTTGTTGTTACCCATGACAAAGAGGTGGAGAAATGCGCCCAAAGAAATATCTCCCTGTAATACTTCTTTCAGTTATATTTTTGGGAGTCATCTGCTTCGTTTTATTTTTTAAAATCTACTTTGTAAAGGGAGATTCAATGTCTCCGACACTTAGAGAAGGTCATGCTGTTTTACTTCGTCGGAATGTGGAATATGACGATCTGCAAGTTGGAGATTTGATTGTTTTCCACAGTGATGAATATGGTGATTGTATTAAAAGAATAGCTGCGGTGAGCGGAGATTCGATCAAGCAGGAAAACAGTGAACTTTATATAAACAGCGTCCTTAAATATCAGTACGCAACAGAGATGAAAGCGGATTATGTTGTCGGTGATAACGAGCTTTATGTGTTGGGTGACAATATTTATAACAGTATAGACAGCAGAGAGATTGGGCCAATTGCCTATTCAGATGTTGTGGGTAAAATAGTTTTATCATAAGAATATGAACTGATGAATAACAAACGAAAGGTATTTTTCTATCAAATTTGAAACACTTTATCAGAAAGTATACATATAAGACAGCTGCTGTATTGCTCCTATTTTGTTTGGTTATATCTCAAAGTGCATGTGGTAAGCCAAAATCAGACAATTCTCAATATGAAGGATTGAAATCAGGCGATGTTATTCCTGATGATATGCCATGGTTTAATTCAAATATTGGGTTCTATTCTGATTCAACGGATGACGGTTCAATATGTGAATTCAATGAATTAAGTCTGGTTGGTGAAGTAAGCGATAGATTTCTTTTGATTTCGACTGGGCAATATATTTTGCCAGGCAAGCCGGTTAGACAGTTTTCCAAGAAAGATCTTCTCATAGTAGATTCCGGTGATATGGCTTTGTTACATCGTTTTAAGCTATATGATTATTTCGATGAGGCCAATGGTATTTCATATTTTGAAATTTTATACAATAGAGCGGTTATAAAAGGTGCTACTAAAGGCGATAAAGAGACCTATACTGAATTGACAATTGATTTAACAGATTTTTCGACCAAGAAGACTCTTATTGATAAAGATAAGGCTTTGATGGAATTGACGGCTACTAATGCGCGCACGGATCATGAGTATTTGGTTAATGACTGGAAAATCAGCACGTTTATAAGCTTTAGTGAAAGTAATTCAAGCTATGATTTGCATATATCAAATGCATATAATTCGATTAAATCGGAGGTTGAGGTAAGCATTCTCAATGAATCTGTTTATGATATTCCGCTGATTGCTTCAATTGATGATTCAAAATTGTTAATAAGAGCCTCTTGTACAGATGGGATCCATTATTTCCAACTAAATACAAAAAATATGGATTTGAAAGAATGTACATCAAAATACAAGTGGCTTGACAGCTATATGGATGAGGCTTTTGTTAATTCCAGTGACGGAAAATGTTATGTGAAAGATGATAAGGGAATATATGAGATCGATTTAAAGACGAAATCTCCCAATCAGATATTCAATTATAACTGGTGTTGCACCGGTGAGTACGATTTACGCAAACTTGATGTTTCTTATTGTTCTTCAACGACGGTAGAGTTTTCTGGTACTATATTTGATTTCAGAAGCTGCATTTCTAGGGAGATGTTTGTGACTGCAAAGCTAACTTTGGCGGAGAAAAATCCTAATGCCGGAAAAACCGTTCTTGAGGTTTATACAGATTCAGATACATTAACTCCTGATGTTGCGTTTGCGATGAGGGTATATAACAGCGAGCCCAACAACTGCTTTCTCATCAAAAGCACACGCTATTCTTTAGATAATAATACGCAGGAAGAGTCGATGCAGACTTCGAACGCTGAAAGAAACGAACTGATACGTTCAGTCAGAAGCAATATTTCCTCTGAAATATCTATCGACATAATGAACGGAACCGGTCCTGATATATTGATTGATACAGCTCCATTAGCGCAACTTGAGAAGCCGAGCATTCTTATGGACCTGTCTAAAGCGGCTAATTCTTTCAAAAACGATGACTATTTTACCAATATCATTTCTGCAAATGAAAATGACGGAGTTTTATTTCAGATGCCGTTGTCATTTGATGTAATAGGCATTCAAACTCGAACTGATAGCGTTGGCGCATCCGGACGAGGTTTCACATATGATGAGTATTTAAAATTTGTAGATAGGACCTGTAATGGAACAGATCCTTTGTATTTTGGACAAGTGGAGAATTTTGTTTTACTTTATAACTATAACCGCAAAAACAACATTCTTGACTTTGATTCTGCAGATTTTTTTGAATTAGCAGAATATTGTAAGAAGAATATGGATTATTCCGGTCTATCAAATAAAGAATATCTGGAAAGAATTATTAAAGCAGATAATACCCCGATTATAGTATCTTTATCCGGATTAAGCGACTATTGCTTAAATATTGGTTGTGGTACTGCTGTGTGTGGACTGCCTTCTTCAGATGGCCAATCTGGTGCTGCAGCCAATGTTACGCACTCTGTTGCCGTATCGTCTCAAACAGCATTTCCAAATGACTGTTTGAAGTTTATGGATATTTTATTGTCGCCTGATGCACAGAGCCTTTTTGCTGCTTCGGGATACAATGTAATCAATCGATCGGCATTTAGCATGGCAATGAATGACGTCGAAGACTATTTAATAGCAGCGAACTACGATGTTCGTGGCGATGAATTTGAAATGTATTCAACAGTAATTGAAGGCATATCGGAAGTTTATTCCGAAGACACGTCTGTGTCGACAGTTATTACTGAAGAACTGCCGGCATATTTCTTGGATCAAAAAGATTATGAAGAGGTTCTTCTTGTGTTAAAGAATAAGTGGCAGTTGATTATGAACGAACGTGGTGCATGATCGATGATTATTCATAATACGGAAATGATGTGAAACTCAAGCGGAAAAGAATAAGCATATAACAGATAATCGGCGGGGAGATATGGGCAGGGTTCTTTATATCGGATTTAAAGGGAAGAATAATGCTTCAGGAAGGCTGGCGGAATCGTTATCGCCAGATCACTTGCTGCTGACTAATTCTTATGAAGGACTTAAGAAAGATATAGATCAGGTAAGTGAAGAATATGACTATGCTGTCTTGTTCGGTGTGGATAAGACTTTGGCTTCGGAGGTCAGGATCGAGCTGTCTGCGGCAAAGGGTGATAAAAAGCATTATTCAAAGCTTAACGCAGATAAACTCGCTTCATCTTTAAATGCTTCCGGAATAAAGACAGTGATATCAGATAACCCTAAAGACTGCCTTTGCAATGAAGCTTACCTTTGTGCTTTAACAAGATTTGAGGGGAGAGCCGTCTTTATCCATATTCCTACGATCAGGAATGCCGATGAGGCTTTTCTCCGAAAGATGAGGCTGGATTACTCCATGTACTTATAGAGCTTTGCAGGTTTTCCTTTTGAAGTAA
>JAEEGK010029376.1_pt1 | contig 10967 bp, 16 predicted proteins | sample 8958771 | NCBI WGS metagenome assembly JAEEGK01 (sample SAMN16246547, study PRJNA631951) | gut metagenome | biome: gut microbiome; feature: rumen; material: SC-attached | host: Bos | place: Iran: Karaj | collected 2018-10 | reverse complement strand
ACTTCTTCGCCATTACGACAGTATCGTTCCGTGTGATCTCCATGCAGAAAGCCTATTACCTCTACCGTGAATTCGTATTCCTCGTCATACCATTTTTTCATGTTTATCTTTTTCCTACCTTAATAAACTCAATTAATTCTTCCAAATCGTCAAACTCATCATAATCGCCCATGATCCCTTCGCGATGATAAACTATGCCTGCCTTTTCATTGCGTTCCAAGCAATCCAAAAGTTCCTCAACACCGTATCTTTTTGCAAACTCAGAAAATGCACGGGGCTTAATCTTTTCCGCAAAAAGTCCCTTACGGCAATCTGCGGGATCACATTCAAAGCATCCAATCACATTTTTATCAATCCCGCACCTTCTAACCTCGCACCATTCTGCATCCTTGCACCAGGACAATTCTTTAAATCCCTCTCTTTTGCAGCCTTTACATGTTACATTTTCTGAACAAAGGCAACATGCAAGGCCACAACGTGCTATTCCCAGTTCTCTTTTCATAATAGCCCTCCATTTTATTAGGTCGTCCGGTAAAAAATTCTATTTCATTCTTTTTATTTCAATAAATCCTGACCGTTCTTGTTCCCATCATAAAATCAATTGTATATGGTCCATATTCAATTCTGTAATAATCACCGTCTTTAAATTTATCTATTAAAATAAAAGAAAATGTTATATGGGTATATCCTTTAAAACTTTGCGTCTCTTTCGCTTCCGATGATTCCGGTATTATCTCAATATACGAATCTCCCGATTTTTGGAACAATTTTATTTTCTTCTCTGTATAGTCACTATTTTCAGGAAGATCAAACGATAAAGTAGTTTTACTTTTATTTACTATAACATCCTTTTCCTTATCAAAATAATTATCTTGATACCGGTAATCTCCATAACCGGTAGTTGGAATATCAAAGCATTCTTTTTCCAAATATTCCGGAACATTTTCAGTTAATATAGCTACCGGAACTTCATCTATTCGTCTTTCCACTCCATCTTTACCATCAGTTAATCTCAAAAAAATAATAAATCCCAGCAAGATTAATACAAGAAGAACCCCTAACAAAAATGGAAGAACTATTTTTATATTTATCCGTCTTTTATCATTGTGTATATTCATATTCCACTTACCATACTTCTATTATTTATTCAAAAAATCTGAAAACGATTTTTTAATTGTTCTATAACATTTTTATTTTCATGGAATTCACTGAATGGTACCATTTTGTAGCACGATATTTAAAAAGTTAATGTCTATCATTATATTCATAAAAGAGATCATCTAACATTTTATCCACTCCGGATGTATCTCCAAAAGCAGCCTTAATCAAAGAACCGGCATTTTGTATCATCAGTTTGAAATACAACCAGTCTCCCATATCATCATATTTTCGCGTGGAATTAATCAGCACATTTTTTCGAAGGGTTGTATATTTTTTCCCTTTTTTCTTGCCGTATTCCTTTAACAGTTTTGCAGTTGCGACGTCCTCCATTGCTTTTTTATCAACAAATCCGCCTATTGCATCAAAAGTCTCTTTCTTAGCCCAAAACATCCCGCTATATAATCCTGTAACGGCAAAGGAAACCCTACACATGATATCATTACACCAAAGTGGAAACGAGTATCTCTCAAATCGAATCGGTGCTCCACCGCCAATGTATCTTCCGCTTTTCAAAAGCCTGTATATTTCGTTCAGCGTCCCGCCGGTCATACGGTTATCAGCATCAATCGTGACAATTATTTTCCCTTTTGCAGCAGCAATTCCTGTATTACGAACCTTAGCAATACATCTGTCTTCATTGGTCAATATGCTTGCGCCAAGGCTCTCTGCTATTTCTCCGGTTCTGTCGGTACAACGATTGCAGACAACGATTATTTCTACATTCCCCTTAAACAAAGAGGCTGATTTCTTTATCGAACGAATACAACGAGCAATATATTTTTCTTCATTATGAGCAGGTATGATCACCGAAATATGTGGTTTTTTCATGTAAAACTCCGCCTTCCTAAAGAGAGTATAACGCAAATCCCCGTTCGCTTAAACATGTTTTTAACGCAAATCCCCATTCGAGCAACGTCATTTTCTGCACAAATCCCCGTTTATTCTAACAAAAATCGTAAAAAAAGACGGGAATTTCTTCCCGCCTATGGTGATTCAAACCAAAATACTTTTTGCTTCTTATATCTGTTTCAAAATATCTTCTCATCCCTTTTTGACAGGAATCCAGAGTTCGCAAAACAGATCGTCATGTCCACTGTCAAAATACAGTTCATAATCGGTCTCTTCAGATGCTTCGTATCCGGACTGCGGCAAGAACTCTTTATAGAACTGGGTCCATGTCTTGGCTATGCAGTCTCCATTTTCTCCCTTGCACTCAAAAACCACGTAAGTACCCGGATTAACGTTCCAGATGCGAAAACCGGCTTTCTCAAGTTCTTCTTCATCATACTCGGCCGTATCTTTATCAACAATGATACCGATACCGTATTCAAAAGTATCCGTGTCTTCGGTCGTTGGTGAGCACAGTCCGTAAAGATCACGCTTTCCATCCTCTCTCAGCATCCATATCGGAGAAAGCATCTGATTTGCATTACACTCTGCCCAAAAATCCGCAACTTCATGATTTGCTTCATCATTAATGATTTCTGTCTTAAAACTTCTTACCAATGCGATAAACTTCTTAGCTTCTGTCTGAACGATTTTGTATTCCATAGTTTTTCCTCCATCAACGGTTAATTTGATTACAAGAGGGTTGAAGAGTACCAACTTGGTGTTTCCTTCCCGGGCAACGCTTGGCGCTACTCCATGAAAGCGTGTAAACGCTTTAGTGAAGCTTTCAGGAGTATCATACCCATACTTCAGCGCAACATCGGTGATTCTCACATCGGAATTAACAATCTCTTGTCCGGCCAGAGATAATCTTCGATTCCGAATATAAGCATTTGCCGTGATCCCCGTCAGAAAACTAAAAGCTCTATGAAATTCGTAACTCGAAGTGTGCACATGCTTCGCCACGTTTTCATAATTGATTTCTTCGAGAAGATGCTCTTCCATATAGGTAATTGCGCTTTGTAATGAAGATATCCAATCCATTCTTTTTTCCTCTTGTTGATACCATTGTAGAAAGAATCAAAAAAACATACATTTCCAACCTTGCGGAGTTTTGTCAGATATTCCGTTACTCCATAGCACGGTGTTTTAAAAGTTATAATCTCACAATCCAAAAGCTTTTTCTGCCAAAACGATTGTTTCCTCTATGGTTCTGTTTTCATCTCGGAGAATCGTATTAAAACCGGAATTCAGATAAGCATCGTATGCCTCTTTGGAATTGATCAATTCGAGCCCCTTTCTATAATTCTGCATTGCATATTCAGGATCGGGTTCCTCTAAGATCAATCTGTAAAGGAACTGCTTTTCCGGATCCGGTCGTTCAAAAAATCTTCGCACAGAGATCATCGGATCCGCAAGCATTACAAGCGTATGATTCTCAGGGGCTATTCTTCGCAAAGTTTCTACACTGATATTTGTATCAACAAATACCTTCTTTCCCTGACTGCTGATTTCCGGAAGCATGCGCAACTCCAATACTTCACATTCTTTTTTCACCCCGTCGATCCAGTCCTTGTATTCCTGTGGCAACCTTCTTATAAAGTCGTGCCAGTCTTTAAGATCTCTGGTATAAGTCAGGCACGGGAATTCTTCTGTATCCAGTTCTTCAGGATAATTGTCGTGGTAATTCTCTTCACAGACAATGCCGTCATGTCTTTTTGCAAGGGCTTTTACCATCGTGGATTTACCGGCATATGCGGTACCTGTAATAAAATATACATTTTCAAAATAAATATTCTCGCTCATGTTGTCGTACTCATTTGTTTTAAAAGATAAAACTCACAGTTCCTTGTAATATGGGCATATATTCTCATAATGCCCGTCTTTCATACGAAATCCGCCCGGGATTGTTCCAAGTTGTTTAAAACCAAGCCTTTCATACAAATGTCTTGCATGAATATTGCTCTCTACTACCGCATTGAACTGAAGAACTCTGAATCCAAGTTCTTTGCCTTTCTGCAGGCAATCCTTAACAAGTTGTTCTCCGATATGCTTTCCTCTTGCATCCGAAGATACAGCGTAGCTGGCATTGCAGATATGTCCGCATCTGCCGATATTATTAGGATGAAGGATGTACAGACCATATATTTTACCATCTTCCTCTGCAACTCCCGTATAACTTTGAGATGTAAAGAAATCCGCTCCGCTTTCCATATCCAATGTATCTTCCTGGGGAAAAGCGATACCTTCTTCAACAACCTCATTCCATATACGGATTATCTCCTTCAAATCCCGATCATTATATTCTCTTACTCTCATCGCTTCTCCTTGCACGATTTATCAAAAGATATTTATTTTATCTTCGGGGCCGGCAGTTCATCATACATAGCCTCAAGCAAGGTCCCAAGGAACTCCCTGTTGTCGATATCATCTACCAACAGCATTTCTTTTGCCCCCTCATACGGGAGTTCCAGGTCTGCTTCCGGCATAAATGCTTTTGCTGACTGTGTAGGCTTGACAAGGAAACGATCATCATAGATTCCACCAACAATTTTGCCGCGATAGCAGATGATGTATTCTCCCATCATCGCCTTATATGTAATCTCATCCAGCCCTGAAAGCTGCTCTAATACAAAATCCAGATATTCTTTGCTCGACGCCATAATCTTCGCCTTTAGTGCGTTTTATCAAAATATTTTTTCGATTTAATGAATTATTATGATTTTTATCAAATACCTTATTTAGAAAAATCTGTATATTTAGACATAAGTCCTATCGCTTTTATAATAGAATTCTTAAGATCTTTATCAAACATACCTTTACCAATCTTAGTTTCATAATCTCGTCCGTTCTCATATGTTTTAATAAAAATCGCTTCATATAATTCTTTTATTTTTTGATTCGGTGAAACTAGCTTCTTTCCTTCTCTTTCAGTATATGATTCGTCATCATCCAAAAGAAAACTTGTAACCCAGTTCAGAAGCCTTTCCGAGGTTAAAATACGTTCCAACCACTTGCTATCTTTTCCCGAAACAAAATTATCAAAGTCATTTATATTTGTCATGGCTTTAAAATGCTCTCTCGCACAATGAATCTTTGATTCCTCTATCAGTCTGAACTGCATAGAATTCATCTCTTCATCTCTTCATCTCTTCATCTCTTCATCTTCTGTTAAAAATTTTGGCATTTCTTCGCTCTCCTTGTTAAGAATAATACAAAGTTATTATATCATTTCGCTGTTGAAAACACTATTTTTTCAATTTTATTGTATCCTTTTGCCTCATGTAAAAAAAAAAGCGCCACACAAACAATAATGTGTAACGTTTGTTGAACGTGTTCTCTTAAATCGGTCGTAACTCGGTCGTAAATTTTGACCTTAACTACTTGTAATCCTCGATTTTACGCCATTTACTTATCCAAGCTCTTCATTGTCGGGATTAAAGATGTGATTGTCTTAACAATCTTTAACATCGCTTGACCTCTCACTTTCAACGGCTCCTCACCATGTTGTCATGGCCTGATATCCTGTGTCTTATAAATGAATTTGTTGTCAGATTGTTGTCTTTTGGGATTTTGTTGTCAGATTCTACATCCCAGCTTCCTTAAAAGATAAGTCCTTCGTACAATTCACTTGTGAAATAGCTTATAAATCCCAGTTTCTATCCTTTATATTTTTTTCTGCATCCATAAAAGATCATACCACCTGTCGAACTTCTTACCGACAGTCTTCATATGTGCTACCTTTTCATATCCTTCTTTCAAGTGGAACAGATAACTGTCGTGAGACAGATACTCATCCTCTTTCTCTGAAAAGGCAACTCCGGCAAGAAGATTGATTACCCCCTGCTTTTTCAGCTCTTTCTCAAGGGATGCATATAATAGAGATCCTATCCCTTCTCTCCGATGATCCTTATCTACATAAATTGACATACTTACCGTCCATGTGTATGCTTCTCTAACGCTGTATGCTCCGGCATATGCATATCCTACTACCAGATCGTCCTTTTCACAGACCAGATACGGATACTTTTCTGTAGTATGCTCTATCCTTTTAATAAACTCTTCTGCTGACGGTGCCTTATACTCGAATGATACAGCCGTGTCATTAACATAGTACAAATAGATTTCCGCCAGCCGTTCGGCATCGCTTATCTGAACCGGTCTAACACTTAATCGATCTGTCATGTTCCACCTCCTCTATGATTTCTTCTAATATATCTACTGCGCTTGCAACCATCTTAGGGCAAAACTCCGTAAATAGCCCTTCATTCCTGGCCTTCTGTCTTCCTTCCGGAGTTGAAATATCATATCCAAGAAGATTATTGCATATGTAAGATCCGATTGCCTTATCACGTTTATTCATGTTTTCCCTGACATCTCCTATAAGAATTTTTCAACTTCCTTAGCCTTAAGAACTTTTCCGGCTGAAACAACTTTTCCGTCGATCACAAGAGCCGGCATACTCATCACTCCGAAGCCCATGATCTTTTCCATATCCGTGATATACTCTATCTCTGCATCGATCCCTTTTTTCGCTACTGCTTCTTTTGCAGATGCAAAGAGCGCCTCACAACTTTTGCATCCTCCGCCTAATACCTTGATATTCATGACCATATCCTCCTTCAGATGAATAAATATTGAAATATGTTGAAACCATATCCGACAATGATGATGCCCACTGTACAGATGGCTATAAATGTTCCTAACAACTTTGTCTTGATAGCTTTCTTCAGCATAATGAGCGACGGAAGACTGAGTGTAGTCACTGCCATCATAAAGCTTAAGATCGTACCAAGCAAAGCCCCTTTAGACAGGAGTGCCTCTGCTATTGAAATCACACCAAAAATATCTGCATACATTGGAATTCCAATAATCGTTGCAAGTATGACTCCAAGGGGATTTCGTCCTCCGAGCACTGTCCTAATCCAACTTTCCGGTATCCAGTTATGAATCACAGCACCGATACCGACTCCTATCAGAATATACGGAAAAACTTTTTTTAGTGTAGATACTACCTGGTCCTTCGCGTAGAGAAGTCGTTCTTTAACAGATAGCTCCGGAGTTTCTATGTCAACACTACTATTTGCATTCCTGATAAAATCCGCGATTTGATCTTCCATATGCAGCTTCTCAATCAATGTCCCACCTGCAACAGCAATCATCAGCCCCATCACTACATAAACAATGGCTATCCGTACCCCAAAGATACTCATTAGCAGCACCAGGCTCCCCAGATCCACCATCGGTGATGAAATCAGAAAAGAAAACGTTACTCCAAGTGGTAACCCCGCACTCGTAAATCCCATAAATATCGGGATTGAAGAACATGAACAAAAAGGTGTCACCGTTCCAAGTAAAGCTCCTACGATGTTTGCTCCAATTCCATGAAATCTACCCATTATCTTTCTACTACGCTCTGGTGGAAAAAAACTTTGGATATATGAAATCACAAAAATCAACAAACAGAGAAGAATCGTAATTTTTATCACATCATAAATAAAAAATTGTATGCTGGAACCAATACGGCTATCTATATCCAATCCTAACGTTGATAAGAGCCTGCTAATCAAAATGTTCAGCCACTTCATTCCCAGAATCTGCATCTGAATAAAGTCCCACATCACGCCTCCCCCTTGCAGCATTTGCCAGTAGTTTCATTACATAAAGTTTTAATAAAACCACAGAATTCTTTCATAATATCTGTGTTAATTGAATAGTAATGCCACTTGCCTTCCTTTCTGTCATTAACAAGGCCTGAGTCCACTAATATCTTCATGTGATGAGATAGAGTAGGCTGTGTAATATCAAACTTTTCAAGAAGCTTACATCCGCACTTCTCCTGATCAGAAAGCATCTTAACTATTTCCATTCTGTTGGGATCGCCAAGAGCCTTACATATCAATACTTCGTTAAATTTAGCCATAACCTCCTCCTTACATTGATATTCGTCTATGTGTTGATAGTAACATATACATAGATACCTGTCAATGTATTATTTCAAAAAAAAGACAGGGTTTGTAAAGCTCTGTCTTATCCATCGTCCATTATCCTCTAATTTTGCTCCTTAACTCACTTTTTTATTTGTTAAGGAGCAAAAACTAAATTTGCTGTAATATATCCTAAGCCGATAAAACTGGAATATATTCCGAAATAATCGTTCACTAAGAGGTGCCGGTACTAAATCAAAGATATGATTTCCTTATCCGGTTTATCAATCTCCTTAAGTTCTATGACTCTGCATACAGGAATATTTCTTTGTATTTCATCATCAAACCTGACTCTAAGGATTCCGGATATTTCAACCCATTCCCGGTCATCAAGTTCATAAGCTTTCGGATATCCGCAGATGAATCCGACAAAAGACATGTCCGCTTCACAGCAGGTCATGATCATCCTTCCCGCTATAAACTCCAAGTCACAGCCTTCTTTCATTTTATATGCGCACGCGGTGAAGTGTACTTTCTTGCCCTCATATACTTCACATCTCTGAAGAGAATCCATACTAAGTACAGCAAATCCCTCGTCATCAAGGAAGATCTCATCCGCATTGATATCATAGGGAAGATGCTCGTCAGGATCAAGAATGATATCTCCCTCCGCTCCTCTGAACACAAACGCAGCTCCCATATTTATAGCCTTGATATTTCTGACATAAGAAGCCAGTTTTTCTCTTACTTCATCGGCCTTATAGAAAAGAATGAGCTCTGCACGCCTTACCTGCTCGGCGAGAAGGGAGCGCATATTGTCGGAATACAGTTTGAACGTAGATGCATCGAATACGGCTATCTCCATAACATCATCCCAATACCACGGGAACTCGAGATTCTTTCTGTCCCACATTCCATTATATTCTACGATGATCCTTTCCGGTCTGTGTCTTTTCTCCAAAGCAGCAATGTTATCTTCGTTAAAATTCTCCTCGTCTTCGATGATCTCTACCACCGAATCCGATGTTGCAAGTTCCTCATCGGTATATTCCAGATCCCCTTCTTCGCATAATAATATCAGAGTCTTCCCGGAAATTCGGAAAGACTCTCTTCCTATCAATTCTTTTATGAAAGTTGTTTTACCTGCTTCGAGGAACCCATTTACAAAATATACGGTCCCCATTTATGCTCACCCTGCTTTCTCTATGCAATCATACAGAAGCTTAACAATCTCTGCCTTTTCATATCCTTTTCCAATGAAAACGACCTGATTGCATCTGTCTCCGTATGTTTTGTCCCAGTCATCCTTGATATCAGGGAAATCCGAGACAACTTTTTCAAGTTCATACTCAGGCCATGCAGATACCCATTCCGACAGTTCAGTGATCGATGCATTTCTTCCTGCCTGTTCAAAAAGCTGAATATGCTTCCAGTCATCTGAAAACCATATATAACCCTTTGTACGGATCAACACTTCGGGATAATCCTCTATCAGCTTATTAAATGCCTCTCTGTTAAATGGTCTCCTTTCCTCAAAGACGAAAGAAGAAATACCATATTCATCAACACAGGCCTTCTCATCATCGTGCTCACAGTTATTTAGAGCCCTCTGGACGGCGCTGTATGCTTCCACCTCTTCAAAATCAAAATCCTCACGATTTAGTATCACTTCAAGATCTACATTTCCATTTACGCATTCGATCATCTCGGCTTCCTGTTGAAGTCCTCTGAGGCCTTCCTTTACTTCGGCAAGCTGTTCTCCTGTCAAAAGATCAGTTTTATTTAAGATCATGAGATTACAAAATTCTATCTGATCCATGATCAGGTTGATCACATCCCCATCCTCTGTATCTTCGTCCTCTGTCAGGCTGTGAAGGAACTCCCTGTAGATTCTGTCAACATCAACTACAGATACCACGCTTTTCAAATAAACTCTTGTATCCTCTGTCATCTCTTCATAGTTAAGAAATGCTCCCGCTATGGATGAGGGTTCACTGATACCGGATGCTTCCACGAATATAGCCTCTATACTGTTATCCGCTGACAGCCTTTCGATCTCTGCCATAAATTCATCCCTGAGAGTGCAGCATATACATCCATTCTGCATTTCAACCATCTCAACCTGCGCAACACGATTCCCTGTCTTGTTCAGGATGGAGGCATCTATATTAATGCTCCCCATATCGTTTACGATCAGGGCTATCTTCCTCTGCTCCTGTTTAAGGATATTCTGCATCAGCGTTGTTTTACCGGAACCGAGATATCCGGTTATTATCACTATCGGTACTTCTTTTGTAGACATGATTCTTCTCCTAAAAAAGCAAATTGCAACTCAGTTGCATATTATATGCCCCGGTTGCAATCATGTCAATAGAATTTGCAAATTTGTTGCAGTTTTATTTTTCTAACGCTTTACTTGCCTCTACATTTATCGCATTTCCCGATAATAATCGTCTTGGCTTGATCGATCATCAACCCATACTCATTAAGCACCTTTTTTTCAAATGTATCTGCAAATGATTTTTCCAAATGAAAGATACGGCCACATTCGCTGCACTGTGCATGCATATGTTCATCACAGTGATCATGATCTGCAGAATACTGATAATACCATGAATCCTGATTAGGCTCCTTAAATTTCAGAAGATCTCCCGTTTCACATAAACGATCCAGATTTCGATACACAGTTGTTCGGTTGATCCCATCTGCCCGCCCACTTACAGCCTCATAAATTTCCCGGGCTGTAAACCTCTGCTCCGTATGTTTTTTAAGATATGCCATGATATCTTCTCTGGCTTTCGTCTTATAAGTACTCTTCACTGCAAATCTCTCCCATTGATCCTTTCAATAAATTCCAATATAACACGCCACTTCAGCCCGACAACCTCGAATTTGTCCGGAAATAACACTCTTATGAGATTATATCAGAGAAGCTCTCTGCATAATCCGCTCATCTATCCTGCGCACAACGCCGTTGGTATAGGCATGAAA
>JAEEGK010029375.1_pt1 | contig 10968 bp, 9 predicted proteins | sample 8958771 | NCBI WGS metagenome assembly JAEEGK01 (sample SAMN16246547, study PRJNA631951) | gut metagenome | biome: gut microbiome; feature: rumen; material: SC-attached | host: Bos | place: Iran: Karaj | collected 2018-10 | reverse complement strand
CGACGATGTCGCCCGTCGTGCGCCAGCAGTTGCCGCCGACCGACTCGCCCCAGGCCGAGACGGTTCCCATGCCGTACTGGCACAGCGAGAAGACGATGTCGCGGTCCTGCGCTTTGAGCGCCTCGCCCATGAGCCTGTAGGGCAGCATGAGCCTTCCGTGGTCCTTCCCGACGGCCACGCCGCCGTACGAGCACCAGTCGTACTTGAGGTAGTCGTAGCCCCAGTCGGCATACGTCTTCGTGTCCTGCCACTCGTGGCCCCAACTGCCCACGCAGCCGCCGCAGGTGTAGGGTCCGGGCGAGGAGTAGAGACCGATCTTGAGGCCCTTCGAATGGGCGTAGTCGGCGAGTTCCTTCATCGACGGGAAGCGCTTGTTGACGGCGATGGTGCCGTCGGGATTGCGCTCGGGACCCTGGAGAGTCGGGTCGTTCTTCGCCGAAGGCTTGTTCTGCCAGAAGTCGTCGATGTTGACGTACGACCAACCGTGCTCGGCGAGGCCCGACTTGTCGAAGGCGTCGATCGAGTCGCGGATGTTCCGGCCCGTGACCGCGCCGGCGAAGCAGTTCCACGAGTTCCAGCCCATCGGCGGCGTGAGCGCGATCTTCTCGCCCACGACGAGTTTGAGCGTCCGCGTGTCCGCGCCCTTCGCGTTCCTGGCCGTGAACGCGATCCGGTAGGTGCCGCACTCCGCGACCGCGCCGCCGAGAAGGCCCTTCTCCGCGTCGAACGTCGCGCCGGGCGGGAGACCCTCGGCCGCGAGCGCGAGCGGACGCTCGCCCGTGACGGGAAGACGCCAGACGATCGGATGCCCGGGCCGCACGCCGAAGATCCGCGCGCCGTTGATGCGCGGTTCCGCCGGAGCGGGCGGCGTGAGGATGCCAAGCTGCTCGCCGCCCGCCGGACGCGGGACGGGACGCTTGCCGTCCTTCATCGTGAAGTACGCGTCCGCCCAATCGGCATGGTCCCAGCGGTCGCCGTCGTCGCCGTCGTACACGAAAAGCGCCACGCTGTCCGCGCCCGCGAGGTCGGCATGGAGATGGACGCTCTCGGCGGGACCCTTCAAGACGGCGGTGGACGCGATCTCGCGGCCGTCCGCGAGCACCGCGAAGCGCACGCTCGCGGCGTCCTGCCCGTCCGGGAACGCCTCGGCGTCGATTCCGACGTCCGCGTCGAACGAAACGGCCCCTCCGCCGACGTCGAAAAGCGCGAACGACGTCGAATGGGTCCCGACGCCGCGCGCGAACGTCTTCGTTCCGATCCGCAGCGGCCGGCCGTCGACGGACTTGTTCTTGTGCGGCTCGCCCCAGCCGCACACCATCCCGTCGAGCGGAAGTTCGTCAAGCCACACCTTCTCGTCCGCCGCCGCCGCGAAGGCAGACAGGGCCACAAACGCAGCCGTAATCGGGGTGACGCAAATTCCGACATGTGCCATCTTATTTGTCTCCTTGCATATGATGTTGCCGTTACCTGCTAATGGAAATATAGTATCAAATATCCCCAGGGCTTTCAAGCGGCACGGGGCTTCAGGCCGTTTTCCGCGTACGCGGCAGGCGGGCATCGCGCGTGATCGGATCGTGCCGGCGCACCGGCCGCCCGGCGGCGCGCACCGACGCTGAAAGGGGCGGCTACCTGGGTTCGGAATGGACGAAGACGACGGCTTTTGCCGCCTGTTCCGCGGCGTCCGGACGTGCGACGGGCAAAAGCGGCTGCGTGCGGAACGGCACGCCGTTTTTCTTCAGGAACGCGCTGAGCGGCTCCGCCTTGACGACCCAGTTCGCCTCGGGCGAAACGTAACCCGTAGACGCCAGGAGATCCTGCGCCTTGGGTGCCGCTTCCATGAGCCCGCACACACACCCTGCCGCATTGAAGACCGGCCCGCCGCTCGCGCCGGGACGGATCGGCGCGGTCATCGTGAACTGGTCTCGGCTTCCGAACTGGCCGACGCGCGCGGAAACGACGCCTTCGCCGTATGTGACGGCCTCGCCCAGAGACTCGGCCAGCGGATAGCCGAGCGTCCAGACCCGCTCGGCGAGACGCGGCGACTGCGTCGCGACAGGCAGCACGACACCGTTCGCGTCGGCCGGATCGACCAGCGCAAGCAGCGCCAGATCGTGTTCCGTATCGTGCGCGACGAGTTCAAGTTCGACTTTCCGGCCTTTCGGATTCCGGAACCAATTCCGGAACGGCGCCTCCGTGCAGTGCGCACACGTCACGACGTTCGACGGCGTCACGAACCACCCCGTGTACGAGACCGCGAGGCCGCGCTGGCCCAGCGGGTTGGCAAAGGTAAATTCCTCGAAAACGCTCGGCAGGAGATCCTCGCCAAAGCTTTCCGCGGCCGCGACGTTTCCCGCCTGCACGGTGAAATCGATGACGACCAGTTTCCCCTGCGGGGCCGGGATGGCGAAATACCGCCGCCACATGTTCTTCGCCGCACAGGCGAAATCGGCGGCGACCGCCTTTACGCCGCCAAGATTGAAAATGAAGCTGTCCGTCCCGGTCCACTCTTCGCCGACCGCGAATTGCGCATCGCCGCCCGCGATTTCCCGGGCCTCGATCCAGGCGAGGTAGCGTTCGGCGCGTTTCTTTTCGACGGGAACGATGTCGATCGAATAGGAAACGCGCGCGTCGGGAAAGGTTTTCGTCCAGCACACGAGCGGGTGGTCGTTCGTCCGGCAGGTGAAACCGTCGGGACACTTCGCCTTCACGAGGACACCCGCGGCCGACGGGATGTCACGACTCGAAAAGTGGCTATGCGCCGCCGACGTTCCCGTGTCGCAATACGTGACTTCGGCGCGCGCGGGAAAGCCTGCCGCCGCCCAAACGGCGACCCACGCGACACGTTTGAAGAGCCGCACCATATCAGCGCTTCTTTTTGATTTCGAGAAGATGCGCGGCATAGGGCTTGGCGCCGCCCTTCCTGTAGCCGGTTTCGCCGACCTTCTTGCCCTCGCCGTCGAGGATAAGCGCCGTCGGGAAGCCCGCGATGCCGTATTTCTTCACGAGCTTCGGGTTCTCGACCTTCGCGCGCGCGCTGAGCACGCCCTTGTTGCTGGGAGAGTCGATGAAAACGAGCAGATAGTCCTTCTCGACGGCGGGAACGAACTCCGGCTGAGCAAACACCTCGCAATAATCAATGATTGGTGAAAGCAAGTCGAGTAATGATTCTCATGCCTACAAAACCAGGTCCGGCTTTCATTTTGTGCTATGAACATTCAGATCCGATGAAATGTCGGCAAAAAACGTTCTTTTCGCTTAAGTTAGCGGCATTCGTAGCAGGCCCCATTGACCCCTGCAGGGTGGGATGTGGTATAATATCAGCTTAGAGGAATGCACTACGATGCAACTTGGCTATATACATACTGGCAAGACCAGGGGGCGGCGCGCCGCAGCGCCGCCGCAATCAGCAGGCCGAAGGATGACGAATAACGGGAGGGCCGGGCTTCGTCCCGGCCGTAACGGGAGGGCCGGGCTTCGTCCCGGCCGTAAATGAGTGCTTGCATGCCGAGTTGCAAATTAGGAAAGGGATTAAAAAAAGACGCAGTTTTGGCTGGTGTCAAGAATGGGGGCTGTATGGATCAAAGAATTGCTGCATTAGAGAGAGCAGAGCGAGTTGCCGCTAGGACTAGGGCGTTAAGGACGGGGTTGCGCGCGGCGTCGAAAGCATCAGGTGGTATAACCGCTGTATCAACAGTCTGGTCGATTACAGTAAGATTTGGATTTGTAATAAATGCCGTTGTCACCGCGATAGTTGATGATGACGATGATTCTTGCCTATGATGAAGAGACTGGCAATAACGTTGTTTTTTGCATTGCTCATATTCATATCAGTCGTAGTGCTGATTGTTGAGCGAAAGTCATGTCTTCTACCCATGGCATGGGCGTATGGATTCTATTATATTGCTAAAAGATATATGATTGGAACTGCGCGGTTGCTGTTTTGTGTCGCTATAGTCGTTGATATAGTAGTGTATTTATGTGTTAGGGGAGGCGTTTTGTCGTGAAGAAAGTAAAAGGCAGATGCCCGACCTCGTTGACTTTTGTGGCCGCACTGTGCTTCCCCATGTTCTTCTCGAGGAAGATGTTTCCTCCGCGTGATAGTATGGGAAATAAGTCTTAAGGTCTCGCAAGGAGCGTCGAAGGTGAAAGTAGAATGCCGCGAGAAGAGAAGTTCGCAAATTCGAACCTTTTGCGTCAGAGAAGGAGTAGCTGCTGCATTTGGCATTGTGACGATGCTGGCGTTATCCATTATTATGTATCGCTACGCAACGAAGGATGTAGGTGTTGCCAAGCAAGGCTATTGTGATGATGCGACTAATGCATGCACAAAGAATGTGGATCCTAGTTTGCCACGCGCCGATGTCGCCTGTTCGAGTGAAATAGCCTCCAAAGTAGCCTTGCAACGGCAATGTCCTGTAGCAGTTGGAGAAGATGAGTTAAGTGGGGGCTACAGGGACCCTTGTGATCCAATTACAATCAGCTCGGCTGACGATAGCAGTGCCTTTAATATTTGGTATAATATCAGGCAGAGGAAATGATTGCGGAGGGGTTGGCTGGTCGAATGCGAGTTCACTCCGTCCGAATGAGAAAGAAACCATGACGATGAAAGTACTGCTTGTGAACGGAAGCCCCCGCGCGAACGGCAATACGGCGCGGGCGCTCAAGGAAGTCGCCGACACGCTGGCGGCCGAGGGGCTTGAAACCGAGATCGCATGGATCGGCAACAAGCCGGTCCGCGGCTGCGTCGCCTGCGGAAAGTGCCGCGCAAACGGAAACGGACGCTGCGCGTTCGACGACGACGTCGCGAACGGAATTATCGAGAAGCTTGAGTCCGCCGACGCAATCGTCATCGGCTCGCCGACCTACTACGGACAGCCCAACGGCGCGCTTCTCGCCGTCTGGCAGCGCGTCTGCTTCGCCGGCGGGGCGCATGTCAAGGCGAAGCCCGCCGCGTCCGTCGCCGTGTGCCGCCGCGGCGGATCGACGGCGGCGTTCCAGTGCATGAACATGCCGTTCGAGATGCTGAACTGCCCCGTCGTCGGCTCGCAGTACTGGAATGTCGCGTTCGGCCGGGCGGAAGGCGAGTGCGAGAAGGACGCGGAGGGAATGCAGACGCTCCGTACGCTCGCGCGCAACATGGCGTGGGTCGTCAAGAACCTCCGGCGCGATGGCGCCGTGCCGCGTCCGGCAGACGAGCCCTGGCAGCCGATGAACTTCATAAGGTAACAAGGAGGCGACAATGGCATACACTTGGAAAGTGGCAACGAAGGTGCTTTTCGGAGCTGGCAAGCTGAAGGAACTCCACAAGGAGGCACTGCCCGGCAAGAAGGCGCTTGTCGTGATCTCGAACGGCAAGTCGACTCGGCTCAACGGGTCGCTTGCGACGCTGGAGGGCGAACTGAAGCTCGCGGGCGTCGAGCATGTCCTCTTCGACAAGATCGAGGCGAATCCACTCGAGCCCACCGTGCAGGCGGGAGTCGAGTTCGGACGCGAACACGGCGTCGACTTCGTGATCGGTCTCGGCGGAGGAAGCGTGATGGACAGCGCCAAGGCCATCGCGGCGATGATCCCGCAGAAGGGTGGACGCGTCTGGGACTATATGGGCACCGGCACGGGCGAGCATCGTCCGTTCAACGCGACGCCGCTTCCGACCGTCGCGATCACCACGAGCGCCGGGACGGGCTCGGAAGTGGACGGCGGATCGGTCATCACGAGTCCCGTCACGCACGAGAAGTCCGCCTTCTTCGGACCCTGCCCCGTCCTCGCCGTCGTCGATCCGGCCTTGATGGTCACCGTTCCGCCGAAGTTCACCGCCTACCAGGGGTTCGACGCTCTCTTCCATTCGACGGAGGGCTTCATCTCGAAGGCGTGCAACGAGATGTCGGCGCTGGTCGAGCGCGAGGCGATAAGGTGCATTGCCAGGAGCCTGCCGACCGCGGTCGCAGACGGGTCGAACATCGACGCGCGGACGGACGTCGCCTTCGCGAATACGCTGAGCGGATACTCGATGGAGACGTCGACCTGCACGAGCGAGCACACGCTCGAGCACGCGCTTTCTGGTGCGCACCAGGACCTGCCGCACGGCGCCGGGCTCATCATGATCTCGCTCGCCTACTACCGCCACTTCATCGAGGAGGGCGCGTGTCCGGAGAAGTTCGTCGAGATGGCGCGTCTCCTGGGCAAGGAAGACGCAACGAAGCCCGAGGACTTCCTCGACGCGCTCGCCGCCCTGCAGAAGGCCTGCGGCGTCGACAACCTCAAGATGAGCGACTACGGCATTTCGCCGGACGAGTTCCCCGGCATGGCCAAGCTCTCTCGCACCGCCGTGGGCGTGCTCTTCGACTTCGACCCCATCCCGCTCTCCGACGACGACGTCGTCAAGATCTTCGCCGAGTCGTATCGATGAAATCAGGTTGCCCATCCTCCTTGGATTTCGAGGGGGATGGGGCTTCAGCCGCAAAGTGCAGGAGAGACAGTAGAGGCAAGATAAGTTGTGAAAACAAGTTTCGAGAAGTTCAGGAAATGGCGTCGCTGGCATAAGGCAATCATATGGGTGCTGACGGGTTTGCTCCTGGTCCTTTTGTCGCTGTCTATAGAATGCATGGCGCGCTCAAGTCATGAGTTTGTCGATTCTCGGCGCATTCATCTTCGTTTTATTCTAGGCCTCGTATATTCTCTAGGTCTCGTGCTAACGAATATCATCTCGCTGTCTGTTATGGGCCAATGCCTGCGCTGTCCGCATTGCGGGAAGCTCGTCATGTCTAAATGGCTGGGACGCGATGCCGCAGGCCGCAATTGCGCCAGGCGAATTGAGAAACACCTGCCGATTCTTTGCTTTAATTGCGGACAAGAGATTGATACCGCAAACTGAGATTGCTTTTCATTTTTCAAATCTCGCGATGAAACAGAAGCGAGCGATAAGAAAACAGTAGATGAACTTTGGGAGTAGTTGGTATAATATGGGCAAAATGAAAATGAGCGAAAAACCTATGAGCGCCGGCGATATGGGCGAATTGAAAAAGCCGTTGCCGTTCGCGATTGCCGTTGTGCGGTCGGAGACATCCACCCCGGAGCCGTTGTGGATATGAGAATGACGTTTACCTTTCTCGCGAAAGATTGTCCGCTGTTTTCGCGGGCGCTGATCGCACCTTGGCGGCTTTGCCTTCTCGCGGCGGGCTTGGCGCTTCTCTGTGTAGGTTCACATGTCACGCCATCCGTTGATTGGGATTACCCGATTTCCTTCATCATGGGCATCTGCGCATACGTGTGTGCGCCTTGGACGGTTCGTGCGCTCGTCTACCGCCGCTGGAAATGGCTTGTGGTCGCATTCCTGCTTATGTGGGTGAGCATCGACGGGGTATATTCGCTCTACTGGTGGAGTCGCGGGTTTGATGCGCTGCAAGTTTTTCACGGCGCGAACGCCATCTACTGCCTGCCACTATATTTTGCGCTGGGGTTCGTGATGAACTTAGAAATGAGGCGCGGCGATGGGGCGGTTGAGCGCCCGTATTTGGAGTGGGTCAAAAAGCATGCGCTCAACGTGGTGGTTGTTTGCTTGCTGATCTTCGCGTTCGCATGCGGACTCCTCCTGGTGACATGCAGCTATAATTTGTGCGGCACTCGTGCCGACAAGGCGAATAAGCATAGCGGCGACATTGGCGCGATAAAACTCGGCAAGTATCGCATAACCAAGAAGCTGGAGCATTGCTTTTCGCCGGGATATCGGGCGAGCGGGTTGAAGCCGCGGAGTTTCCTCGTCGGACCACACTCCCCGTCATTCATTTCTGCATAGCGGTTTTTGCCTACAGTGAGCTGCAAAGCAAGTAGAAAACGATGTAACGCTATGTGCAGGAGGAGAAATGCGTAAGAGCAAGAAGAAGAAGAAGTCCGACCCGAATGTTGGTAACGGGCTCCTTGGTTGTGTCGTGCTTGCGGTCATTACTGTCGTATTTGCGATTAAGTTACGAAAAGAAGGCGTAGAAGAAGCCATATTTGGAATTGTCTTTTTGTCTTTCTTCTGGGCGATTATGCTGGCCCTGTTGGTTCCGGCGCTCTGGCGGAGGTCGCATCCCGATGCCGTACCGAAAGTCCGCAATCTCCGCCCCAAGCTAGTCGTATGTCTAATGGGCCTCTTTTTCGCTACGGTTGGCGGAGGCGCATTGTTCATTGTGTTGAGCAGGGCTTTAGCGAAAGGCACGCCTCTTGTGTCGTTGGAAGTCCTCGTGATAGCGGCATTCTTGTCGATATTCTTTCTTCTGGGCCTCGTCATGATTGGCGTCGGTGTTAAGGCGCTTGTTGGGAACAAGCCACGCATAGCCCGTGCGTTCTGCGGCGAGGTGCTGAAGCGGCATGGTTATCTGGGACGATTTGAACCGCACTACCATGTTGCGATTTCCTGCGACGCGCTTAAGCCTGGCGCGATGGTGATGGTAAACTATTCTCTGGATGGCAATGGGGATGCCGACATGCTTGATATTGATGGACTCGAAGTGTTTGTCGAACAGGTGAACAGGGAAATTCGCGATATTGAAAATGATGATCAGGCGTCGTGCGATCGTTCGGTGTGCGTATTCGAGGCATCCTCTCCAGCTGAAAGTCGCGGAGGCAGTTTCTCGTTTAAAGTGCCTCAGGCCATCGATTCGGAGAAAATACGTTGGGAGCTTGCATTTTGCACGACGCATCCGGAGTCCGTCAATGCATTCCGCCTTCCTTTGTAGGGAGGGGTGTCGCGGGGGGCTACAGGGACATGTATTGCGTCAAGGGGGAAAGTGAAAAAACTTTATTTGGAAGTGAGCCCTGAGCGCAACCGCGAATAGCGCGGACGTATTCGGCCGCGCGTTTGGGGTTCAGGGGAACGCGTTCCCCTGATGGGGGCTGGGGCGACGCCCCAGCGTTGCCTGAGGATTCTGGCGCGCGCCACCCGACGAGCGAATCGGGCGCGCGCCCCTTTTAGCCTTCCGCTTTCCCCTCTGCCTTGGGAAGGATTCCGTAAATCAACGCCGCCTGGGCGTTTGCGAACTCGTCTCGCGTTCCGTAGCCGAGTTCGTGCATGCGCTTGGCGCTTATCGTCTGGTGAAAGGTTCGCATCTTCCGTTTGAAGAAGGCCTCGCTGTCTCGATTTGGCGTGGGATCTCCTCGGAGGATGTGCCATCCGTAGGTGAGAAGCTTCCGTCCGATTGCGCAAGCGACCTTGTTGCGCGGTTTCCCGCGGTTGATCATCGCCCAGCCCCACTTGCCTAGCTTTGAGTTGGCGCATGACGTCAGGACGCTTTGCCCGGCTTCCGTGAAGAAGAACTTCACATCTTGTCGTCCCTCTCCGTCGAGAGGCTTCTTCAACCCACCGTGCTTCTTTGCACGTTCCTCCTCGTCGCCGCTGGAATCGACGATCGGGGAGAACCCTCCGTAGGCCGCGAGCTTCGACGCTTTCGAGAATCTGCGAGGGTCCTCAACGGCGGCCTCAAGCGCGAAGGCTCCCTTGTAGTTCACGCCCTGGAGCTGCATGAGTTTCAGCATCCGGGGATTGGAGAGGACGATCTCGGCAATCTTCTGAGAGAGTTCCTCCTTCCTCTTGAAGAGTCTGTCGTAGTCATCGAGCAACATCTCGAGCTGTTCCTTGGCGAATCCCGTGATGTTCGTCTCCTTGATTGTCGCGCGCAGCGTGTCGGTCTTCGCCTTCCCGCCCCTGATCGGAAGCTTGTATCCTTTGCGGCTGCAGATGCTCCAGATTCGATTTGAAACGCGCGTCACCTCCTTCGAGGTGTCCCGGTAGGCGAACATGATGTCGCGGTATTCGGTGTAGGTGTCGGACGGCGTCCAGACGAATTCCTCGATGTCGCCCTTGACGTAGGCGAGCGCCAGGTTCTGCGCGTCCTGGATGTCGCAGACCTTGCGCTTGCGCTCCTTGTTGGCGATTGTATCGGACCGGACGACCTCCGCCCGGAATCCGGCCTCGTTGAGCCTGCGCTTGAGGATCGCCGCGTTGGTCGACGCCTCTATGACCGTGATCGAGTCGAGGTCGACGTGCCGCTCGTACGTCTTGACCATCGCGTCGACGTCAACGCACTTGATCTCCCTGTGGAGGCAGGCGTTGAACCTGTCCGACCAGTCCCATATCGAGACCGCCAGCTTGTGGGCGTGCGCGTCCATCCCGACGACGAACCTCGGCTCGTCTTCGACGCTGCGCGAACGCAGTTGCATTCTAGCACCCATTGTGCTATCCTTTCAAGTGCTGCCACGTATTGGAGCAGGCGGTTGCTGCAAGGTTGCAAACAAGTATTCGGGGTCTTTCGCCCCAGGCAGGTGGTTTCCGCCGGCGCCCAAACAGACCCTCGAGTGTGGGCCGCGGTTCGCGCCGCAGCTTGACTCATCGACCCTTGGGGCGTCTCCCATGCGTCACAGCAAGTGTTTACCAGGCACCTGCTGTCCCGTATCATACTCCAATACGCGGCAGTCTTTCAACCCCGAATATTACCGCCTTGTCCAGCGGCGAGCAATATAATACCAAACAGTCCCCGCCGAATGAACCGTGAAAAGACGCCGATATGTGGGATATCGTTATTGAAAAAACGCCGATATGTGTGAAATTGGCATTGCAAAAAACGCCGATATGTGATATTATCCAATCCGTCATCAGCTATAACTAGGTGAAACGATAGGTTTTGAGCGAATAATATACAAAAACTTTGTTGATTGATTTCCTCGTTTCCAAGTCGAAGCTGGCGAAGAAGAATAACGTCCATCCTATAGAAGTCAAGAGCGGGAAGAACGTCAAGCACCGAGCGCTCGATAAGTTCATGGAGAAGTATCGGGACTGGCTGGACGTCCCTTATCTTCTGTGGGACAGGGATGTCGTTTTCAGAGATGGTATTCTCCATCTGCCCTTGTACATGGCCTGCTGCCTCTAGCCACTGTTGGACGCCGCGTGACCGTTATAACTCTTAGATTTTTGAACTTTTGCAATCTGAGAGT
>JAEEGK010029372.1_pt1 | contig 10969 bp, 14 predicted proteins | sample 8958771 | NCBI WGS metagenome assembly JAEEGK01 (sample SAMN16246547, study PRJNA631951) | gut metagenome | biome: gut microbiome; feature: rumen; material: SC-attached | host: Bos | place: Iran: Karaj | collected 2018-10 | reverse complement strand
TTCGAACTCCGGCTTGTCGAACTCCGGCTGGAGCACTGCCTTCCAACTCTCGTCAATGCGAACATTCATGGGACGTACGCTATCAAATCGTAAATCAAATCAGCGGTATTCCTGCAGCGGCGCACTGGCTCACCATATCCTCGGGCCAGATGGAGGCCTGAATCTCGCCGATGTGGGCTTTCTTCAGCAGCAGCATACACAGGCGGCTCTGCCCGATGCCGCCGCCCACGCTCAGGGGTAGCTCGTCGCGCAGCAGACGCTGGTGGAAGTAGAGTGCCTCGCGAGCCTCCTGTCCGCACAGGCGCAGCTGCCGCAGCATGGACTCCTTGTCCACGCGGATGCCCATCGACGAGAGTTCAAACGAGCGGCCCAGCGTCTCGTTCCAGACGATGATGTCGCCGTTCAACCCCTTGAAGCCGTCGCTGTTGGGCGTGCTCCAGTCGTCGTAGTCGGGGGCGCGCAGGTCGTGCGGCTGCCCGTCGGAGAGCTGTCCGCCGATGCCGATGATGAACACCGCGCCGTATTCGCGGGCGATGGCGTGCTCGCGCTCCTTGGCCGAGAGGTCGGGGTAGCGCTGCAACAGCTCCTCGCTGTGGATGAAGTGGATTTCATCGGGCAGCGACGGGGTGAGTTGCGGATAGACCTCGCTGATCATGTACTCCGTGCGCAGCATGGCGGCGTAGATGCGGCGGACGATGCGGCGCAGGTAGTCCAGCGTGCGGTCGGCAGGGCGAATGACGCGCTCCCAGTCCCACTGGTCCACGTAGAGGCTGTGCAGGTTGCCCAGCTCCTCGTCGGCGCGGATGGCGTTCATGTCCGTGTAGATGCCGTAGCCGGGCTGCACGGCATATTCAGCCAGCGTCAGGCGTTTCCATTTTGCCAGCGAGTGCACCACCTCGGCACGGGCGTCGCCCATGTCCTTGATGGGGAAGTTGACGGCGCGCTCCACGCCGTTGAGGTCATCGTTGATGCCCAGCCCTTTCAGCACGAACAGCGGGGCCGTCACGCGGCGCAGACGCAGTTCGGTGCTCAGGTTCTGCTGGAAGAAATCCTTAATCTGTTTGATGCCCTGCTCGGTCTGCTTTGCGTCGAGCAGCGGGCGGTAGTTCGGGGGGAGAATCAGGTAACTCACGTAGGGAATGGGGGTTAAGAATGGTTGTAAACGTTCACGTGACAAAGGTAGTGCAAGCCGAGCGAAAAACCAAATTTATTTGAGTTTTTCCGAGGCGCAGCCTACTTAAAAACCCCCGAAGGGGGATTAAAAGTAGTGCAAGCCGAGCGAAAATTCGACGATAGTCAAATTTATTTGAGTTTTTAACTGTGTTTCGAAAAAAAGCCTTCAACCCAGGAGGGTGAGGGCGATGAGGGCAAGGACGAGCGTCCTTAAAGGGGGCGCGGTACGGCTCAGCGGCAGCTGTGGAAAGTCAGGGCTCCGATGATGGCCGTCAGTATGGCTACAAGGACTTCGAGAATCTTTTTTCATGGAAGAGTTTTCATAAGATTGAAGATTGTAAATTTAAGATTGAAGTTTTTTTAGGTCAACGGGTCAACACGTTGGGTACAGACTTGTTGTCTTGTCGACCTGTTGACTCGTTGACCTCTGTCCCTCCGAAGGGGGGACAGACTTTTACGCGAGCAGTTCGCTCGGCACGCGCTTCAGTTGACGGTTGGTGGCGTAGTCGACGCCCTCGGCACCATTAGGGTTGGTGCAACCCACAATCTGATAAGTAATAGGCATAGTTTTAAATAGTTAAGAATTAAGAATTAAGAGTTAAGAATTATGAGTTAAGAGTTAAGAATTAAGAGTTAAGAGTTAAGAAAAAAAGTTTTGGTTATGCGCATACAAGACTATTCACGCTGCAAAGATAATACATCTATTTTTGCCATTCAGACTTTTGCCCTACAACCCCTTCTCGCGCCGATTACGCCCAACTATGAACTATGCATTATGAACTATGAACTGAAGATTACGCAGCCATAGCAGCGTAATCTTCTTCGTCCGGAGCCGGGCCGAGGAAGTGGAGGATGGCTGCCACGTGAGCGGGCTGGAACACCTTGGCCGTGTCGCACGGACAGATGTCGCGCAGCACGTCGGTGAGATAGACGTTGCCGTCCATGCGCACGAGGGCAGCGTCGTCGTCGCTCAGCCCGCCTGCCGGCTGACGCGCATGGGCAAGCGCATACGCCAGGTTGTTCAGCGCCGCCTTGTCGTGAGCGGCATCGGGAAAGTATAGGCCAGCCACATCGCGCTTCGTCATCGTGCGCACGGGCGTGAGTGCGTCGATGGAAAAGGTGTACGTGCGCGTGCGCCCCTTGCAGGGGTAGATTGCGTAGTACTCCCCATCGTTTTTCGTAAGAGTCTGTGGTTGTGACAGTTCAAGCATTTTCGGGTGTTGGTTTTAGTGTTTAGTTTTAGTTTATTACCACCACAAAGATACTGATTTTCCGCGACATTACCAAACATTTCCGCCCCCAAAATCGCCGTTAAATAAAAAATCATCGCACTGCGCTGCCGCGCCAGCCCAGTGGGCTAATTAGCCAGCCCACTGCGCTGTCGCGCCCCCCATTTTAACGTTCGGCATAGCCGAGGCAACATCCCCCTATTCCGGCATGACGAGTACGTCAGACCGCACATCCATTTATAACACTTTCACCGACAGCGAGTTATAATATTAACAAAATAAATCCCCTGATTAACAACGCATTGAGAGGAAACTAACAAAATAACAATTTATATTTTATATTTTCTATCTCAATAATGCCCACCCCTCAGGAGAAGGTTAAATATATATTATTATATTTATATAATAATATATATTTATTTATATATAATAATAAATTATAATCACCCCCCCAGCCGAAGGAAAGATGAAAAACGAAAATATAAATTGTTATTTTGTTAGTTTGTTAGTTTCTCCCCCAAACCGGCAAGCCCCCACACTCCTCTCACTTATCCGACTTTTTCCCGCAAATCGTTTGCATTTTCCACAGAAAAGTCGTATCCTTGTGCTGACAAATACACCCATGCCTTAGTAAATCGAAAAAGATATGGCTAAAGAAAAAGCAATTGCAGATGCCAACTTTGAAATAGTCCCTGACGATGGTAATGCTGCAAAGAAACCACGTCGCGCCCCCTTCAAGTTCTCTATGATTGGCTTGAAGCCAGGCGATTCTATAACCTTTGAATCCACTGGTGTCATTGTAAAAGTGGCTTCTGATAATACTATAGAGTATAATGACAAAGAATACACGCTAAATAAATTCGTTACTATATTTTTGCCAGACGAAAAAAGGATACCGGCAGGCACTTATCAAGGCCCTAAATTCTTTACATTCAAAGATAAGACACTTTGGGCGCTAAGACTGGAAAAAGAAAACAATGAATAAAGTCAAATACAGAAGTTATGAATGACTTAGACATAAACGGTCAATTTGTGTCGCAGTTCGAAACACAATCTTTGATGCAGGATTTGCGTCATATCATTGAGCAAGCTCGTAGTCATGTGGCAGTTACCGCCAATTATGAACAGACCATGATGTATTGGCATATTGGCGAGCGTATCAATCGCGACGTGCTTGGAAATCAACGTGCAGAATATTGAAGGCAAATTGTCGCGCAGTTTGCGCGAAAATTGTTCTGGTCTCATTTCATAGCGCCGCCTCCTGTGCCCTCCTGCGCGAGTTCGCCGACACGCAGTGGGAGGAGGGGTGTTGAATACAAGCTGTGGGCTGCGCCTCTATCAGCGCAGCCCACAGGGTGTGTCGAAACGTGGCGGGGAGGCGGCTTACTTCTCGAAGCCCATGCCGACGCGGAGGCCGTTGTACTGGGTGAGGAGGGTGTTGAGCAGCTTGAGGGTGCTGTTGCTGCTGGCAGCGCAGACGGCCTTCAGGATTTTCAGCAGCGCGTTGGACTGGAACACGATGTTGAGGGTGTTCTGCTCATAGACGGTGTAGGCCGTGGTCTTGATGAGGCCGAAGGTGAAGGCGATGGTCTTCGCCGAGGCGTCGTAGACGTAGGTGCCGCTGATGCCGCGTGCGCCGACGTTGAAGGTGCAGGTGCCGTCCTCGTTGAAGGTGATGGAGCAGGCTCCTTCCTTGACTCCGACTTTGGCGAGGTAGCTGTCAACCTTGGCTGCCACCTGCTTGGCCATAGCGTCGCTGCCGAGGGTGGCGAGGACGTTGTCGCTCTCAAAGACGAAGGCGCTGCCCTTGAAGTTCCACGTGCCGTAGAGGTTGTTCTCCTTCACCGTGGTGAAGGCGCCGAGGATGGAGTTGAGGATACCGCTGACGACACCGTCGTTCGAGACGGCCTTTCCGTCGTCGGTGGTTTGTCCGTTTGTGCCGCCAAGGGCGCCCAGCACACCGCTGAGGATGCCCGAGACATCGCCTACGGACGGGGTGTTAGCCGATGTGGTGGCCGGCTGCTCGGTGGTTGTCGTTGTGGTGGTGGCAGTAGTCTGCTAGGTAGCGGTGCCGCTGCCGCCGAGGATGGCATTGAGAACGCCGCCCAACCCCTGCGCCGAGGTGGAGCAGGAAGTCAGCAGGAGGAGCGTCAGGCTGATAGACAGGAATTTCTTCATTTTTCTTGCTAATTAAAGATTCAACTATGCTTGTTTTTCACTCTCTTCTTTGACCTCTTCGTCGTCCGAGGGTTTAAATTCGGTGATGCCCTCGTTGATGAGGATGTTGTACCACTGGATGAGTTTGCGCACATGCGTCATATACACGCGGTCGCGGTCGTAGTTGGGCAGCACTTCGGCGAAGAAGGCAGCCAGCTCGTCGTTGGAGGCCTGCTTGTAGTCGATGTTGAGCGGCTTACCCTCGGTGCGGGCCTTGACGTTCTCCATCACCTGCCAGAGGGGAACTTCCTCCGAATCGGTGTACATGGCGATGTCGCCCAGCGAGACCACCTTGTCGGTGGCATAGACGGGGAGGCGCTTGTGGGTGGCGTCGAGGGTTTCGACAATGAGCATGCTGCGGCCGTTGCTCAGCAGGCGGTAGAGTCCGGGCTTGCCGGAGATGGTGAGAATTTTGCGTAACATTTTGCGAGTTGATTTATTGTTAGTGATTTATTATTCGTTGTTATTGACTTCTTTTCGGATGGGGGCAAGCTCGTCTATCAGCTCCATCACCTGGGGCGTGATGGCATCAGCCTCGGCGTTGTGGATGATGTAGTCCGCAAGGGGGATTTTGTCGATGTCGGACATCTGGCTTGCCAAGCGGGCACGCACGCTGGCTTCCGTGGCTCCGTCGCGAGCCATAGCCCGTTGCAGACGTTCGTTGAAGGGGGTGAAGACGAGCACGACGACATCGACGTCCTCCCTCATGCCTGCCTCGAACAGGATGGCCGACTCAACGCCTACGACTTCCGCATCCTTCTGACACTCAGCCCACGCTTGGAAATCCTCGCGCACAGCGGGATGCACCAGCGCATTCACCGCCTTCACCCGCTCAGGGTGCCCGAACATGAAGTCAGCTAGGTAGCGGCGGTTGAGGGGCGAGGGGGTGCCGTCGGAAGCAGGAGAGGCATAGACTTCGGTGCCTGCCAGCGCCATGAGCCCTTCGCGAAGGGCAGGGCTGGTGTTCATCAGGCGGCGTGCCTCGCTGTCGCAGTCATAGACGGGGATGCCCGCAATGCGCAGCAGCTCCGACACGCCCGACTTGCCGCTGCCTATGCCGCCTGTGATGCCGAGCTTAAGGGGTTTCATTGATTTCTATCACATAGTCCACCTCGGCAGGCGAGATGGAAATGGAACGGATGTCATCAGGCTTCTGGATGAGCTGGAGGTGTGCCTTGCCTCCGTCGTCGGCATTGAGCTCGGTGTAGCTCACAGCCAGCTTGAATTGCTCAGGCGTGATGGCATGGAACTGCTCGAGGCTCACCTGGAAGGTGACGGTTGCCTTTGAAGGGAACGTCTTCACCACAGCATCGCGCGGCATCAGCCAGCCCTCGACAGGCAGCTCGAACGACTTCTCCACATAGGGCGTCACCTGCACGCTGAGGCGCGCCGACTCCGGCTCGAAGAGCACGCCCCGCTGGGGCAGCACGAGCGCTACCTCGGCCGACACGGAGTCGGACAGATTGTCGAAGGCCACAGGCTCGGTATAGACGCACTTCATCGTGTCGAGCACGTTGCGGGGGGCATGGACGGTGATGCTGTCGGGCGTCAGCGACTGGCTGCCGATGACGTGGCTGGCATCAGACGTGATGCTGCCGGTGAGTCGCACGGGCAGACGGCGTCCGACGGAGGGAGCAAGGTAGTACTGAATGGTGTCGGGCGACACGGACTGGATGTGGGCAGATGACGACAGCATGCCTCCCAGCAGCTCCTCCAACGAGGCGCCTGCGATGACGACACGGCCGTTCACTGGCTTGTAGTCACGGCAGTCCACCATCAGCTGACGGAACGTGCGGCGTGTGCGATAGCCCAATATCTTCTCGCCTTTGTCGCGTACCACAAGGGTCAGCTTCTCAGACGGCACTTCGGTGACGATGACGTCAGAGGGCAGGTGCTTCAGGACGATGTCGAAGGTGAACTTAGTCTCGTGCTCCTCGCCCATGCTCACCAGGTACCAGTAGAAGAATACGACGACAAAGAAGACGAGGAATATCAGCGGGTCCTTGCTCTTCGGTTTTTTCATAGAAGGCTATGACCTTACTTCTTCGTGGGCTGGGGCATAGTGGAGGGGTCGGCAAAGACGTTGGCCTTGTCGATGCGGATTTTGACGCCCGAGGCAATCTCCAGCGTCACCACTTCCTTGCCGTTCTCCATGTTGATTTCCTTGACGATGCCATAGACACCTCCGCTGGTGACAACCTTCGAGCCGGGCTGGAGGCTGCGGCGGAAGGCCTCAATCTGCTTCTGCTGCTTGCGCTGGGGCATAATCATGAAGATGTACATGATGGCAAACAGCAGGATAATCATAAACAGGGGCGATGCGAAGAACGAGCCTGCGCCCTGGGCTGCCGTAGGGGCAGCAGCTTCTTGTAGTGGAATCATTGTTGTATCTTTTTTAAGAATTAAACTCTATCGTTTTTATCGCTAACCGCTAACCATTAACCGCTAACCCTTAACCCTTAGCCTTCAGCTTCTTTGCTGCAGCATCGAGGATGCCGTTGATGAACGAGGCGCTCGAGGGGGTGCTGTAGTACTTGGCTATCTCCACATACTCGTTGAGCGTGACGTTGAGCGGAATGGAGGGGAACGAAGTTATTTCAGCCAAGGCGGTTACCATGATGACGGTGTCCATGAAAGCGATACGCTCACCCGTCCAGTTGCGGCTCTGCTCGTCGATGAGTTGGCGGTAAGCGTCTGCCTGAGTAAGGGCGCGGCGCAGCAGGGCTTGGGCAAACTCGGGATCCTCCTTGTCGTGGTACTGGGGCAATAGCGGCTGCTCGGCACCCATCGAGGGGTCGAACTGCTTGATGGTCTTCAGCACAAAGGTGTCCACCACCGTCTTGTCGTCGTTCCAGTAGAGGCTCTGGTCCTCGAAAAGGCTGTCAAGCGCATCGTTGTCCATGATGAACTGCTTGTAAATCCTGCGCCAGAGCGTGCGGTCGTCCTCATATGTCGGCTCGGCGGGAGCGTTCATGTAGTCGCAGTAGAGATTGCTTCGCTCGATGCTCTCGAAGAGTTTCTTCACCACGTCATCCGCGTCCTTCCACGAGCGTTTCAGCTCCTTCTTACGTTCTGCCAGCTCGTTGTTCTGCTCCAGCTGACAGATGAAGCGGTTGTTCACAAAACGGAGGTTGGGGTTGAGGTCTTCCTCGGTAGGTTTCAGGCGCAGACGCCGCAGCGCCATGCGATCTTCGGCGAAGTGCTTCACTTCGACCATCAGCAGCAACAAGTAGAGATAGAGGTCGTAAGCCTTGCCTAAGCTGAACGTCAGTTCCTTCTCGGCAGCTTCCACGTTGGTATTCTCGCGAAGCAGATAGGCGTAAAGAATCTGCACGACCTTCTGTCGAATCAGTGTACGGGTAATCATAACTCTTTATGAATTGCGGGCACAAAGGTAGTCCATCCCAACCGAAAAACCAAATTTATTTGCGTATTTCTCGTGGTATTTCTACGGCTCCTCTATTCCGTACATATCCTCCAGCTCCTGCTGTTCCTGCCGGCGGGTGGCAGTGGCGTTGATAGCCTCGCTGTGGCCGGTGAGCGCAGCAAAGGGGGCGAACTGGGCGGCTCGCTCGGCAATCGGCATGGGCGGATGCTTGGTGCTGACGGGGTGGGGCAGGTGGATGATGTCGTCGTAGTCCATAGGTGGGTATTCAGGCTTTGTGCCCTCCAATCTGTTTGTTGCGCTCTCGGGCTGTGGCACCCTCCTCGAAGTTAAGCCCGCGCAGGATGGCGTTTTTGCCGAACTTCTCCTTGATGCGGAGCATGGTTTGCTGTACGCGTTTTTCCTTGTCCGTGTCGCTTGCAGGGGGTGCGGGGTTCTGCGTGTCGATGTCGAACAGGCTGAGCTGCCTGGGAGGGGTGGCGTCACAGGCTGTGACAGCGCCAGTGGAGAGGTTCAGGTAGCGGACGAGCAGGTTGGGGTTGACAATACGGTCGAAGAGCAGGGCTGTGGTGTTCATAAAGGCATGGGCACTGGAGGTGGGGTTGTCGAGGCGGGCTGTGCCGTGAGCGTGTGCCGGCACCTGACGTCCGTAATGGTCTTTTGTTATCTTGCCCTGATAGGTGGCGCGGATGGCAGGGTCGGTAAGGTTTGAGGCATCGTAGCTGATAGTGAGTACTATCTGGTCTGTGACAAGCCCTTTCCTGACGAGTTTCATTGACATTTCGTCAGCCATCTCCAGGGCCACCACGCGGGCTTTCGATGCCTCGTAGGGCGTGGCAAGCACTTGCCCGCTGGAGAACGAGTGGGAGCTGGGGCGATAGCTCTTGATGGCCTCCATCGTACACGGCTCCCATCCCCAGGCATGGTCTATCAGCAGCTCGGCATTCACGCCGAAAAGGTTGTAGAGCAGGTCTTCGTGTTTGAGGGACATCCGGGCAAGCTTTCCCATCGTGTCCACGCCATAGGGCGCAAGACGCCCTGCAATGCCTCGTCCCACCCGCCAGAAGTCGGTGAGGGGACGATGGTCCCAAAGCTGCTGCCGATACGACATTTCGTCCAGTTCGGCGATGCGCACACCGTCGGCATCGGGCATCGTATGCTTGGCAACGATGTCCATAGCCACTTTGCAGAGATAGAGGTTAGTGCCGATGCCTGCTGTAGCCGTTATGCCCGTTTCGGCGAGGATATCCCTTATCACCCGGCTTGCCAGCTCGCGCCCCGTCATGTGATAAAAGGTGTAGGATGTGGCATCGATGAACACCTCGTCGATGGAATAGACGTGGATGTCCTCGGGAGCGAAGTAGTGGAGGTAGATGTCGTAGATGCGGGTGCTGAAGTCGATGTAGTGTGCCATACGCGGGGGAGCGACAATGAAGTCGAGCTCCCAGTCGGGGTGAGCCTCCAGCTCGTCGGCAAGGTAGGACTTTCCTGTGAATCGTCTGTAGGGCAGGGCTCTGCGCCGCTCGGCATTCACTGCCTGCACGCGTTGGTTGACCTCAAAAAGACGTGCCCGTCCCCCGATGCCGTAAGCCTTCAGTGTGGGCGACACCGCCAGGCATATAGTCTTGTCCGTGCGGCTAGGGTCGGCTACGACGAGGTTGGTGCGGAGCGGATCAAGCCCACGCTCCACACATTCCACGGAAGCGTAGAACGACTTGAGGTCAATGGCTATGCAAGTCATTCGTCGGTCTTAGGAATCTTCACCCATGCAGCCACAAGGAAGGTGATGGCACAGCAGGCCGTCACCCAGATGAAGAAGGTGCGATAGCCCATCCACTCCTGCAGGTAGCCGGCGAACATGCCCGGCAGCATCATGCCAGCTGCCATGAAGGCGGTAGCAATGGCGTAGTGGGCGGTCTCGTGGCTACCGCGCGCATAGTAAAGCAGGAAAAGCATGTAGGCCGTAAAGCCAAAACCATAGCCGAACTGCTCGACAAAAAGGCACGACCCGACAATGAACAGGTTAGAGGGCTGCGCAAAGCTGAGCCAGATATAGACGATATCGGGCAGTGAAATGGCCCACACCATAGGCCAGAGCCATTTCTTCAATCCGCCTTTCGAGGCGACGATGCCGCCCAGAATGCCGCCCAGCGTAAGTCCTATGACGCCTACAGTGCCCTTGACAAGGCCTATCTGCGCTGTCGTCAGTCCCAGACCTCCCTCTGCTACGGGGTCCAGCAGGAAGAGGGTGCTGATTTTCGTCAGCTGTGCCTCAGGAAAACGGAACAGCAGCATGAACAGCAGCGCCGTCCCCACGTTTTCCTTTTTGAAAAAGGTGGCAAACGTAGCGCCGAACTCGCGGAAGAAAGCCTTCCAGCGGTTGTCATGCGCAATAGTGGACACCTCATCTCCATTCCCTGCTGCCTCGTTCCTGCTGCTCAGGTATTCAGGCGCATGGTCATCGGCAGGGCGGGGGAGTACGAAGCGGTGCCACAGCGAAAAGAGCACAAAGACGGCACCCACGATGCAGAGGGCTGTCATCCAGCCGCGCCGTGTGGCATCCTCCATAGGAAGATTGTTGGAGAAACGCCCGGTGAGCCAGCCGATGAGCGCCAGCACACCTCCCTCGGAGGCTATGGTTGCCAGACGGTAGAAGGTGCTGCGGATGCCGACGAAGAACGATTGCTCACTGGTGTTGAGCCCCATCATGTAGAATCCGTCAGCCGCAATGTCGTGGGTGGCGCTGCTGAACGCCAGCAGCCAGAACAGTCCCATTGACCATGCCAGCCAGCCCTTGAGGGGCAGCGTGAAGGCTATGGCTGCCAGGCCTACGCCCACCAGCAGCTCCATTGTCACTATCCACCAGCGGCGTGTCTTCAGCATGCCCACAATAGGGCTCCACAACGGCTTGATGAGCCAGGGAAGATAAAACCAGCCAGAAAGCTACGTCGCCGTTGCTCATACC
>JAEEGK010029370.1_pt1 | contig 10969 bp, 9 predicted proteins | sample 8958771 | NCBI WGS metagenome assembly JAEEGK01 (sample SAMN16246547, study PRJNA631951) | gut metagenome | biome: gut microbiome; feature: rumen; material: SC-attached | host: Bos | place: Iran: Karaj | collected 2018-10 | reverse complement strand
GTGTTCCGTTGGGACGAAAACTGCAAGCGTTTGCAGCGTTCGGCTCAGGGCATGATGATGGCTGAGTTCCCCGACGACAAGTTCTGGGCTGCTATTGAGAAGGTTGTCCGCCTCAATGCTGACTTCATCCCGCCCTACGAAACGGGTGCTTCCCTGTATATCCGTCCGCTGCTGATTGGCACGGGCGCCCGCGTTGGTGTGAAACCCGCTGACGAATATCTGTTTATCGTCTTCGTGACCCCCGTTGGCCCTTACTTCAAGGGCGGCTTCATGGCTAACCCCTACGTCATCACGCGCAAGTACGACCGTGCTGCTCCGCTAGGCACTGGCACCTTCAAGGTGGGTGGCAACTACGCCGCTTCCTTGCGCCCGCACGTTGAGGCTTGCCACGGCGGCCAATATGCCTGCGAGTTCTATCTCGACGCCAAGGAAAAGAAGTACATCGACGAGGCTGGCGCTGCCAACTTCTTCGGTATCAAGAACGACACCTACATCACGCCTCAGAGCACTTCGATTTTGCCTTCTATTACCAACAAGAGCTTGATGCAGTTGGCTGAGACCATCGGTTTGAAGGTTGAGCGTCGTCCTATCGCAGAAGAGGAACTGACTACCTTCGAAGAAGCTGGCGCTTGCGGCACCGCTGCCGTTATCAGCCCCATCTCACGCATCGATGACCCCGAAAACGGCAAGTCATACCAGTTTGGCGATGGTACCCCTGGCCCTTGGAGCTTGAAACTTTATAACAAGCTGCGTGGCATCCAATATGGCACCGAGCCTGACGAATTCGGTTGGACGACCGTCATCGAAGGCCTTTGATGAGTTGGCTAAATATGAATGAAAAAAATGCGTCACGATTGTGGCGCATTTTTTTTATTAAATGGAGAGGTGGTTAGAATATCAATGCTAGTAACATATAGAGCCAGTGAGCAGCGATACCAGCGCAAAGACCACCGATTGTGTGTGCGCCAATGGCCTTGCCGATGAGTTTGCGGTAACCGAGGCTGTCGAGCATGGCGGCATGGGTGCTGAGGAAACCGCTCCAACACATGCCGATGGCGGTGAACACAGCGATGGCATTGTTGTCGATGATGCCTTCGGTGATGAAACGAGGCACCAATCCAATGGCGGCACCCACCGCGCCGAGGGCAGTCATGGGGAATGAAATCAACGCACCATCCTTGAAGCCGAAGAGCCAATCGAAGATGAAATTGATTTTGTTGGCCGCCCAGCTGATGACGGGCACGCCTTCGTAGGCAACGCCAAGGTATTCACCGTTTTCACCAGCCGCACCGAAGGTGAGCATCATCACGATAGTGGAGATGCAAAGCACTCCAGGGATGATGGCGAAACCGATGCTCACACCATCCTTGCCACCGTCAAGCAATGAGTTGAGGAAACGCATAAACACACCACCTTCGGTCTTGAAAGAGATTTGTTGCTCGTCGCCACCAAACTCTTCATCGACGGGGGAGTCAAGTTCAGGATACGTCTTCAAAGTGGAACGTTGCATCAGTCGGGTGGAGACTATGCTGCCAATGACCGCTCCAGCTACGCCTACCAAGGCACCCTTGCCAAACCCAAGACCCGTCATGAATGCAACTACGACGAGACCCATACCGAACGCTGTACCGAAGTTGGTCAGAGAGACGAGTTGGTACTTCTTGAAGTAGCGGTTGAAATTCTTGTCGTGCGCTAAGGTAATGATTGCGGGGTTGTCGCTCAAGAAAGTCATAATGGCACCCAAAGCTGCCACTCCTGGTAGGTTGTAGAGTGGTTTCATTAAGGGGCGCAGTAGGTTCTCTAACAGACGTACCACGCCAAACTCGGTAAGCAACTTGCTGATGGCACCCATAAGCACACAAATGGCCATAATGTAGAAAACAGTCTCCAACAACAAGTGATAGGCCGTCTGCATAAAGGTGTTCAGCATCTTGGGCAATGTCATTTTATAGGCAAGCAACCCAAAGAAGGCAAAGAAGATGATGAGGAAAAAGATAGCCTCAAAACTACGTTTGGTGGTGAATCGCAGTGGCCGTTCCAGCTTCTCTTCGATTTTCTTGAAGATTTTTTCCACCCTATCGTGGTAGAAAGTGGTGGTTCGTTTGATGGTGTTGTATTTTGTCTTTGCCATAACGGATTAGTTTTTCTTGAGGTTAAGCAGATTGACTTTCCAGGTGAGGCCGAGGTTGGCTTGGAACTTGCTGATGCCATCAGAGCTGGTATGTGAGCCACAGAGGTGGAGACGGAGGCTGCGGTCACCCATGGGATAGTATTCGAAACCGATGCTCTCAAAATCTACTTTCTTGCCTGGGACGACATACTGGTCGTAGGCTTCAGTGTTGGGCAGTTGGGCTTGGTTGAAGTCGTAGCCAGCCTTGGCGAACACGATCCATTTCGGCCCGATGTCTACACCGATGCCGTAGATGGCGGTGATATCCTGACCGAAGAACTTGTCTTGCTCAAAAGAGGCACGGTTGATGACGTCCAAATACATCTCCACGCCCTTAAATTGCAACTTGTTGCCCAAAGCGATGTAGTTGATGAACTTACCGGGTTGGTATTCAATCATGTTGACGGAATAGGCCGTCTTGAACACACCGAAGTTGCCGTACCACATCAGGTTGTAGGAGTAGATGCTCTGCATGGCCTGGTTGATGAAGGGCGAGTTACACATCTGAATGAGGAAATGGTTCTTGCCGGAATTGTCCTTGTAGTTTAAGGAGGCGCCCACCTCGTAGCAGCACACGGTATTCCAAAACTCGGTGCCATAGTAGATGTCGATGGGGTTGGAGTCGTATTCCCAACCGCCGATGGCCACGACTTGCTTACCAGCCGATAGGAAGAAGTTGTCGGTGAAATTCCAGTTGAGGTAAGCCCAGTCTGTACCTTGGAAGAAGGTGTTGGCGAAGCCGATGTTCGGTGTGTTTAGCCTTTGGCGCAGGTGGTAGGAAAACTTGCTGCCAATGGTACCGTCTAAGGCGACGACTAAATATTTGCCTGCGAAACCATGATCGGTTTTTGGAGCAACGGTGTCGTGCCCAGGATGGTAGTCGAGGGTGAAGTCGGCACGGGTGTTCAGATGCAGGTTGTCAAGGGTGACAAAAGGCTTCTTGTCTTGCGGGAATGCCTGCAAGAAGGTGAGGAGGCCTAGAATGGTTAATAGTAACGCTTTTCTCATACGCAAATAAATTTGCTGCAAAGGTAAGGAATAAAAGTGTTAGGATTTGAATTTGGAGCAACAAAAAAACGGGGCGGATGACTCCGTCCCGTTGTGGGGTTGGTTTTGCGAAGACTTTAGCAGACTTCGATGGTCTGCACGGCCTGCTTCTTCTCTTCGACGGTCACCTTCGGGATGACAATGTCGAGGATGCCGTTTTCGACCTTGGCGCTGATTTGCTCCTTGTGGATGTCTTCAGGCAGCATCACGGTCTGGCGGAAGTGTTCGACCGAGAACTCGTGACGCAGGTAGCGCATCTCTTCCTTGTTCTCTTTCTTCTCGCTCTTGTTCTCTTTGACCATCTCGACGACGAGGTTGCCTTCGGCATCGATGCTCAATTTGACGTCTTCCTTGGTGAGACCAGGGATGCAGAGTTCGAGTTTGTAGTTGTCTTTCGTCTCCATGATGTTCATGCGGGGCGTTGAATAAGTCGTGTCGTTCCAGTTCATCAGTTCGTTGAACAGTGTAGGCATGAAGTCTTGGTTTCTTCTAGTTACTAACATGGTTTTGATCTCCTATTTTTTAATTGTTGTTTATTTGTTGTTTGTTTAATCGTTTGATTGTTTGTCGCTTCGCGTCATTGCGAGGAACGAAGCAATCCAGATGGTCAATCCTTCTTTCATTCGTCCCTTTCCTTTTGCTCGGACGACTGGGCATAGTCAAATTCTTTGCCAGAGCCAATAACGGGTCAAAAACCTTGTTTTTGCTGACAAAATTTCCGATTTATTATAATTTTGAATGATAATACATGACAAAATTTCCGATATCAGTGGCTTTTTGTATAGCTTTATTCCGTATTTTTGCACTTTGAAAACGAGTCCTAAGTCATGGAAGAAAAGCTATTTAATAAGAATTACCTCTGCCTTTGTGCAGCTAACTTCTTGTTTTTCTTTTCGTTCTATCTGTTACTGCCCGTGTTGCCTTTCTTCATCATGGAGAAATATCAGGCGGGCAATGCTGTCATCGGTACCGTGATTTCGTGCTACACGCTGGCCACTTTAGTGGTGCGTCCTTTTTCAGGCTATATGATGGACACCTTCAAGCGCAAACCATTGTATTTGTTGGCATTGTCCATATTTACGGCTGTGTTTGTCGGCTATCTTTTTGCGGCTACCATCACTATATTAATAATAGTACGTATCGTACATGGTTTGGCTTTCGGCTTGACTTCGGTGGGTGGCAATACTTTGGTCATCGATGTGGTGCCGTCGGAGCATAGGGGAGAGGGCATTGGCTATTACGGTGTGGCCAACAATATTGCCATGGCTGTCGGCCCAATGACGGGCTTGTTTGTTTACGAGCATTTCAGTTTCAATGCTATCTTCTTAGGTTGCATGGGCTGTAGCTTGTTGGCGGCTTTGTTTGCCTTAAGGATTCATACTCGGGTGCGTCCGCCCGTTAAGCGTCCTCCGATTTCGTTGGACCGTTTTATTTTGATAAAAGGCTTGCTGGCGGGTGTTTCTTTCACCTTGTTGGCCTTCGCGTATGGTCAGATTTCCAATTATATCGCCCTCTATGCCAAGGAGATGGGCTTAACTATCAGTAGCGGTTTGTTTTTTACTGTGTATGCCGTCGGGCTGATAGCCTCGCGGCTTTTTGCAGGCAAGATGGTTGATAAGGGCAAGGTGACACAGACTATTGCTTTGGGTCTGGGTATCGTCGTGTTGGCCATGTTCGGTCTCGGCATGTGTCACCATTGCAATGCATTGGGCACAGACTACACTGCTGTGGCTTTCCTGTTGATTGCCTTGTGTTGCGGTTTGGGTTTTGGCGCGGCTTTCCCGTCGTTTAATGCCTTGTTCATCAATCTTGGCACCAATGCACAGCGTGGCACGGCCACCTCCACCTATCTCACAACATGGGACTTGGGGCTCGGCATCGGCATCTTCTCTGGTGGTATGCTTGCTGAGCATTTCTCGTTTTCAGCCGCTTATTTGGTGGCCTCTGCCTCGGTGATGGTGTCGCTCATCTTTTTTGTTATTGTTGTAACACCTCATTATCAGAGAAATAAACTACGCTGATGCAACCTGTCATTCCCACAGTACAGCTTCGTGATGCCACATTGGATGATGCTCCTTTTATTGCGCGTGTGGTTTTGGCAGGCATTGACATGCTTGACATTGATGCCGTTCTCCCCGATGAGCAGCGTGCGATTTTTGAACATTTGATTGAGATTTGCCGTATGGATGACACCTTGTATAGTTATTGCAACACGCGCGTAGCCGAGACTGGTGGCATTCCCGTAGGGGCATTGGTGGCATACGATGGTGCGCGTTATGCGGGGATGCGTGAAAAGACCTTTGGCCTTGTGATGCAAACTTCTGGCATGGACTTGAGCCGCAATGCAATGGAAACCGGTCCTGGTGAGTTTTATCTGGACAGCATGGCTATTCTATCCGACTACAGGGGCGTTGGCATCGGTAAGATGTTGATGCGTGACCGTGTGGATTTTGCCTTAAACAATGGTTTTCAAAAAGTTACACTTTTAGTTGATAAGGACAAGCCGCGTTTGCAACAGTATTATGAAAGTGAGGGATTCGCTTTCGGTGAGGAGTTGTTTGTTTTTGGGAGTTGGTATAATAAGCTGGTGAAATAATGTTTTTTTGTCGTTGAAACAAAAATTCCTATTTTTGCCCCAACAAAACCTATCGCCTATGAAAAAACTCCTCCTTTTTTCCCTTATTATTGTGGCATCCTTGCAACTTTTCGCCCAAGATATGTTGGTTGGCACCTACAACATCCGTTACAAAGCATGGAACGATAGTGTGCAAGGCGAAATATGGCAGAAACGTTGTCAGGTCATCTGCGACCAAGTGAACTTCATGGCGCCTGAGATTTTCGGAACGCAGGAAGTGCTCTTTGTCCAATTGCAAGATATGCAGAAGGCTTTGGATGGCTATGATTATATAGGCATTGGGCGCGATGACGGTCATCATGGTGGCGAACACGAAGCTATCTTTTACAAAACAGACAAACTCCAACTTCTTGACCATGGTGATTTCTGGCTTAGCGAGACGCCTGACAAGCCTGGTTTGGGGTGGGATGCGGTCTGCATCCGCATTTGCACTTGGGGCAAGTTTGCCATAAAGGAAACGGATCAACGCCACGGTTTGTTCAACCGCAGAAAAGCCGGAACAGGGAAGGTGTTCTATTTCTTCAACCTCCACATGGACCATGTGGGTGTTGTGGCACGTCGCGAAGCTGCCAAACTTGTAGTAGCAAAGGTTCGTGAGATTGCCCAGGGAGCACCTGTGTTCGTCACAGGCGACTTCAACGTGGATCAGAATGATGAGATTTACACGATTTTCACAAAATCGGGATTGTTGAAAGACTCTTATGAAGCTGCTCGTATCCGCTTTGCGGAAAACGGGACATTCAACGCTTTCAAAACCAATTACTATACTACAAGCCGCATCGACCATGTGTTTGTCTCACCAAGCACGAAAGTGGAAGCATACGGTGTGCTGACTAACAGTTATTGGACACCTGACGATGACCCTGACGACAACCTAAAGGCCTCAGATGCGCCAAAACAAATCTCGTTTGACACCTATATCCGGCACAATCCTTCTGACCATTATCCGGTGTTTGTGAAGATAAGGTTGTGAGGTAATGTGATAAGAGGGGACGAATGTTACTATATAGCTATGTCTTTTAATTCCATCCAATTCGCTTTATTTCTCCCAATAGTGTTTTTGCTCTATTGGCTCGTTTTTGATAAGCTTATTGGAAAATCCAGGTACCAATTGCAGATGCAAAACGCATTTGTTGTTTTGGCTAGTTATGTGTTTTATGGATGGTGGAACAAGCATTTTTTGGTGCTCATTTTCTTTACTTCAATCAGCTCTTGGTTGAGTGGATTGCTCATAGAGAATGCAAAATCAAGCAAAGCATCCAGAACTTGGATGGTTGTTAACGTTGTTGTAAACATCAGTATTCTGGCGTTTTTTAAATACTACAATTTTTTTATTACAGAGTTTTGTCAAGCCTTCCATGTCCTATCAAACAAGAACTTACTGAAAGTGATTCTTCCGGCAGGAATCTCGTTTTATACGTTCCAAGCCGTTTCCTACTCAGTTGATGTGTATAGAAAAAAGACCGAGGCTACAAGAGATATTTTGGCTTTCTTCGCATACATTTCTTTTTTCCCTCAACTTGTTGCTGGACCCATTGAAAGGGCGACCAATCTATTGCCACAGTTTTTGCGGAAACGCGAGTTTGACCAACAACAGGCCACAGATGGTATGAGGCAATTTCTTTGGGGATTGTTTAAGAAAACGGTTGTTGCCGATAATTGTGCGCTTCATGTAAGTTCTGTCTTTTATTGGTCAAGTAGAACGGTTATTCCAGGAAGTGATTTGTTGCTTGCTGCCGTTTTGTTCTCTTTTCAGATTTATGCTGACTTCTCTGGTTATTCCGATATGGCAATTGGGACATCCAAATTGTTTGGTGTCAAGTTGATGCAAAACTTTAAGTTCCCTTATTTTTCAAGGAATATGGCTGAGTTTTGGCGGAGATGGCACATTTCTCTCAATTCTTGGTTCCGTGATTATGTCTATATTCCCCTTGGAGGAAGCCGAGTGAAAAAGCCAGTTGTCGTTAGAAACATATTTGTTGTCTTTATTTTAAGTGCGATGTGGCATGGTGCGGGATTGAATTATATTCTTTGGGGTGTATACCACGCCTTGTTGATAGTTCTATTGTTTTTGTTGCACAAAAATCGGAAAAATCTTGATGTGGTGTCTTCTGGAAGAATACTGCCGAATTTGAAAGAAACTGCTCAGATGCTGTTAACTTTTTTGTTCGTGACATTTGGCTGGATTGCTTTTCGTTCAGATAACCTTCATGTTTTCTTCAATTATGTTTCTGGGATGGCACAATGGGGGACGTTGCGTGCAACTTATCGCTTTTTTATTCAATCCGATATGTGGCCGATAAACTTGTTTATTTGCCTCATGCTGGCCGTTGAATGGCTGCAAAGAGACAAGGAGTTTGGTCTTGATATCCAGTTCATCAAATATGGTTGGATTAGGTGGGCTGTTTATTTGGCTGTTAGTGTGATGATTATCATGGTTGGAGGCTTGCCAGAGCCTTTTGTGTATTTCCAATTTTGAAATAAATGAAAGGATTTGTTAGAAAAATAGTATGGTTTGTGCTTTTGCTTATCGTTCCTATGGCTGCGATATATGTGGTGTGTTATTTTCAAAAAGAAAAAAAGTATTCCGTTGATACTATTTATGTGTGGGGAGATTCGCAAATCACTCAGGGATTGAATTTGTCGTTATTGTCATCGAGTCTTTCGAAACAAGTCTTATCGGCTGCTAAGCATGGTGGTGGCGTGTACGATTTTTTGGCGAGCATAGAGCACATTCCTAAAGGATCGACTTGCATCATCGAATTTCCTGAATTGGCCTTCATCCGAATTCCGAGGTTGGATTTTAATCGAACGGGATTGGAGTTTTGTAGCCTTTGGTCTATGATACAAACTAATACGCCTATTCAAGAGTGCGTTAGAATCTTTGTCCTTAATAGAAGTCGCCTCTTTTCTTGTAATAGCGTTTTTTCTTCAGACCAAGCATTGTATCCATTTGCTCCAGAATTGGAATATTCTCAACCTTTGGACTGGTTTTGCAAGGTCTTTAATATCAAGACAGAAAACTCGGATTGGAAAACTGAGACTTACGAATACGGGATCTCTAAATTGATAGATAAGGGTTGTCGGATTGTGTTTATTCAGTTTCCATTTGAGAAGCAGGTTGAACAATGTGCCAAGCAATCTGTTAATAGGGGTCTTTCTGAAAGCGTAAAAAAGAGATTACTTGACAAGTTTTTTATTGTTCCAGATACTATAACTCTTCCAAACGATAGCCTACAAATGTATGATTTGTCGCATTTGAATGAAGTGGGGGCAAGGCATGTTTCATTGGAAGTTGCCAAAGCGATGCAGCAAGATACGGTTTGCAATCGGTTCTTTTTTGTGGAGTTAAAATAAGGTAGATGCTTTCAGAAATAATATGCATTTGCTAATTCAGCTTCCTTCTTTTTATCTCGCTCCAAGTCTGCAACACCACTGAGATGATAATCAGTGCAATGCCGATGCAGAATGAAAAATTCAACTCTTTGTATTCGCTGAAAATGAACATCGAGAGGATGATGCTATAGACAGGCTCCAAGTTATAGGTTAGGTTGACGGTGAAAGCTGGAATCTTTTGTAGCACAATGATTTGCAGCAAACATAGCCCTATGGTGCAAATCACGACCATAAAGGCGAGGTAAGGATAGTCCATTCCGACGGGATAGAGCCTACCGACAGGGATGAACACATTATATAAAGGAATAAGGCAGGTCAGGCCAATAAGACCGCCAATCATCTCCCAAAGCAACATGTTTTTGGCTTCGTAGTGTTTGCCGACGCGTTGGTTGGCGATGGCAAACAAGGCATAAAGCGCCGAGGAAACCACACCCAAGACGATACCCAAACGGTAACGCGAATCGAACTGGAAAATCAGATAGATGCCGAGTATGGTGAGCAGACTGAAAAGGAACTCGCGACCGGAAAACTTGTGTTTGTTGATGATGGGCTCGAACAAGGCCGTGAAAAACCCTACCAAGGAGAAACATACCACACCAATGCTGACATTGGAGGCCTTGATTGAGGCATAGAAGAACACCCAATGCAGACAAAGCAGCATACCTACGCCGCCCATCTGTAAAATGTCCCTGAATTTGTATCGTTGTAGGGACGCGTGGCTGTGCGTCTCTGTAAAGCGCAAATACAGGAACATCAACAAAGCGGCAGCAGCCATGCGCCACCACACCAAAATGGCGGAATCCAAGGTGATGAGTCTTCCCAACACGCCGGTAAAACCCGCGATAAATACCGAGAGATGGAGCAGGAAATAGTCTTTCTTCATGGTTTTCTGCGTTGGCGTACGGCCTCAAAGGTGACAATGGCGGTGGTGACCGAAACGTTGAGCGAGTCGGCGATGCCGTTCATGGGGATGATGATATTCTGGTCGGCAGCCTTGACCCAAGCATCGGAAATGCCTGTGGCTTCGGTTCCCATCACTATGGCAGAAGCCTTCCGGAAGTCGGCGTCGAGGTAATCGATGGAGGCCTTAAGGTAGGTGCAATAGATGGTGATGCCATTCTTTTTCAGCCAGTTGATACAGTCCCCTGTGGAGCAGGCGTAAACAGGCACGCTGAAGATGCACCCGATGCTGGCCCGGATGGCGTTGGGGTTGAAAAGGTCGGTGGCAGGATCAGCCACGATGACGGCATCCACGCCTGCAGCATCCGCAGTGCGCATCACGGCACCAAGGTTGCCTGGCTTTTCCACGGTCTCCAACACGATTATTAAGGCGTCATTCTTTGGCTTGAACTCACTGAGGCTCTTGTATTTGGGTATGGCCACGGCCAACAAACCGTCACTACCTTCACGGTAGGCAATCTTGTCGAACACCTCTTCCGTGACGGTCTCGATGAAAGCGGCATTAACCTTCACGGGCTCGCGCAACAATGGCTCACAGACATAAAGTTGCTCAATCTCAAATCCACATGCCTGTGCGCGTTCAATCTCACGTTGCCCCTCAATAAGGATGCGGTTCTGCTCGCGGCGCTCAGCGGCCTTCTGCAATTTGACGAGGTTCTTTATCTTGGGATTTGTCTTGCTTGTAATCATTGCTTTTTTGCTTTCAATTGTGACAATACCAGTCCGATTACGACCACCAAGATACCGATAATCTTGTTCGC
>JAEEGK010029369.1_pt1 | contig 10970 bp, 10 predicted proteins | sample 8958771 | NCBI WGS metagenome assembly JAEEGK01 (sample SAMN16246547, study PRJNA631951) | gut metagenome | biome: gut microbiome; feature: rumen; material: SC-attached | host: Bos | place: Iran: Karaj | collected 2018-10 | reverse complement strand
TTATCACTTTATAAAATCCATTTTTATGTCTAAGCAAACAGAAAGAATACAGGAGTTGATTGAACTCCGACAGAAAGCACGTCTTGGCGGTGGCGAGAAGGCTATCGACAAGCAGCATGCGAAGGGCAAGTTCACGGCACGTGAGCGTATTGCCATGCTCCTTGATGAGGGCAGTTTTGAAGAGTATGATATGTTCAAGCTCCACCGTTGCACGAACTTCGGCATGGAGAAGAAGCAGTATCTGGGCGATGGTGTTGTGACCGGCTCTGGTACGATTGGCGGTCGTCTCGTGTTTATCTTTGCTCAGGACTTCACTGTGAATGCAGGTTCACTTTCTGAGACCATGAGCCAGAAGATTTGCAAGATTATGGACATGGCCATGAAGGTGGGTGCTCCCGTCATCGGTTTGAACGATTCGGGTGGTGCACGCATTCAGGAAGGTATCAACGCCTTGGCAGGTTATGCTGAAATTTTCCAGCGTAACATCATGGCATCAGGTGTGATTCCTCAGATTTCAGGTATCTTCGGTCCTTGTGCAGGTGGTGCCGTATATTCTCCTGCATTGACAGACTTTACTCTCATGATGGAGAACACCTCCTTCATGTTCCTCACAGGTCCAGCCGTGGTGAAGACCGTGACAGGCGAGGATGTTGACCAAGAGAGCCTCGGTGGTGCATCTGTTCACTCCACAAAGTCTGGTGTGACTCATTTCACAGCCGCAACAGAAGAAGAGGCGATGGCGATGATTCAGCAACTCATCTCTTACATTCCACAGAACAATCAGGAAGAAACTCCACGTATGGAATGTACTGACCCCATCGACCGTTTGGAAGATTCTCTCAATGAAATCATTCCAGACAATCCAAATCAGGCATACGACATGTACAAGGTCATTGCGGCCACAGTCGACAATGGCGAATTCTTCGAAGTGCAGCCACGTTATGCCCAAAACATTATTGTTGGTTTCGCCCGTTTCAATGGTCGCTCTGTAGGTATCGTTGCCAACCAGCCCAGCAAGTTCGCCGGTGTGCTCGACTGCAACGCTTCTCGCAAGGGTGCTCGTTTCGTTCGTTTCTGCGATGCCTTCAACATTCCAATTGTCAGCTTCGTCGATGTGCCGGGCTTCCTCCCAGGTACTGGTCAGGAGTACAACGCCGTCATCCTGCATGGTGCTAAGCTCCTCTACGCTTACGGAGAGGCAACTGTGCCAAAGGTGACCGTCACGCTCCGCAAGTCTTACGGTGGTTCTCACATTGTGATGTCCTGCAAACAACTTCGTGGCGACATCAACTATGCATGGCCATCAGCCGAAATCGCAGTGATGGGTGCCAGCGGTGCAGCCGCAGTGCTCTATGCTCGCGAAGCCAAGCAAATCAAGGAAGAGGGTGGTGATGCTAAGGCATTTATCGCTGAGAAGGAAGAGGAATACTCTAAGCTCTTTGCTAATCCTTATCAGGCTGCCAAATATGGCTACATCGACGATGTCATTGAGCCACGCAACACACGTTTCCGTGTCATTCGTGCTCTCGAGCAGCTTGCCAACAAATCACTCACCAATCCTGCTAAGAAACACGGTAATATTCCATTGTAATCATTATGAGAAAGTTATTATCAGTTATTTCATTCCTCGTAGCTTCATCTGCCGCATTCGCACAGGGCGCACACGACTTCAAGCTCAACGAAGTCTATGTTTACACTCCTGCATGCTGTCAAGGTGATTCCACCAAGACGTGCGAGCAGCAGGCAAGCTATGTGGATGAATATGGTCAGCCAACCTCATGGATTGAGATTGAGAACATTTCTTATTCCACTCACGACATAAGAAACTGTTTCCTCACCATCAACCCAGCGGTGCTTGACAAGAACATGTCTGCACCTGATCGCGAGAAACTCATGTCGGTCATACAGGCAGGCGATCCCCGCACAACTGTTGGTGCCAAGCAGCGTATCACATTCTTTGCCGATGGCAACACGAACCGTGGTACGCTTCACCTCAACTTCACGCTTCCAGTAGGTGAACCTTTCACCCTCTACCTCTTCGATGGCAACGCAGTCGATTTGCTCGATTCCGTACATGTGGAGGCCGTTCCTGCAGGTTCCAGCTATGCTCGAATTGACGAGGACAAATGGCAAGTGTGTGAAGCCGACAAGGTGACACCCAATGCGCCCAACATCACTTATTCCAATGACAAAATCAAGGAGTTCAAGGAGAAAGACCCTCACGGCATCGCCATGACCCTCATGTGCATGGGTGTTGTGTTCAGTTGTCTCATCCTGCTCTTCGTGTTCTTCCACATCTTCGGCTGGGCCATGAACCGTGCAGCCAAGTTGGCTCGTGTACGCGCCATCCGTGCCATCCATGAGCAGGCATCCAGAGTGGTCGAGATGGCCAAGCAAGGCACCACTGAGACCAAGGGTATCGACATGGAGACCTATACAGCCGTCATCGGTTTGGCTCTTCACGAGTATTTTGGTGGTACCCACGACCTCGAGTCGGGCATTCTGACCATCCAGCAGACAAACACCACTTGGGCAGACAAGAGTCACGAACTCCGTACGCTTCCACAACATTTTCAAGCTAAATAAATCATTTAAAAGACAATGAAAGAATATAATTATAAAATAAAGGGTGCTCCTTACAATGTGAAAATCAATGGCATTGAAGAGAACATCGCCAAAGTTGAGGTCAACGGCATCGAATTTGAAGTAGAACTTGAAAAGCCAGTTGCTCAGCCCAAGCCAGTGGTGCGCGCCGTGGCCGCTCCCGTCAAGACTGTTGAAGCTCCAAAGGCTGCACAGGAGGCTGTCGAGGCAGGCGTATCTGCAGTTCGTGCCCCACTGCCAGGCACTATCAACGACATCAAGGTTACCGTAGGTCAGGCCGTGAAGAAGGGCGAGACACTCGTCATTCTCGAAGCCATGAAGATGGAGAACAATATCGACTCCGACCGCGACGGCAAGATCAAGGAAGTGAAGGTGCAGAAGGGCGATACCGTGATGGAAGGTTCTGTTCTCGTCACCATCGGGTAAAATTGTAAATGGTAAATAGTCTAATTGTAAATTTTACATTATGTTACTCGAAAGTGTTTCCACAATGGATTTCATAGGAACAAAGTTTACCGACTTCCTCTCTTACACGGGCTTTGCCAACGTGGAGTGGGCCAACATCGTCATGATTGCAGTTGGCGCATTCTTCATCTGGCTTGCCATCAAGAAGGACTTCGAGCCATTGCTCCTCATCCCTATAGGTCTTGGCATCATTCTGGGAAACATTCCCTTCAAGGATGCAGGCCTTGAGATTGGTCTCTACGAGGACAACTCCGTGCTTAACATCTTCTATCAGGGTGTGCGGCAGGGATGGTATCCTCCTCTCGTGTTCCTCGGCATTGGTGCCATGACAGACTTCTCGGCTCTCATCGCCAATCCGAAACTCATGCTCATCGGTGCAGCTGCCCCGTTCGGTATCTTCGGTGCCTACATGGTGGCATTGGCATTAGGCTTCGAGCCCAATCAGGCAGCAGGTATCGCCATCATCGGCGGTGCCGACGGTCCTACCGCCATCTTCCTCTCCAGCAAACTGAGTCCTAACCTCATGGGTGCCATCGCCGTGTGTGCATACTCCTACATGGCGCTCGTGCCAGTGATTCAGCCAGGCATCATGAAGCTGCTCACTACCAAGAAGCAGCGTCAAATCAAGATGAAGCCAGCCCGTCAAGTCAGCCAGACAGAGAAGATGCTCTTCCCAATCGTCGGTCTGCTCATCACCACCTTCATCGTTCCTTCAGGTCTGCCACTGCTCGGCATGCTCTTCTTCGGAAACCTCCTCAAGGAATCCACCAAGACCACTCGTCTTGCCAAGACAGCAGGCAGCGCACTCAACGACATTGTGGTGATGCTCCTCGGCCTCACAGTCGGTTGCTCCACACAGGCATCAGAGTTCCTCACTTGGAACACCATCTTCATCTTCATCATCGGTGCATGCGCATTCGTTGTGGCAACAGCCAGCGGTGTCATCTTCGTTCACATCATGAACATCTTCTTGCCGAAAGATCAGAAGATCAACCCGCTCATCGGTAATGCCGGTGTGTCTGCCGTGCCAATGGCAGCCCGCATCTCGCAGAATGAAGGTCTGAAAGCCGACCCCCACAACTCCCTCCTCATGCACGCCATGGGTCCCAATGTGGCAGGTGTGATAGGTTCCGCTGTGGCAGCCGGTGTCCTCCTCGGATTCCTGTCGTAAGAGAGAGTCCACACATTATTATATATAGAAGTGCTGGAAGCATTTGCTTCCAGCACTTTTTTTCTTGTCATGCCGTCCTGGCCGCGTTGTCGGTTCTTGTATGGGGGTGGGGCGTACCGTCGTAAAGCTCACGAGGGTAACGACGTTAGGCTCGTGAGCTTTGTGGAAGTAGGCTCGTGGGGGAAGTGGAAGGGTGTTTTAGGGTGTTTTAGGGTGTGGAAAGGGTGAATTTAGGGTGTTTTTTAGGGTGTCTTTTTCTTTAATAAATTCTTGTAAAATAATGAAAATCAAAATATAACAGAATGGTCAAGGGCGAAAAGGGTGAAAAGGGTGTAAAAAAATAAATTTTTAAAAAATAAAAATATTGAAAAGTTTTTGGGAAAAAACACCCTTTTCGCCCTGATTCCTTTGTAAATATCTGTAAAACAAATAAATAGACAAGGGTGTTTTACCCTAAAAACACCCTTTTTTCACCCTTCCAGCTCCCCCTCGTTGGCGTATTTGTGATATCCCCACTGCCGTAATTACCCTGCGCTCGTTGCCGTAATCATGGCAGTGGAGGTGGGGGGAGAGTGGGGATGGCATCAGCGATGGTGCCATCTTTTTGTGTCAAAAATTCAAAAAATAAAAAGATGTAATTGTGAAAAATGGGAAGATGGGGGAGATTTTGATGTTTTTTTCGGATTGTGGTGAGGTTATTGACAGGTTTTTTGTATTTTTGCATGACAGTTTTGTGTGTTGGAATGGTGGAGAGGATTTTATTGACCCTATAAATCATCAAATATTATGAGTGCAGTTATCTTGGAAGGTTGCGCAGGAGCCGTGAAAATCCTGAAATGTGGTTGTGACCAATGCTCGGCCATGAATGTAAATGATGTGCAGATTGCGCAAACTATATGTGGTACGATTGTGTTAGTGGCCTTTATTATGGTTGTTGGTTTTCTTGTGTGGAAATTGATGGAGTATATAGCTAATGGTGTATCGGGATATAGCAAGAGGAAATGGGAAGAGAAAGACTGTGTGAAAAAACAAAAGTCTGATTTGCAAGATAAATTATTGAACTTCTTGGAAAAGAATACATCAAAAGAGGAATGCAGCAAAGAAGAGGGGAAGATGGTGAAGAAACAGAAGAGTTTTGATTCGAAGGAGAGTCAATATTATATTGATGTGCTGACAGCGCTGATTAAAGGAGATGATGTTTCGGCATATCTTAAAGAAATAAAGACTGATGAAAACAAGGAATCGTAGATGGATGTGGCTGGGGTTTGACAGGACTCTGGCGCATAGTTTGCTGAGGCAATCAATTATATTGGTTGTGACGCTTGTGGTGGCATTGGGACTTTCGTATTTGATGCTGTCATGGTCGGGTGCGGAGTGGGAAAGGTTCTGCCATGAGAAGGATTTGAGTAAGTGGCTGCTGCCGTTGTATCTGCTGATTGACTCGAATGCGCTGAACAATCTTTATATTGGTGGGGAGCATGGTGCTGTTCATGGTTGGATGCTGATTGCCAGCAGCATCACGTTTCTGTTTGGAGCTTTTATTTTCAATGGTATCATCATCGGTGTCATCACCAATTCGATTGAAAGGAGAGTTCATTATCATCAGGAGGGACACATCCACTATTTGAATTCGGGTCATTACATCATTATGGGTTATGATGATATGGTGCCGTCGATTATCTCGCATGTGCTGGCTGACAAGAAGGCGTATGTGCTGCTGCTCACGTCGATGAATGCGATGGAGTTGAGGGAGAAGTTGCTGAAGTCGTTCAGCGAGAAGCAGATGGAGCGTGTCATCATCAACTATGGGCATCGCACGTCGATTGAGGCTTATAAGGATATTCATCTGGAGTCGGCCGAGAAGGTGTACATTGTGGGCAATCATGAGAATCCTGCGCATGATGCTATCAATGTGGAGTGTGTGGATGCCATCTGCCAGTAGCTGAGCAGGCCGAATGTGAAGGATACGCCTACAAGAATCACTTGTGTGTTCAAGGACCTCGATACGTATGCCGCTTTCAAGACTTCTGAAATCTTCAAGCAGGTGGGGGATTTGGGCATGGAGTTTGTTCCGTATAATTTCTTTACGGGATGGGCGAAGCAGGTGTTTGTGAAGCGCAAGTACAGGGATTTCGATTTTCCGGAGCCTGAGTTTGATTATCCTGCCGTGTATGGCAAGGGCATCACGCCTGAGGATGAGCGGTATGTGCATCTCGTGTTTGTGGGCACGACGAATTTTGCGGTGGCGTTTGCGATGGAGGCGGCTCATGTGCTGCACTTCCCGAATGCTGCCAAGGCGAAGACGCGCATCACGTTCATTGACAAGAATGCGGATAAGGAGAAGGATGAGTTCATCATCCGCAACCGTCACTTCTTCGAGGTGCAGTCGTATTATTACAGGGATTTGTCGGATGCGGCTGCGAAGGATGCTGGCTTAATTTCTAACGAACAGCAGGAGAAACCGATTGGTGACTACTTGCGTTTTTCGGGTAAGGATGCCAATTTCCTGGATGTGGAGTTTGAGTTCATCAAGGGTGATGTGTTCTCGAAGAATGTGCAGGACGAGGTGAGCCGTTGGGCGAAGGAGCACGGAGAGAAGCAGTATCTGTCTGTCTTCCTGGCTTTGGCCGACCAGCGCCAGAATTTCGTGTTGGGCATGAACATGCCTGACGAGGTGTATGACCACGAGGTGCCTGTGTTCATCCGTCAAGACCGTTCGGACAACTTCGTGACTGACCTCAGAAGGGCTGACAGGCGAGAGAAGGAGACGGACAGATTGCCTTATGCGAAGGTGACGGAGGCTGGGGAACTGGAAGTGAAGAGGCGTAATGCCCGCTATGCGAACCTCTATCCGTTTGGCATGAACGAGACGGCCTACAGCGCTGACGAGCATTCGCTGAAACGTGCCAAACTCATCAATTACCTGTACAGCACGATGCCTTCGGATAATCAGTTCCAGGGAATTCTGGCATTGGATGCGATGCCTGCCGAGAAGATTTGGAAGGAGGCTGACGAGAAGTGGAAGGAACTTTCTGTTGCCTTGAAGTGGTCGAACCTCTATAGCGCCTATGCCATCAGGACGAAGTTGGCAACGCTTCGTGCTATGCGAGGACTGGACATTGATGACACGTCGCGTGACTGCGATATGCTGACGGACGACGAGGTGGAAGTGTTGGCCGTCGTGGAGCATAACCGCTGGAATGTGGAGAAACTGCTGATGGGCTTCCGCAAGGCTCGGAAGGAGGAGGACAAGTATGAGCATGAGGCTTTTGAAACAGACCTGAAGAAGAATAAGAAACTCTTCATCCATCATGACATACGCTCCTTCGAGGCGCTGGATGGTATCAAGCGTCTGGACGAGGAGTTCTCCCGCTACATTCCGTGGATTATGAGAATGACGGAGCAGAATGGCTGACCGGGCGTGTGTGTGAAGACAGGTCTGCCGAATGACAAAACACGGGAATTTTTTGGTGGAACGGAAGAAAAGAGATACCTTTGCACCATCAAAATGAAAGGAGCATTATGACAAAAGAAGTGAAAGCAACTTGGATGGAAAAGGGCTATGTGGATGAGCCTATTCCCGAGGGTATTGACTTGAATGCGGAGATTCGCAGAATGTGCAAGGAGAAGAACGCGGTGATTCTGGCGCATTACTACACGGATGGGGCAGTGCAGGACATTGCCGATTTTGTGGGTGATTCGCTGGCTCTGGCTCAGTGGTCGGCCAAGACGGATGCCGACATCATCGTGATGTGTGGTGTGCACTTCATGGGCGAGACAAACAAGATTCTGTGTCCGAACAAGAAGGTGCTGGTGCTTGACCTGAATGCCGGCTGCTCGTTGGCTGACAGTTGCAAGGCTGAGGATTTGAAGGCTTTTGTGGATGAGCATCCGGGCTACAAGGTGGTGAGTTATGTGAACACCACTGCGGCTGTGAAGGCATTGACGGATGTGGTGGTGACTTCAAGTAATGCCAAACTGGTCATCGACTCTTTTCCTCAGGATGAGAAACTTATCTTTGGTCCCGACAAGAACTTGGGCAACTATATCAATTCGGTGACAGGACGGCAGATGCTCTTGTGGAATGGCGGTTGCCATGTGCACGGTCAGTTCTCGTTGGAGAAGATTCTGGCTCTCAAGGCTGAGCATCCGAAGGCTAAGATTCTGGTGCATCCTGAGTGTCCGGCACCCATCCAAAAGGTGGCGGATGTGATCGGCTCGACGGCTGGTTTGCTGAAATTCGCCATCAAGGATGAGGCTACGGAGTTCATCGTGGCGACGGAAAGCGGCATCCTGCACGAGATGAAGAAGGCTTGTCCCGACAAACTGTTCATTCCTGCGCCTCCCGAGGCAACGGAAACGGTGGGCTGCTCGTGCAACGAGTGTGAGTTCATGAAACTGAACACGCTGAAGAAACTCTACAACACGCTGAAATATGAATGGCCAACCATCGAAGTGGATGCAGACATCGCAGTGAAGGCGGTAAAGCCGATTGAAAGGATGTTGGAGATCAGTGAGAACCTGCAATCTGCAATGGCAAGCAAATGAGAGGGTCTTCTGTCGCTGCATTAGTTTCTGGTGGTGTCGATTCTGCTGTTTCGGTGCATATGCTGAAGGAGCAGGGGATTGACCCGCATCTTTTCTACATCAAGATTGGTCCTGACAAGGATACGGAATGGAACTGCACCTCGGAGGAGGATGTGGAGATTTGTCAGTGGCTGGCGCGGAAATATGGCTTGAAGTTGGACGTGATTGACTTGCACAAGGAGTATTGGGAGAAGGTGGTTGGCTACACGATGGAGAAGGCGAAGCAGGGTTTGACCCCGAACCCCGATGTGATGTGCAACAAACTCATCAAGTTTGGCTGTTTCGAGGAGGTGGCTAGAAAGGATTTCGACTTCACGGCGACGGGACATTATGCCACGACGACCACGATGGACGGCAAGGTGTGGCTCTCCACTTCGCCTGACCCCGTGAAAGACCAGACGGATTTCCTATGCCAGATTGATTCGCTGCAGGTGAGCAAACTGATGTTTCCCATCGGACATCTGTGGAAACACGAAGTGCGTGCCATTGCAGAGAAGGCGCACCTGCTGAATGCGGAGCGTAAGGACAGCCAAGGCATCTGCTTCTTGGGCAACATCGACTTCCGCGACTACATCAAAGCTCATCTGGGTGAGAATCCCGGTGATGTGCGCGAGATTGAGACTGGTCACAAGATTGGGGAGCACAAAGGTTTGTGGTTCTACACCATCGGTCAACGCAAGGGCTTAGGTTTTGGCGGTGGACCTTGGTTTGTGGTGAAGAAGAATCTGAAACGCAATATCCTGTTTGTGTCGCATGGTTATGACCCGGAGAAGGTGTACAAGGACCATGTGACGATGAACGACTTTCATTTCATCACGGAGAATCCGTTTGAGAGCAGTTTGTTTGACTGCAAGAACGACATGAGGGTGACTTTCAAAATCAGACATACACCAGAGTATTTGGGTGGAGTGCTGTCGCGTAGGGAGGATGGGCGTTGGTTCTTGCAGGCGGACGAGAAGATTCACGGGGTTGCACCTGGTCAGTTCTGTGTGGTGTATGACAAGGAGCATCATCTCTGCTTCGGAAGTGGAGAGATAGATTGAGGGAAAAAGGGAAAAGTAAAAGGGAAAAGGGATAAGTGAAAAATGAAAAGTGAAAAAGGAAAAGTGAAAAATGAAAAATGAAAAATTTGCTACCGCGAGAGTTTGTCACCTATTGACTCACCAGTGCGGTAGCAAATTTTTCATTTTTCACTTATCCCTTTTTCATTTTTCCCTTTTCCCTTTTACTTGTTTTTCAGCAAGTCGCGGATTTCAGTCAACAGAACTTCTTCCTTCGTTGGTTCTGGTTCTGGCTCTGCAGCAGCTTCTTCTGCTTGCTTCTTCTTGCGGAGGGCTGATGCCTTGGCGGCAAGTTTTACGATGATGAACAAGCAGAGGGCGATGATGAAGAAGTCGAGCACGTTCTGGATGAATGCACCGTAGTTCCAAGTGACTGCCTCGATGGCTTCGGTCACAACTTCGCCTGCCTCATCCACCACTTCTGGAACACCAGGCTTGAGTTCAATCTTCGGGTCGCTTACGTTCACACCCCATGCAGCAGCCACGAGTGGCATGATGAGGTCGCCCACTACTGAAGTAACAATTTTACCAAATGCGCCGCCGATGATGACACCGACAGCCATGTCAAACACGTTGCCCTTGAAGGCAAACTCTTTGAATTCTTCGATAAATTTTGCCATAATGTTTGATGTTTATATAATAAAATGTGAATGGTTATCGTTATAAAGTCTGATTGTCAACCCAATCTTGGATACAAAGGTACGAAAAAAACTGATAACGTGTGTGAATAAAACCAAAAAGATGAAGAATAAGTTATTTTTATTGGCAGCCGTGTGCTTAATGTTGTTGCTTGCGGCATGTTCGACGGCTCATCATTGCAATTGCGGGTGAAAAAAAATTCCGCCATCCTGAAGAGGGTGGCGGAATTCTTTTATTGAGATATGTTTCTCTTATTTGAGTTGACTTCGTCGAGTCAAAACGCGACTCGGCTAATCAAGCGAGCTTGTTAGCTCTCACTGCTTATTTGAGTTCAGCGAGGTACTTGATAGTACGAACCATCTGAGAAGTGTAAGAGTTCTCGTTGTCATACCAAGAAACAACCTGTACCTGGTAAGTGTCGTCGTCAATCTTAGAAACCATTG